>OLPX01000092.1_pt1 | contig 104453 bp, 95 predicted proteins | sample 1672491 | NCBI WGS metagenome assembly OLPX01 (sample SAMEA3136692, study PRJEB25190) | human gut metagenome | biome: human gut; feature: human-associated habitat; material: faeces | place: Austria | collected 2013
TTGATAACCTATGGAGAGCAATAATCATTCATAATTTTATAGTTTTCAAATTCCAGTTTATCGAGCAGACAAAGAGAGAAAGCATGGAACTATCCATACATCTGTAAGCGGCTCAAAGATTTTGGAGAAATCAGACTTGCTGAACAATCCAGCCTCACAACGGGGACGAAAATAGAATACATCATGGAGAAGATATAAATGAGATTTGGGGAGAAAGACGGAGAACAGGATAAAGGGAAAAATATTTGGATAGAACATCTCAATATTGATACAGAAAATTGGTTTCAGGTGTTTTCAGCTTGCCTGGGCAAAATGATAGCGATACAGACTGCTTGTAGTGAACAGGTGGTAAAAAAACAGGACTGGAATGTTGATTTTTCAGAGGGCATCATACTTTTTGGAAATCAAAAATATCCGCTTCAATTTATCGGAAGTGAGGCGATATCAAGCAATACATGGTTGTGGGGATGGGAAAATATCAACGGATTTTCCGAAAATATTATTCAGGTGGCCACGCACACAAGAGTAATGGGGGAACGCTGGAATTTAAAACCATTAACAACAGCAGAATTTACATTGGATGAAACATTCAATGGACATAATCTGTCCATCGTAACTTGCGGTTTAGCTGATAAATATTGTTATTATAGGGGGCCGCATTCCGACGGAGCAATTTTTGTTGCATTTTCAGGTGTTCCTGATCGTGTGTTTGCTCCCGTCGGTATTCAAAAGTTTGTATCCATAACAATGCAGTGTATTCAGCAGTTTCATATTGACCACAAAATTTTTGTTGAGAGGTTTCTCTCATGGAACAATACAAAATATGAATGGAATCATCAAACATTACTCGCTCATTTTCAGCAAGATTTGAAGATTGAGTTTGAACAGGTAAACGATTTTTTGCGTATTTGCTCTATGAACACTATTTTATCTGGAAAATAGCAAGCCAACCGTTTCGGTCAACGGCCAAGATAAATGGTGCAGATCACTTTGGAAACTCCGGACAGCAAAACAGGCTAAAGTATTCTCCATTTCTTAATAGGCAATAATATAAGTGCACACATATAAAAATATTGTACATATTTTATAGCTGTACAATTATATTAAATGTGATAAAATAATTAAAAAGAAGGCGGTGAGAAAATGCCACGCGCAAAAAGAGAGGATGGGAAAAATGCCCGGACTGTTGCTAGTAACAAATATCAGAAAAATAACTATGATAGAATAAATATACTTGCACCATTAAATTATAAAGAAAAGGTAAAAGAATATGCTGAAAAAGCTGATTTGAGCATATCAGCATATATTGTTAAAGCGATTGATGAAAAAATAGAAAGAGAGGCGGGAAAGTGATTGATATTGATGAACTAAGAAAAATAAACCAATCAGAAAATATAATATTGACAGAACACGCAAGAAATAGACTAATCGAATGAAATATTAAAATGCAGGATGTTATAAAATGTATTGAAACAGGGGAAATTATTAAACAATATGAAGATGATAAACCATTTCCAAGCTGTTTAATATTAGGTATGTCGATAAATAATAAATATTTACATGTGGTTGTAAGTATGAATGATAATTATATACACTTAATAACGGCTTATTTCCCAAATTTAGAACAATGGGAACCAGACTTTAAAACTAGAAGGGAGCGGAGAAAATGAAATGTTTTAAATGTGGCGCAATGATGGAAAAAGGTACTGCAACAAGCGTAACCGATTTAGGAAATTGCCTTGTAATCGTCAGGAATGTGCCTTGCTATAAATGCGCTGAATGCGATGAAATTTTTTATACCGGCGATGTGGTGGAGCATCTGGAAAAAATCATTGACGATGCAAAGAAGCTATTGCAGGAAATTTCAATTATTGATTATTCAAAAGCGGCATAAGAATGGTGGGTGTCCCAAAAGTCATGAAGTAACTTGAGGGGATACCCTCTTTTTCTGGAAAAAATAGAGAACAGTTATCACGCCGTTCTCTATTTGGGACTATTTATTTCCCGACAACCCCTTATTTGTTGTCAGCATCCCCCCGTTTCATGGTCTGCGTGTAGATCCTTGTAAACTGACCTAAATTGTGAACGAAACATATTATATCTTTGATATGTCTGATATAAACGAAAAAAAGATATCATTGAGCAGATGGAGAGAAAAGTCAGTCAAAAAAATCGGGTTCACAACATATTGAGATGTTGCAAACCCTTGTTTTTAAAGAAAAAATCGGGGCAACAGGATTTGAACCTGCGACCTCTCGGCCCCCAGCCGAGCGCGCTACCAAGCTACGCCATACCCCGGAACAAAGCTATTATAACAGAAATTTGAAAAAAATCAATGGAAAGTTGAAAAATTCCTAAAAATAAGGTATGATTAAGAAGAACAAATGTTTATGGAAGGGATGATACAGCCATGAAGGAGACAATTCTCCTGTACCATTTTTCTGATCCGGAGCGGCTTTCCAGGGTAAAGCGGGCGCTTCTGCCCCTGGGGATGCGGTTAAAGGCCGTAAAAAAGGAGGAATATCTCCAGCCCATCGGATATCTGGCCGGCGTGAAGGAGATCGAACCGGTAGAGGAGCAGTACGGCGGAGAGGAATTTGAGAAAGAGATGATGGTGATGGCCGGTCTTTCTTCTGCGCGGGTCGACGCGGTGATTCTGGGCCTTAGAAAGGCAGGAGCAGGCCGCGTGGACTATAAGGCGGTGCTGACGCCCACGAACCAGTACTGGGACTCGCTCCATCTGTACCGGGAAATCAGCAGGGAACATGCCGCCATGAGCCAGCCGGAAAGCGGACGCAGGACAGAACAGACTTCCGGGGAAGAAAACGGAGAGCCGGGGACGACTGCGAAAACTATATAAAAATAAGAGAGGGAGGAACCTTTTATGGAGTACAGAAAATTTGGCAGAACAGGAATTGAAGTGTCGGCCCTTGGCTTCGGATGCATGCGTCTTCCGATCCATGAGGATAAGACCATCAACGAGGAAAAGGCAATCGCCATGATCCGCCATGCCATTGATAACGGCGTCAACTATATTGATACGGCTTACCCCTATCATCAGGGAACAAGCGAGCTTGTTGTCGCAAAGGCATTAAAGGACGGATATCGGGAGAAAATATATCTGGCGGACAAGCTGCCGGTATGGCTTCTGGAATCGGAAGAGGATTTCGACAAGTACCTTGACGAACAGCTTTCCAAGTTGGAGACCGATCACATTGATTTCTATCTGCTTCATGCACTGAGCCGCGAGCGGTTCGAGGAAAAGGTAAAGAAATTTAATCTCACAAAGAAGTTAGACGAGGCAAAAGCCAGCGGAAAAATCCGCCATATCGGCTTCTCGTTCCATGACTCTCTGGAGCTTTTCAAGGAAATCATTGATTACTATGACGGATGGGAATTCTGCCAGATCCAGTATAACTATATAAACACCAACTACCAGGCCGGCACGGAGGGCTTAAAGTATGCAGCTTCCAAGGGACTCGGCGTCGTAGTCATGGAGCCGCTTCTCGGCGGAAAGCTTGCAAATCTTGCGCCCCATGTGGCAGAGATGTTCCCGGCAGACGGAAAGTCCCATGTGGAGTATGCCCTTGACTGGATCTGGGATCAGCCGGAGGTTAGCCTTCTCTTAAGCGGAATGACGGAGCCGGAGCAGGTGGAGGACAACCTGGTTTACGCGTCCCGCAGCCATATCGGAATGGTGACAGAGGAAGAGAGGGAAATTTATCAGAAAGCGAAGAAGATTTTCGATGAGATGGCCCTTGTAAACTGTACGAAGTGTGCATACTGCATGCCATGTCCGTTCGGCCTCAACATCCCGGAGATTTTTGCGGCCTACAACATGACGGCAAGTCACGGAATGGCTAAGGCCAAAGAGGCTTATAATGCCCTTGAGACGAAGGCAGATGCCTGCCGCGCATGCCACCACTGCGAGAAGGAATGTCCGCAGCACATTAAAATCAGCGAAATGATGCCGAAGGCAGCAAAGGCATTTGAGTAAACCGGCCATGCCCGTGCCCCCGCAGGGACACGGGCTTCTGTGCCTTCCGGTAAAAAAGGAGGAAAACCTATGCTGGAACGGATCGACCTGACATCTGAGATGGATAAGAAAGCCTACAAAAAGGCCAGGGAAGCCCTGGATATCCGCCTTGGCGCGCTCCAGAGGAAATGCAGGGAGGCGGGGATCCCCATCATGATCCTGTTCGACGGCTTTGACGCCGCAGGAAAGGGGCTCCAGATCAACCGCCTGATCCAGGCGTTAGACCCCAGGGGCTTTGACGTCTATACCGGGGACAAGGACGGGGAAGAGGAGTCCATGCGTCCGTTTTTATGGCGTTTCTGGACGAAAACGCCTGCCGCCGGGAGGATCGTAATCTTTGATACGAGCTGGTACCGGAAAGTACAGTCGGATCGGTTTGACGGAAAGACAAAGGAGAGTGAGCTGGAGGATGCCTTTTATGACATCCTGGCTTTTGAAAAACAGCTCACGGACGGCGGAACTGTTTTGATTAAGCTGTTTTTGGATATTTCAAAGAAGGAGCAGAAAAAACGGTTCCTGCGGCTGGAAGAGAGCGAAGAGACGTCCTGGCGGGTGACGAAACAGGACTGGAAGCGGAATGAGCATTACGGAAAATACCGGGAGTTCAGCGATGAAATGCTGGAAAAAACCCACGCGCCGTATGCGCCGTGGCATGTCATCGAAGCAGAGGATAAAAACTACGGCGCCATGCGGATTTTAGAGGCAGTGGCAGACTGCATGGAAGAAGCGTTAAGGGCGAAAAATGCAGGGCCGGCTCCTGTACTGTTTGACGGCCACCTGCCGCCGGACCGCTATAAAAAGGGCATCCTCTCAAAGGCGGATTTGAGCAAAAGCCTGGAACGGGAGGAGTATAAGAAGAAGCTAAGCAAGCTCCAGAAAAAGCTTTCCGTGCTCCATGGCGAGCTTTACAGGCTGAGAATCCCCGTGGTGCTTGGCTTTGAGGGCTGGGACGCGGCCGGAAAGGGCGGCGCGATCCGCAGGCTCACGAGCCATCTGGATCCAAGAGGCTATAAGGTCTGCCCGACGGCTTCGCCAAGCGGCATCGAAAAATCCCACCACTATCTCTGGCGGTTCTGGAACAATGTGCCGAAGGACGGCCACATTGCGATTTTCGACCGCACCTGGTATGGGCGCGTCATGGTGGAACGGATCGAGGGATTTTGTACGGAGGCCGAATGGCACAGGGCCTACCAGGAGATCAACGATATGGAGCTGCATCTTTCCCATGCCGGCGCGGTGATTTTAAAGTTCTGGATCCATATCGACAAAGACGAGCAGGAGCGGCGGTTCAACGACAGGATGACGAACCCGGAAAAGCAGTGGAAGATCACCGATGAGGACTGGCGGAACCGGGAAAAATGGGATCAGTATGAGGAAGCCGTCAATGAGATGCTGGAAAAGACGTCCATGGAATACGCGCCGTGGATCGTTGTGGAGGGAAATTCCAAATACTATGCCAGGGTGAAGGTGCTGGAGACGGTGGCGGAGGCCCTGGAGAAGAAAATAAAAGAAGTGGAAAAAGAAAAGAAAAAGCATGAGTAAGGTGATTATTATCGGGGGCGGCGCAGCCGGAATGGCGGCCGCCCTGGGAGTTTTGCAGTGCGGCCATGAGGCGGTGCTGTATGAAAAGAATGAAAAGCTTGGGAAAAAGCTTTATATCACAGGAAAAGGCCGATGCAACGTGACGAATGCCTGCGAGACGGAGGAACTGTTTTCCCACATGGTATCCAACGGGAAATTTCTATACAGCGCCATTTACGGCTTCACGAATTTTGATATGATGGAGCTTTTGGAAGTCGCAGGCTGTCCCTTAAAAACGGAGCGGGGCGGCCGTGTTTTCCCGGTTTCCGACAAGTCTTCGGATGTCATTGCGGCGTTAAAGCGGAAATTAGAAAAGGAAGGCGCCGAAATTCACTTAAACGAGCCGGTAGAGGAGCTGCTTTTTGAAAACGGGCGTGTCTGCGGCGTCATCTTAAAAAACGGGCACCGGAGCGTGCGTGCCGGTGCGGTGATTGCGGCCACCGGCGGGCTTTCCTATCCGGCCACCGGCTCCACCGGCGATGGCTACGGATTTGCAAAGGCGGCCGGCCACACGGTGACACCTCTTTCGCCGGCGCTCGTGCCTTTTGTCTGCGAAGAACAGGATGTGCGGGAGCTCCAGGGGCTCTCATTAAGAAATATCGAAGTGACGATGCATGACGGGAAAAAGGTGTACTGGAAGGAATTCGGCGAAATGCTGTTCACCCATTTCGGCGTCAGCGGCCCGGTTGTTTTAAGCGCCAGCAGCTATGCGGCGAAAATCATAAAGAAAAAGCCGCTTCTTCTCGACATCGACTTAAAGCCGGCCTTGTCGGAGGAACAGCTTGACGTCAGGCTTTTAAGGGATTTCGAGGAGGCAAAAAATAAGCAGTTCAAAAACGCGCTGTCCCATCTGTTCCCATCCAAGCTGATCCCTGTCATCATCGGGCGCAGCGGCATCGACCCAGAAAAGAAGGTCAACGAGATCACGGCAAAGGAGCGGCACGATCTCCTTTCGGTTACGAAAAAATTCCGCGTGACGCTGACGGGGCTTCGCGGCTACAACGAGGCGATCATCACCCAGGGCGGCGTAAACGTCCGGGAGGTGAACCCGTCCACCATGGAGTCGAAAAAGACGCCGGGGCTGTATTTCGCCGGGGAAGTGCTGGATTTGGACGGCGTGACGGGGGGATTCAATTTGCAGATCGCCTGGTCGACCGGGATGCTGGCGGGGAGATGTGCGGGGGAGTGATCCTTTCCTGCCCAATCCCAAACAGGAAGCCTTCACCATTATTTTCCCCCCAAAGCCACATCATCACACCAGGACACTCCAGAGAGGAGGACAAGATCGGAATGTTTTCCATAAAAGATTTCCGCATCAGGAAAGAAAAAAGCATCTACAAGCTCACAAATATTACATTTATTGTCTTCCTGACTATCATGCTGATTTTGGGATGTTTTTTCCTGACCGGCAAACTCAGCCGTGATATCAGTGCAGAGTCCTTTTATACCCTGCGGAGTGTGTCAACGGAAAGCTCGAAGGCGATCATGGAGATGCTCCAGAGCAGGGTGGATTATCTGAACAGTGTCTGGCTTCTTATGAATGAGGGGCCGGAGAACTTGCGGCGGGACAAGATCCGGAACCAGCAGAGCCGGAGGGACCTTTATAACTTTGAGTGGATTGGATACACGGATGTTTCCGGAATCGGGTGGAACAGCATTGGGCTGGACGTGGATCTGTCAGATAGCATTCTGTTTCGTGAAAATAAGGCAGAAAACATTTGCCTGGCCGAAATTCCGATCCAGTGGCCGGACAGCGATCAGCTCATGGGGGGGGGTATTTTGCTTGGAATCCCCGTCTATGAAGATGAAAATGTGCCTGCCGGATTCCTTTATCAGATATTCAGTTCAAAAAGCATTGCATCGCTTCTGGATGTTGGTTCATTTGACGGAGAGGCCAGGTTCTGCCTGATGGATCAGGACGGGGACATTGTGGCGGCATCGGAAAGCTGTATGTTCTCAATCGGTGATAATATTTTTGAGCGCTTACAGGAAGGCAGCGCAGACAACCGGGACTTTGCGGATCAGCTGGCGGAAGATCTGCACAATTCCAGGGCTGGCGGGGGCTATTACACGATTCTGGACGAGGGCCGGTTCAGCTACTATCTGCCCATTTCCCTGCAAAGCCATGGCTCTAAAATGTCAATCAGCATGCTCAGTGCGATCCCGGAAAACAGTGTGGAAGCGCGGGTCAACAACCTCTTTAATTCCGTGCTTCTCCTTCTGGCACTGGTGCTCTCCTATGTGACCGTTTTAATCTTCTTTTTGCTGCGTATGAAGCGCCGCCAGAAACAGGAGCTGGAGAGGCTGGCTTATCGGGATGTCCTCACGGGTGAGGCGAATTATGAGGCGTTTAAGCGGGATTTCAAACGGATGCGGAACAAAGACGGGATTCTGATTGCCTGCGATATTGTGGAATTTAAGCTGATTAACCGGTACTTTGGCGCCAGGAAAGGCGATGAAGTTATCAGGGAGCTGGGCAGGATGTTTGCCAAAAAGGATGGAACAAACAAAATTGCCGCGCGCGTGTCGGACGACCAGTTTATCTTTTTCTTTCCAGGCATAGCCGTGGAAGAAGCAGGAGCCGTGTGTCAGAAACTGAACGAACAGATCCTGGAAAAGCTCCGTATGATCTATGCGTACCAGAGCAAACCGGTATTTGGATACTGTGCATCGGACAGCAGCGTGACCATTGAACGGCTCCGCGGCCGGGTGATGTTTGCCAAAAGCCTTGCCAAAATGGAAAGAACCCTTTATCATGCCTATGATGAGCAGGCCGCCATCGAACTTACGGATACGGTTCTTCTTCTGGATGAATTTGACCGGACGCTGGAAAACAGCGGAATCGAGGCATGGTATCAGCCGAAATATGACGTCCGCAGAAAGTGCGTTGGAGGCGCCGAGGCCCTGGTGCGCTGGCGTGGAAAAGACGGCAGGGTTATTTCTCCGGGACGGTTCATTCCTCTTTTGGAAGAACGCGGAAAGATCGTGCAGCTGGATGAATATGTGTTTGAGAAGGTCTGCCTTCAGCAGAAAAAATGGCTGGAAGCAGGAATGCCCATGATCCCTGTCTCAGTCAATATATCCCGCGGCAGCCTTCTGGTGCCTGACATTGTGCACCGGTACCAGCAGATTCTGGAGCGTGCGGGCATAGGCCAGGACTGCGTCTATCTGGAGATTACCGAGGAATCGGTCGGGGCAGACGCGGTGAAGGTCATCCGGGAATTCCGGCAGGCAGGTTTCTATATGCTGATGGATGATTTCGGACGGGGAAATTCCAACCTTGCGAACCTGCGCCGGGATTTGTTCCAGGGAGTCAAGTTTGACAAGACCCTGATCGACCTGATTGACTCAGAAGAGGAAGAAACTGTCCTGCGCTCGACCATGGAGATGGTTCGGAACATGGGAATGCAGATTGTTGCAGAAGGCGTGGAAAAGCAGGAACAGGTGGATTTCTTGGAGAAGCTTGGCTGCGATGAGATTCAGGGATATTTTTATTATCGTCCCATGGAAGCGGAGGCGTTTGCACGGCTTCTGGAGACTGTGCCTTCCGCAAAGACGCATAACGGATATACATAGAATGTATTATAAAATCATGAAAAAATCGTATATAATTACCTGATACAGGCAAGGGCAAAACCGCTGAAAAGCGGTGCACAAAGCTGCTGCGGCTGGGAAAATGCAGAGTATGGCCGTCAGCCGCCAATATGCACGAAGTCCATGTATCGTTCCTGAGGAGTAAGTTTTTGGTATGTTTCAAAAAGACTGTGTCTGATGAGGAGCGATACTATGGACTTTTGTTATTTGTCTGCGTGCCTGTCGCCTGATGGGAATCTTATCAATTACAAGGAATGGACGGCATGAAATATTTTAAAGGCAGTATGACCTTAAGGGAATCGGTCAGTTTAAGCCTTCTTGCAGGAACCGGCCTGCTGATTCTGGTTATGGCCTGGATTTTAAATAAATTCACATACAGCAGCAATGTTTCAGCGGAAATAAAGTACCTGGAAAGCTCGATGGAACAGATTATTCACTCGGTGGAGCTTAACGAGATACGCGAAGAAGATATGTATGAGATGTTTGAGGCGGATTACTTAAACAGGGCGAATGTCGCTGCGAACTGGTACAGCCGGGCAAAAAACAGGGGCATTGACTGGAACGACATGCTGAATGTCTTGGAAGTAGAAGGGATAAATATTGTTGATGAATACGGCAAAATCGTGGAAAGCAGCAATCCTGAAAACATCGGGCTCAGCTTTCATGAAGACAGGCGCTTGGAAGAGTTTCTGCCGCTGATCGAGGGGCGTTCCGGTGAGGAAAGCCATATTCAGATGGAGCGGTGTCCTGAGGAGACAGGAGAGCGGAAAATTTATGTCGGCGTAAAGCCGGCAGATGAGCCAAAAGGAATGATCCAGCTGGAGATTTCGGCGGAAGCGCTGGAACAGTACGAAAGCCTGGTATCCCTGAAGAACCTCCTGAATTCCATTCCGACAGAGCGCTACCGTTTCCTTTTTGCCCTGGAAAAGGAAACGGAAAAGTTATTGGCCCTGTCAGAAAACAACGAGATGCAGGTGGATTATTCCCTGGAAATGATTCTGGATATGGAAGAAGGGGAGACAAGAACGGATATATATACTTCGGGCAGCACAGGGAAAAAGTGGGCGGCAGTCTGTGTATGCAGGAAGGGGATTATCTACGGATACGCCTCCGACATATCAGGGCTTCATGGGAGAATCCGCGAAAGCTTTATAAGGGGAATGGCTTCCGTGGCCGTTCTTTGTGTATTCGTTCTGCTTTTTGTGTACTGGCTGCTGGGCTATGCCGTCTTAACGGATCTGGAAACCATTACGCAGAAAATGGCCAGATTCATCAATGGGGCAAGTACCGTATATTTTAAGGAGGGGAAAAACAGAGAGATCAAGGAGCTTTCCCAGGATCTGAATAAGCTTGTTTCCGTCATTGAGACAAAGCAAAAACGGCTCTGTACCTTAGCCAATATGTTTGATAAGGGAGTGGCTGCCTATGAGTATTACGTGGATCTCAATCAAATCTTTTGTTCGGACAATCTGATATCCCTGACAGAGCTTTCGGAAGAGGAGGTACATCGAAAGATAAGGTCTGAATATGAGAAGGTGAAGAACGAGCAGGAAGTCTGGAAGGACGGCATTTACAGAGAGGACCGATACCAGACGAAAAGCGGCCGCACGCTGATGGTACACCGGACCTGCCTTCAGAACGCCTCCTATGGCTTTGTCCAGGATATCACAAAAGATATGAACGCAATCCACAGCCTTAATACGAGGCTGTCGGAAGAGATGTCGAAAAATGTAACGGATGCACTGACGGGCCTGTATAATCGAACGAAGCTGGAAGAAGAGGTGCGGCAGATATTCCGGCAGGAAAATCCAAAGGGGATGCTGGTGCTTATCGACCTGGATAACTTTAAAAGAGTGAACGATGAGGCGGGACATGCGGAAGGCGATAAGGTGCTGAAAGCCTTCGGCGGGATTTTAAGCAGGCAGTTCCGTTCCACGGATCTCAAAGTGCGGCTGGGGGGAGACGAGTTTGTGATTTTGCTGCGGGAAGAACTCAGCACGGAGATCATGCAGATGAAGCTGAACCAGTTCCTGAAGGAAGTAAGGACAGAGCTTCAGGAATATTACAGGAGCTATAAGCTGTCGGTCAGTATCGGCGTGGCAGTTATTACGCAGGAGATCCATTCCTATGAAGACCTGTACCGGAATGCTGATGCGGCGATGTATGCGGCAAAGAGGAGCGGAAAAGACGGATTTTATATGAATCTGGAGCAGAATACCTGTATGCGTGAAAACTGTATCCATTGCAGGGCCGTATGTGAGAGGCGAAAGCTGCTGTTTGATGAAAAGGAGGGGTAACGGATGATAAATATTTCCTGGCTGATGCAGTTTTTGGAGGTTACAGACAGAAAAAGCATCAACAAAGCTGCGGAAGAACTCTATATCAGCCAGTCCGTACTCAGCAGAAATATAAAAAAGCTGGAAGAATACATGGGATATCCATTGCTTGTCCGCTCCAATCAGGGAATCCGTCTGACAAAAGAAGGACGGCTGTTATATCAGTGCAGCATGCCCCTGAAAGAGGAGATAAAGACCATTGAGCTGCTGCGGAAAAAGAAAGAAGTGATGGGATGTTCCGAGCTTCACATCTATTTGTTTTCGCTTTTGCTGAAGTCTGAGCTGCTGCTCGATTATGTTTCCGGGGACAACGGCGATTCGATCATATTAAAGATTTATGAAACGAAGCTGATGGACTTGCTGCAAGGCGTTCAGGACGATGAGTTCGGAGTGGGAATTGCGGTATTAAGTGATCCGGAAGTCGCGGCCCTGGAGAACAAAGTATCACAAAGCTCTCTTACTATGGAGGTTTTGGATCAGGGCGGGCTGTATCTCCAGGTTCGGGAATCCTGCACAGACTTTGACCGGCAGGAGAGGCTGCCGGAAGATCGTTTAAAAGATATGCGGTACATCCATCTGGATCTGGACATATATTCCATTCTGCGTCTTGGAATTAAGATCAATGGGGTGCCGCTGACAAGCCTGAAACAGGTGATACAGGTCAACAGCTATTCTGCCATGATGGGGCTTCTGGCTGAGACAAACAGTTTCAGCTTTGGAAGCAAGTGGCAGGCAGACGAGATGAAGCGCCATGGGATCAAATGCATTGAGATCCCCGATGCGGAGACGAAAATGAACCTGGTTCTGTTTTTGAATAGCCAGGCCGTTTCTTTGGAGGCCAGGGCATTTGTAAACATACTGAAAAGAGCATACCATCTGCTTCCATGACGGCTGGGTCTGCCGTCTGGCCGCATCCAATAAGTCCGGGAGATTTCCCGGATTTATTGCATATGCAGGCATTCAAACCGCATATCAACTGATGAAATCGCCTCTTTTTCGGCATTCTGCCGGATTTTTCCTTGAATCCCACCAATATTTCTATGCAGAAACACTTGAATTATTATGCGAACTAATGTATAATATGCATAATTTGCCGGAGAAATATCCTATGGGCCAGAGAGACAGGAGCCGTTCCTGACAGGCCGGAGCCGGCAGACAAGAAATACGAGGAGGACAGGTTTATGAAAAAACAGTTTTTAGCCGTTCTGCTTTCTGCGTCCATGTGCGCGGGACTTCTGGCAGGCTGCGGGAGCAGCAGCGAGGGACAGACAGAGGCAGATACGAAGACAGAAGCAGGAACCAATGAAGGCGGCAGCGAGACTGCCGAAGACGGAGAACCAGTCGAGGTGACGGTCGGCGTTGCCCAGCAGTTTACGACTCTGGATCCGGGCCTTTCCACGGAGACCGTGAACCGCTATGCCATTGCCCACATGTATTCCGGCCTCTATAAGAAGCTGGAAGACGGAAGCGTCGTTCCGGAGCTGGCGGCCGAAGAGGCCGAAGTCAGTGAGGACGGCCTGACCTACACCGTTAAAATAAAAGAAGGGCTTACCTGGAGCGACGGCGAGCCGGTTACGGCCAATGATTTCGTCTACGCCGTCAACAGGAACCTGACATACGGCGCAGAAAACGGTTTCGTCACCGACAAGCTTGTGAGATACTTAGAGGGTGCCGAAGAATACCTTGCCGACACAGAAGTGGATCTTTCCACCTTCTCCTTTGCAGGCGTGGAAGCCCTTGACGACACGACGGTAGTCTACCATTTAAAGACGCCGTGTGCCTTCTTTACCGGCCTTCTCTGCGGCAGCGCGTTCCTTCCGCTGCGGGAAGACGTGGCAGAGCCTGGCTTCAGCGAGTGGTCCGTAGAGCCGGGATATCCGGTAACAGGCGCTTATGTGCTGGATTACTGCAATGAAAACGAAAAAGTTGTCCTTACGAAGAATGAAAATTACTACGATGCAGAAAATGTGACCGTAGATCAGATCACGTTCCAGGTTATGCCGGATATGGATGCCCAGGCGGCAGCCTTCAAAACAGGCGACATTGACGCGGCCCTTTCCATCAACGCCTCCATCGTCGCCACTTATGAAAATCCGGAAGAGCTCTGGAACCGTCCGCAGCAGTCGGTTTACTCCATCGACTTAAACTCCGGCGAAACCGGCCCTGAGGCATTAAAGGATGTCAATGTCCGCCGTGCTCTTGCCGTTGCCATCAACCGCGAGGAAATCGTAAAAGCTATCAACGCCGGCGACTTCTACACCCCGCTTTACGGCTATGTGCCCCACGGCATGATGGGTGCAGAGAAGGATTTCCGCGAAGAGTCCGACGAGAAGCAGAAATTCCAGGAGTACGATCCGGAGTTAGCAAAAGAGCTGCTTGCAGAAGCCGGCTATGACGAGTCCAACCCGCTGACGCTGCGCTACAAATACTCCAACAACTCCATCCACGCAGACGTTGCCCAGATGCTTGAGCAGATGTGGAAAGCCGTCGGCGTCAACATCGAACTGGATGTGGTGGAGTCCGGCGTGTTCTACGATCAGGTAGACCAGGGCGATTTCGATCTGGCGCGCTACGGCCTGTCCTGTACCAACGACCCGTCCGAGTTCTTAAACCAGTGGACAAAGGCCATGCAGCCGGTACCGGCCGTGGCTGACGACGCTTATGACCAGATGATGACGGATGTCACAAAGATCATCGACCGCACCGATTACATGAACGAGCTTCACGAGATTGAGAAATACCTGGTAGAAGATCAGGTATATGTCATCCCGCTCTTCGACTTCAACGAGCCGGCCTTAAAGAGCGAGCACTTAAAGGGCGTTTACATGGTACCGGGCGATGTACCGGTTTATTCCTACGCATATTTTGAATAAAGCAGGAGAATGGTATGGAAAGCATAAAAATCGACGATTTGCTCAAATTTAAGTTTTTATCCGGAGTTGCGGCGTCGCCGTCCGGGAAAAAGGCAGCCTTTCTTGTAAAGCAGGCATGCCGGAAAAAAAACGGCTATGATTCTTGGGTCTATATCGTGGATTTTGGCACAAAAGAAGTCAGGAAACTGACTTCTTTTGGCGCTGAAACCCTTCTTTCCTTTGACAGCGAGGACGCGCTTCTCTTCGCATCGTCAAGAAAGCATGAAGACCGGCCGGAAAAAAATCAGGAAAAAACCGTATTTTACAGGCTCCCGCTCCAGGGAGGCGAGGCCGTGCGCGCCTTTGAGCTTCCCTATTCGGTGGGCAGTATCAAAAAAATGGATGACGGCGTCTACGTCTTTTCGGCTGTCGTGGACTTAAATAAGCCGTCAGAGGAAGAGAAACTGAAGGAATATCAGGACTATCACATTTTAGAAGAGCTCCCCTACTGGGAAAACGGCGCTTATTTCGTGTCCCGCTTCCGCAATTCCCTGTTCCTGTTTGACGAAAACGCTGGCGGGGCGGAGAAAATCCGCAAGGTGACGGAGGATTTATTTGCCGTTGACGGCTTCCGGACAGAGGGGGATGCCATCGTCTATACCGGCGCCGCCTATGACAGGCTGCTTCCGAAGACAAAGGGACTTTATTCCTATAATAAAAAGACGGGCGAGACGAAGACGCTGGTGGAGCCGGATAAGCTGCGGATCGGCCTTTTCGACTGCGCCGGAGACCGCATCGTATTTGCAGGGAGCGCCATGGACCATCATGGATCCGGCCAGTACCCGGACATCTACGTGTGGGAAAACGGCCATACGGACTTTGCGGCCAGGTTCGGCCATTCGGTAGGCTCTGTCCCCACCAGCGACATTATGTTAGGCGGCGGCGAAAAGTTTTTGGCCTGCGGACAGAAGGCATACTTTACGGCATGCGTCGGAACACGCGGGGAACTGTACCGGTATGAAAACGGGGCGGTGGAAAAGGCCTTTGACTTTGACGGGGCCATCGACTGCTTTGCTGCCTGTGAAGGCGGTTTTGTCTTTGTGGGACGGACACCGGGAAAGCTTCAGGAGCTTTATCTGTACCATGAAGAGAGCGGTGTCTGCGAACAGCTTACCCATATCAATGAAGCTGCGTTTGACGGAAAATACGTGGGCGAGCTTCACGATGCCGGCTTTACGGATTCCGACGGCGTCCATATCGACGGATGGGTGATTCTCCCGAAGGACTACGACCCCAATAAGAAATACCCGGCCATTTTGGACATGCACGGCGGCCCGCGGGTGGCCTTTGGAACCACGCTGTTCCATGAGATGCAGACCTTTGCCGGAAACGGCTATTTCGTGTTCTTATGCAATCCGAGAGGCGCCGACGGACGTGACGATGATTTCGCCGACCTGCGCGGAAAATACGGCACTGTTGACTTTAAGGATTTCATGGAATTCACCGACCATGTGTTAAAGCTCTATCCGGCCATCGACGAAAAGCGCCTTGGCGTCACCGGCGGAAGCTACGGCGGCTGGATGACCAACTGGATCATCGGCCATACCGACCGGTTCGCGGCTGCCGTCAGCCAGAGAAGCTTTTCCAACTGGCTTTCGGATTTTGGGTGCAGTGAGATCGGCTTTTCCTTTGACGTGGACGAAAACGGCGGAAAGACGCCGTGGACGGCTCCGAAGGAGCTCTGGGAGCGTTCGCCGGTGGCCTACGCCGATAAGGCAAAAACTCCGACCTTATTTATCCACTCCTTAAAGGACTACAACTGTCCCCTTTCCGAGGGCATGCAGATGTTTGCGGCCTTAAAATACCACGGCGTGCCGTCGAAAGCCTTCCTCTTTGAGGGGGAGAACCATGAGCTTTCCAGAAGCGGGAAGCCGCTCCACAGGATGCGCCGGCTTTCTGAGATGACGGCCTGGTTTGACAAATATTTAAAGGGCCTTGACGACTAAAGAAGGAGACGTGACAGGATGTTAAGATACATTGCAAAGCGTCTGGCAGTCGGCGTCGTGACGCTGTTTCTGCTGGCGACCATCACCTTTTTCCTCATGCATATCATCCCGGGTTCGCCGTTTGCCGGCGACACGGTGAAGCTTCCGGCAAAGGTGATTGAAAAGCTGTATGAAAAATACGGCCTCGACAAGCCGGTCACGGAGCAGTATGTGGTGTACATGAAAAACCTGCTCCATGGGGATTTCGGCGTCTCCATCTACCGGAAAGGAAAAGACATTGAAAAAATCATCGCCTCTGGCCTTCCCTACACGGCGAAGCTGGGCGCCGTGAGCTTCTGCTTTGCCATGGTGACAGGCATTTTTATGGGCACGGTGGCGGCGTTTTCCAAGCGGAAATGGGTGTCGAACCTGGTGCTGTTTCTGGCGACGGTGGGCGTCAGCATGCCGGGATTTTTGCTCTCGGTGCTTTTAATGCTGTTATTCGGCGTAGTGCTCCAGTGGCTGCCCTTTGTGGGCCTTACCTCGCCGCTCCACTACATCCTGCCGGCAGCCGGAATCGCCTTTTACCCGATCTCCATGATCGCAAGGCTGGTGCGTTCAAGCCTCAGAGAGGTCATGCGCCAGGACTACATGGTGCTGGCAAAATCCAAGGGCACGCCGGAAAAGCTGGTGATCTGGCGCCATGGGCTGAAAAACGCCATGCTGCCGGTCATCACCTACGCCGGCCCCTTGATCGCCACGATGCTCACGGGAAGCTTTGTCATCGAAAGCTTATATTCGATTCCCGGCATCGGCGCGGAATTTGTCACCAGCATTACGAACCGTGACTACACGATGATTATGGCGCTTACGATCCTCTACGGCTCGTTTATCATTGTCGCCAACATCATCACGGACATTTTAAACGCGCTCATTGACCCGCGGATCAAGCTTGGCAGATAGGAGGCATGACGACATGACAGAGACGAAAGAAATGCTCGACGACTCTCTCTTTGAGAAGCTGTCGGACAGTGAAAAAAATACGGAATTCATCGCCATGGAAAGCAAGACCTATCTGCGTGACGCGTGGGACTGCTTTAAAAAGAACAGGCTGGCCCTGGCCGGCCTCATTTTCCTGGGAGTTATGATTGTTTTGGCGATTGTCGTACCGATGGTATCGCCCTACACCTACGACGCTCAGGATCTGGATCTGAGAAATGCCCTTCCGTCGGCCGCCCATCCGTTAGGGACCGACAAGCTGGGCCGCGACATCCTCGTGCGGCTGATGTTCGGCGCCAGAATCAGCCTGGCCGTCGGCTTTGTGGCAGCGTTTTTGAACCTGATTATCGGCGTAGTCTACGGCGGCATTGCCGGATACGCCGGCGGCAAGGTGGACATGGTGATGATGCGGATCGTGGACTGCATCTACTCGATCCCCTCCATGCTGTACGTGATTTTAATCATGATGGTGTTCGGCTCCAACATCGGCTCCGTGCTCCTTGGAATCTGCATTTCCTCCTGGATCGGCATGGCAAGGCAGGTGCGTACCCAGGTACAGACCTTAAAGCAGCAGGAGTTTGCCCTGGCGGCTTACGTCATCGGCGCCGGCCGTGCGCGGATCCTCTTTAAGCACCTGATCATCAACTGCATGGGCCCGATCATCGTTTCCACGACGCTCATGGTGCCGGACGCGATTTTTACGGAGTCCTTCCTGGCCTTCATCGGCATCGGCATTTCCCTGCCGCAGGCAAGCTGGGGAACCTTGGCCAGCGAGGCCCGCTCCGTGATCCAGAGCTATCCCCTTCAGATTGTATGGCCGGTGGCAGCCATCTGCCTCACCGTCCTTTCCTTAAACTTTATCGGTGACGGCGTCGGCGAGGCGTTAGACCCGAAGAACCGTTAGGAGGTGCGAGATGGCATTACTGGAAGTAAAAGATTTGCATGTAGATTTTGAAACCGACCAGGGAACCGTCCATGCGGTGCGCGGCATCTCCTTTTCGGTCGGGGAGTCGGAGGCCGTCGGCATCGTCGGCGAGTCGGGGAGCGGAAAGAGCGTTACCATGTATTCGGTCATGGGACTGCTTGCGAGAAACGGCTCCATCACCGAAGGAAGCGTGAAATTTGGGAGACAGGAAATCACCGAGGCCGCCTTCCCGAACCACAAGGCGTATGAGGCCTGCATGAACCAGATCCGCGGAAATGAGATGTCCATGATTTTCCAGGATCCGATGACATTTTTAAACCCGGTGGTAAAGATTGGAAAACAGATCACCGAGGTCATTAAAAACCACAATAAGGTGAGCGATGCCGAGGCGAGGACGCGGGCTATTGAGCTCATGCGCCAGGTGGGGATCCCGTCCCCGGAAAAACGATTAAACCAGTATCCCCACGAGTTCTCCGGCGGCATGCGCCAGAGGATTATCATCGCCATTGCATTGGCCTGCAACCCGAAGCTCATCATCGCCGATGAGCCGACGACGGCCCTTGACGTGACGATCCAGGCACAGGTTCTCGACCTCATTAAAGATATGAAAAACAAGCTGGATTCCTCGGTCATCATGATTACCCATGACCTTGGTGTCGTCGCCAGCTTATGCGACCGGATCCTTATCATGTACGGCGGGAAGATTGTGGAGACGGGGAGCGACAGGGAAATTTTCTATGAGCCGAAGCACCCGTACACCATGGGACTTCTCCGGTGCGTCCATAATCCGGAGAAGAAGGATAAATTAAAGCCCATCGCCGGATCGCCGCCGGATCTTTTAAAGCCGCCGGCCGGCTGCCCGTTTGTGGACCGGTGCCCGGAGGCCATGAAAATCTGCAAAATGCAGATGCCGCCGGTGACAACGTATTCTGAGACGCATCAGTGTGCCTGCTGGCTGGAAGAGGCGAGAAAGAGAAAGGGGGAGCAGAATGGCTGATATGGAAGGAAAGAAGCCGGGAGCGGCAGACGGAAGGCCGCTGCTCTCCGTGGAACATTTAAAGACGTATTTTGACGTGACAAAGGGGATTTTTTCCAAAAGGCAGATCGTAAAGGCCGTGGACGATGTGAGCTTTTCCGTCGGCGAGGGCGAAACCTTTGGCCTCGTGGGCGAGTCCGGCTGTGGAAAGTCCACACTGGGGCGGACGTTAGTAAAAATTTACCCGGCCACGTCGGGAAGGATCCTATATAAAGGAAAGGACATTGCGAACCTTCACGGCGAGGAAGAAAAAGCTTTCCGGAAGGAAGTCCAGATGATTTTCCAGGATCCCTACGCATCCTTAAATCCCAGGATGACCGTCGGAGAGATCATCAAGGAGCCCATGGAGATCCACGGGATCTTAAACTCCGCAAAGGAGCGCGAGGAGCGGGCGGCTGAGCTTTTAAAGACCGTAGGCTTAAAGCCGGATCATATCCGCCGCTATCCCCACGAGTTTTCCGGCGGACAGAGGCAGAGGATTTCCATCGCAAGGACGCTGGCGTTAAATCCGAAATTTATCATCTGCGACGAGCCGATTTCGGCTCTGGACGTGTCCATCCAGGCGCAGATCATCAACCTGCTCCAGGAAATCCAGCAGGAGATGGGGATTTCCTACCTGTTTGTTGCCCATGACTTAAGCATGGTAAACTATATTTCCCACCGGATCGGCGTCATGTACCTGGGACACCTGGTGGAAGTGGGAGAGGCCGATGAGCTTTACGGGAACCCGATCCATCCCTACACGAAGGCGCTTCTTTCTGCCATCCCGATCCCGGATCCCGATGTGGCAAAGGCGAGATCGAGGATCCGCCTGGAGGGCGAGCTTCCGACGCCCATCAATCCGCCGGCCGGCTGCCCGTTTGCAGGGCGCTGTCCATATGCCGATGAGCAGTGCAGGAAGGAGCTGCCGCCGATGGAGGACTTTGGCGGGCATATGGCGGCCTGCTGGCATGTGAAGGAAGCGGCAAAGGTATAAAGCGCAGAATTTCCGGATTTTAACCGAAACCCGATTTGACTTTTTTCACAAATTCTGGTATATTGAGTCCAATTCAGACACGGTTCAAACGGCAGGCGCAGGCACCTTGCGCCTGCCATCCAATCAGATACCAGGAAAGGAAGCAGTCAAAATCTCTAGGAAAGAAAACAACATCGGAAAGTACGTGCAGCAGGAGAGAAGAAAGAAAGGTATCACACAGGAAAAACTGGCGGAGTACACGGGAATCTCGTGGAGCGCCATCAGCCGCTTTGAAACAGGCCAGAGCATGCTGAGCGTGGAGCGGCTTTTAAAAATCGTTGAGGCGTTGGATATCGGAATCGAGGCCGTCTTCTGCGATTACGTGAAAATCGTGCCGGACATGGAAAATGAAACGACCCGGGAGATCCTGAAGCTCATAAACGGCTGTGATGACAGGGAAAAGCAGTACCTGTTAGAGAGCCTCCGGGTGCGCCTGGAGTGCATCCGCGGCACGATGTACAGGGGGCATGGCCTGAAAAGAGAGTAATTTTCCAGAACGCCGGCACTGTGCAGAGCTGGTTTAGCGCCGGGCCGCAGCAAAACACCGCGCGCCCTCAATGAAAGAGCATGCAGCAGACAGCAGGAAAGAAGGAGGCAGAAATGGAATACCGCATCGATGATCAGGCGCTTTCCGCCGAAAGGTTCCTCCCGTTTGTCAACCAGGTCTGGCCTGGGAACTACGACGTGGAAAAAACAGAGCAGGCATTAAAAAAGACGGTCAATATCACCGCATACGACGGCGGCACGCTGGTTGGCTGTCTCCGGCTCCTTACGGACGGCTGTTTTTTCGGCACCATTACAGAGCTTCTCGTCCTTCCCCAATATCAGAGGCAGGGGATCGGAAGCAGTCTTCTTGGGCTTGCAAAGGAGCATACCCCGACCATGCTGTATTTCGGGGCGCAGCCAGGGTTAGAGGGATTTTATGAAAAGAACGGATGCAGACGGAGCCTCCAGTCCTACATCATAGAAAAGGACGGATGAGACAGCCGGAAGCGCCATACAGGTTCCGCAGGAGAGCAGCTTGTTCCCTGCGGGCCTTTTTTCTTTATGCCATGCTTTTTGCGGCGCCAGTTTGCCAGACGATACTTTCCAGGCATGCCAAACGATAAAAACCAGGTATTAGACATTTGAGACGGCCGGGATTAAAATAAAGATGTACCGGGAAAGCTGCATATCTGATTCGAAAAGAGCGCTGCGGCCTTCCTATCCGGTACGCCCGCAGAAGATTGGTTTCGCCGGCAGGAAATTCAGATAAGAGAAATTTCGCAGAAACGGAGGAAATGGATATGGCAGTAAAACAGACGGCAGGACGCAGGGATCTTGGGGAGTTTGCCCCGAAGTTTGCAGAGCTCAACGATGATGTACTTTTCGGAGAGGTGTGGAGCCGGGAGGAGGCGCTCTCCCTCAGGGACCGCTCCCTGGTTACGGTTACAGCCCTGATGGCACAGGGGCTTGTGGACTCTTCGTTCCAGTTCCACCTGATGTCCGCAAAGGCAAACGGGATCACGGGAGAGGAGATTGCGGAAATTCTTACCCACGCGGCCTTTTATGCAGGCTGGCCGAAGGCATGGGCGGCTTTCCGCATGGCAAAAGAGGTGTGGAAGGACGAGGCGCCGGGAACGGGCCGCGGCGGCCTGTTTGGCCTTGGAGGGAAAAACGACGCATACGCACAGTATTTCGTGGGCCAGAGCTATTTAAAGCCCCTTGCAAGAGAAGGCGGAGTCGCAGCGGCAAATGTGACGTTTGAGCCGGGCTGCCGCAACAACTGGCACATCCATCGTGCAGACAAAGGCGGCGGCCAGATCCTTTTGTGCACCGAGGGCCGCGGCTGGTACCAGGAGTGGGGCAAGGAAGCGAGGGAGCTCCATGCCGGAGATGCCGTGGAAATCCCGGCAGGCGTAAAGCACTGGCACGGAGCAGCAAAGGATAGCTGGTTCTCCCATCTGGCTGTTGAAATCCCGGGAGAAAATGCCGCCAATGAGTGGCTGGAGCCGGTATCCGATGAAGATTATTCCCGTCTTCCGTAAATTGAAGATAGCAGAAAACTGCGCCGGATGCAGACGATGTGTCCGGCGCTTTTTTATATGGTAAAAAACAAACATATGTTCTAAAAACCTCTTGACATTGTCGATATTCGATATTATAATAGAATCAGAATAACGATATTCGATATTGCAGTCAGATGACTGTGGTACAAAAGACTGTCCGGCAGGCGGATAAAACCTGCCGCCTGGCTGGGACAGAACAGACAGAAAGGGGCGCTTCAGATGGCGAGAGAAAAATTCCGGACGCTCACGGAGCAGATGTTTTATATCCTTTTAAGCCTCGTGACGGAGTGCTGCGGCGTTGATGTTATGGAACGTGTGGAGAAAATGACAGGGGGCCGTGTGGCTGTCGGGCCTGGAACCTTATATAACCTGCTGGAAAACTTTCAGGAAGCAGAGATGATCCGTGAGACGAAGGTGGAAGGGCGAAGGCGCAGCTACGTGATTACGGAACAGGGGCGGAAGGTGCTCTCAGAAGAATATGGGAGACTTGGCCGCATGCGGGAGGATTACAGGAAAACCTTCGGAGAGGGGGACGGAGAATGAAAAAAGAAAAACTCAGGATAGAAAACTTCTTATTTTACGATGCGGCTGGAATTGAAGCGCATTTGGAAAAAATGGCAGAAAAGGGATGGCTGATTAAACAGATTACGCCGTTTTTCTGGGTCTACAAGCGGATAGAACCGGAACATCTCCGGTTTTCCGTGGCTTATTTTCCGGATGCCTCGGATTTTGACCCGGCTCCGCCCGAGGGTCAGAAGACGTTTTATGAATACTGCCTTGAGGCCGGATGGGAGCCTGCGGTTCAGTGGGCCCAGATGCAGGTTTTTTACACCCGGAAGGAGAATCCGGTGCCCATAGAGACAGAGGCCCAGGTAAAGCTAAAAGCCGTCCACCGCGCGATGAAAAAGAACTTTATCCCGTCCAATGTGGTGCTTTTGGCCGTCCTGCTTTTGGAGCTTTTGTTCCAGTGCTCCTTATTTTTGTCGGATCCCATCGGGACGTTATCGAGACCGGGAAGCGTTGCTGTAATTCCGCTTTTCTTCCTGCTGATTCTGTATATGGGCTCTGGGCTGGCAGGATATGCCGTCTGGTACGTCCGCTCAAAACGGGCGGCTGCGGAGGGCGGAGACTGCCTTCCCGGGGCGCCGGGGGCCCGGAGTGCAGGACGAGGGCTCTTAATCCTTGCTTTGCTGGCAGCCGCTTTTGCAGTTGTGTACAGCTTCCAGGGAGCGATGTATTTTGCCGTGTTTGCCATTACCGCCGTATTATATTTTATGCTGGGTGCCGCAATTTTTAAAATACGGGAGATGATGAAAGAACGGGGCGTTTCCCGCAGGCTGAACCAGCTTATAACCTTTTGTTCTGCCGCTGTCCTTGCCGTTGGGCTGGTCGCTTTCCTGAGCGTCATGATTTTTCGGATGGTGACAAGCGGACGGTATGGAAAGGGCACGGAGCCCATGCCGCTGACGGTCGAGGCACTGACGGATGAAAATTTTACAGAAGGCGCCTCCTACTCGAGAGAGTGGCAGCTTGACAGTACGATCTTTCTGGCGGTGGGAACGGGCAGGCAGTACAGCAGGAAAGAAGCGCCGGGACTTTCCTACCAGATAGCCGAAGTGCGTTTTTCCCCATTCCTTTCGATGGTATGGGCAGAAATGCTGGAGCCGTATCCGGTGCCGGGGGAAGAGGACGAACTCTGGCATTATCAGTGGGAAACATGGGAAGAGCCGGGACTGGGAGCCGACGCGGCCTGCCGTTTAAAGGCGCGGGAAGGAGAATGGACGGACCGCTATCTGGCAAGATGGGGGAACCGGATCATATCCCTGGATTTCGGGTGGAGCCCGGATGCGGAGACCTTAAAAGAGGCCTTTGAGTTTTTAAGGGAACTGGATTTATAGGAGAATGCGGAAGATTTTTGCATATGGATGCATATTCCCCCGGCTGCCGGCCCATACTTGAGAAAAAAAGTGAAGGGAGTGCAGTTTCGTGGAAAATCAGACGATTGCTTTATTAAAGGAATGCAGTGCTGGATGTCGGATGGCGGAAGAAAGCATGTGCCAGATCCGGAAAGCCACGGACGATCAGAAGCTTGGGGCTCTGATTGCAGAGTATAAAGGAAAGCATGAAAAGCTGAAAGCGCGCGTGGACTCCATGCTGGCGGCCGAAGGGTATGCACCGAAGGAACCGCCGATGATGGCGTCGGCTTTTGCAAAGGCCAGCACAGGCGTTAAGCTTTCCTGGAAGGAAGACAGCCATCAGGCTGCGAAGATCCTGATGGACGGATGCAGTATGGGAATCAAAACCATCAGCAGCCATATCAACCAGTCCCCGGAGGCCTCTGCGGAGAGCCTTGGAGCGGCAAAGGATCTGGTGAGGATGGAGGAAGAATTTAACAGGGAACTGAAGCGGTTTGTATAAGAAAAGGAGATGGCTGCCCGGGAAAGAAGACCGGGCGGCCATGGAAGCGGAGGAGCACATGGAAAAAGGGCTGGAGCTTAAAATTATCGGACATGTCCGCACGGACTTTACGTCAAAATTTGGGATTCCGAGACAGAGCGGTCTCATAGAAGAGCTCAAGGGAACCATTGTCATGGAGCCGGAATACCGGGAACCGGCAGCATTTAAAGGGCTTTCGGACTTTTCCCATATCTGGCTGATATGGGAATTTTCGGAAAATCTGCGGGACGGCTGGTCGCCGACGGTTCGGCCGCCGCGGCTCGGCGGAAACAAGCGTGTCGGAGTGTTTGCCACCCGTTCTCCTTTCCGTCCAAATGCGCTGGGACTTTCCTGCGTAAAGCTGGAACAGATTGAGATGGATGAAAAGCTGGGGCCGGTGCTCCATATTTCCGGTGCTGATCTGATGGACGGGACGCCTGTCTTTGATATCAAGCCGTATCTGCCTTTTGTGGACGGGCATCCGGAAGCGTGCGGCGGCTTTACCGACAGGACGAGGGAATACAGCCTGACTGTCGAGGCGCCGGAAGAACTGCTCTGCCGGATTCCGGAGGAAAAGCGGGAGGCCCTGAAAAAAGTCCTGTCCCAGGATCCGCGGCCTTCCTACCAGAAGGATCCCGGCCGGGTTTATGGAATGGAGTTTGCCGGCTTTGAGGTGAAATTTTCGGTGGAAAACGGCCGGATTTATCTGCGGGATGTGGAAAAAACAGGAGACGCGGATTGTACATAAATAAAAACTTGCTATGGCGCATCAGAATATGTTATCTTTTTAACAAAAGAAAATAAAAACGAGAGCGATACCTGTGGAGATGACAGGAGAACGCCGGACAGCATGGTATCGGCACGGAAAAGGAGGAAGTCTGCATGAGAGGTGTGGAAACCAGAATTCAGGAAATCCGACACAGAATTTTCCGCGAGGTGGCCCGCATGGCCTACCATACGGAGTGGCCGGTTGATAAGCGGATCGAGGAACTGCCGTATAAGATTATTCCGGGTGAGGTGGGAAACTTCCGGAATGATGTATTTTTGGAACGTGCCATTGTAGGAGAACGTCTGCGCCTTGCCATGGGGCTTCCGTACCGGAGCGCAGCGGAGCCGGCGCCGATTTCCGACAACATCGAGGCGGCCGACCAGGCGGAGACGTACTATACGCCGCCGCTCATCAACGTCATAAAATTTGCCTGCAACGCATGTCATGAAAAGCGTGTATTTGTGACGGACGGCTGTCAGGGCTGCCTGGCCCATCCATGTGTGGAGGTCTGCCCGAAGGATGCGATTCATCTGGAGCGGACAAATGGAAAATCTCATATTGATCCCGACAAATGCATCAAATGCGGACGCTGTGCTGATGTCTGTGGCTATCATGCGATTATTATCCAGGAACGCCCATGCGCTGCGGCCTGCGGCATGGACGCGATCCATTCAGATGCCAACGGCAAGGCGGATATTGATTACAGCAAATGTGTTTCCTGCGGAATGTGCCTGGTAAACTGCCCCTTCGGAGCCATTGCCGATAAATCACAGATTTTCCAGGTGATCCGGGCAATCCAGTCCGGCGAGCGCGTGTATGCAGCCGTGGCGCCGGCATTTGTGGGCCAGTTCGGGCCGAAGGTGACGCCGGGAAAACTGCGTGCCGCCATGAAGCAGCTCGGCTTTGCCGATGTCTTTGAGGTGGCCATCGGAGCTGACCTCTGTGCGACCCAGGAGGCCATGGACTTTGTGGAAGAAGTGCCGGAAAAGCTTCCGTTTATGGCGACCTCCTGCTGCCCGGCCTGGTCGATGATGGCAAAGAAGCTGTTTCCGGACTATGCGAAGTGCATTTCCATGGCCCTGACGCCGATGACTTTGACGGCAAGGCTGATTAAGAGCCAGCACGAAAAGGCAAAAGTGGTATTTATCGGGCCATGTGCCGCGAAAAAGCTGGAGGCCATGCGCGACGACATCCGGAGCGATGTGGATTTCGTCCTGACCTTTGAGGAGATGGCCGGAATCTTCGATGCAAAGCATGTGGATATTGAAAATATTGAGGAAGACCCGGAGGGCGTCAACGATGCGTCCACGGACGGCCGCAACTTTGCTGTCGCCGGCGGCGTCGCCAAATCCGTGGTGAACGTCATAAAGGAGCTGTATCCGGACAGGGAGATCAAGGTGGCGAACGCGGAAGGGCTCAAGGACTGCCGCCGTCTGCTTACGCTAGCAAAGGCCGGGAAGTACAACGGCTACCTTTTAGAGGGAATGGCCTGCCCGGGCGGCTGTGTAGCCGGTGCCGGTACGATGCAGCCGATTAAAAAGTCCCAGGCGGCCGTAAACCTTTACGCGGCCCAGGCAAACCACAAGATCTCCAATGAGACGGAGTATGTGAAAGAACTCAACAAGCTGGTGGAATAGAAAAGCCGGCGCTTGTTTTCCTTGTCCGGCCCTGTGCCTTGTGTTATACTGGGAAAAAATGGCTGACAAGGAGAGGAAATATATGAAACGAAGACGGACTGCGGCACTGCTGTGCGCCTGCCTGTTTCTCTCTGCCTGCGGGAAAGAGACAGCTCCGGTACCAAAGGAATACACGGCAGAAAACGGCTGGTTTTCGGTGACGATGCCGTCCGGGATGGAACAGTCTGACAGGCAGCTCCTTGAAGACGCATCCCTCACGATACTCACAAGCGGGGATTCCGGTTTGGAAGTTTCGGCGTTCGTATATGGAAGCGATAAAAATTCTGACTTTACGAATGGCGAGGCGGAGACTCTGGAAGAATACAGGGATTATATCTGCTCGGTACTGGAAAAGGACGATACCAGCTTCCGGTGGAACGAAGAGACGGAGCTGGAAATAGAAGGCATGGAGCGGTGTATTTTCGGAAACGGAGAACTGATTTATAAAAATGTCAGAGGCGCTGCATCCGTCTGGTACCTGGAAAGCCCCGGCAGGTATTATACGGTCATGGCAGGCGGAAGCCAAAAGGCCATGGAGAAGGTCAGGCCGCTCTTTGCCTTCCGGGAGCTGGAAGGCGCTGTGCTGGAGACTTCCATGGACTTTATCGCCGGGATGACGGCAGCGGTGGACCCGGAAGGCGGTGTGAGCCGGTTTCTTTCAGTAAAAGCCATGGAAGACGCGGGGGACGACCTTTCGGAAATCCAGGAGCAGGCGGTGAAGAACCTGGAAGAACAGTGGGCGGTTGGCGACAAAGAGAGCCTGTTTGCAACGGCCGCATGGCTGATGGAGGACGGGCATAACGGCGATGCCCTTGCGCTCCTTGAGGAAATGGAAATCGGAGAGGATATGGACAAGGAGACGTTTGATGGCCTGCTGGAGGAACGGGAGCTTTCCGGCGAGGAACAGACATATCTGTCCGCCGCCTGGGATGCGCGGGACGAATTTGGAGACCATGCCATATCAGCGTGGGATTTGAGCCGCGTGCCGTCCCTGATGTCCCTCGGATATGCCGCTGGTTTCTGTACGTATGAGGAAGGGCTCGACCAGTGTCTGAAAGCGGCAGAGCTGGCCCAGGCATCCTTTGATTCCTGGGAAGAGTTTAACAAAAGCTGCCTTTATGGATATTCCTACTGGAGCGAAACGTCTGCGGACGATGCAGAGAGCAGTGCCGGGGAGCTGGCCGCCTCTATGGAAGCGCTTTTAAGCCAGGAGGACGGGCCGTTTCGGACGGATTTCCATATGGAACTCGAGAACGTCTGGCAGCAATAAGAGAAAATGGCCGCAGTGCCGGTTTGAGGGATCCCCAAACCAGCGCCTGCGGCTGTTTTTCTTTAGACGCCGGCCAGTTCATCGAGAGATTTAAAGCAGTATCCCATCTCCTCCCATTTCGTCAAAAGCTCATCTAAAATGGCGGCATTGGTGGAGGAAGTGCTGTGGAGAAGGACGACGGCGCCGGGATGGATGCGGCCGAGAAGCTTTTTGAAGGCTTCCTCCTTCGTGGGCTGTTTGTCCTGGTACCAGTCCACGTAAGCCAGGCTCCAGAAAAAGGTGGTATAACCTAGATCCTTTGCCATCTGAAGGTTGGATTCGCTGTATTTTCCCTGGGGTGGCCGGTAGTATTTTTTCATAGTCTGGCCCGTGATTTCCGTAAACAGTGCCTCCAGGTCGGTAAGCTCTTTTTCAAAAGCCTCTCTGGAAGCAATTTTGGACATGTCCGGGTGGTGGTATGTATGGTTCCCGACAATGTGGCCGTCCGCTAACATCCGTTTCACAAGATCCGGGCTGGTTTCCAGATAATTGCCCACGAGAAAGAAAGCGGCCGGTGCATTGTGTTTTTTCAGCGCGTCGAGAATGGCCTCCGTATTGCCGTTTTCGTAGCCGGCATCAAAGGTCAGGTAAAGGACTTTTTCATCGGTGTTCTCGGAATAGTAGGCATTGTACTGCAAAAGTTCGTCCGCTGTGGCGTTGGCGACCGGCGGCTTCCCCTCCTGCTGGAAGCTTAAGCCCCAGTTCCCTTCCGCTGATACGGGGACGGCCTCCCTTCCGTGGACAATGGCGGCCCCGGCGTGGCCGGCGGCAAAGGATAAAAGAAAGAGCAAAAGGACGCCGGATATTTTTTTCCAGGCCTCAAGATATGGGATTTTCATAGCCAAATCCTGCTTTTTCTTCTATATATATTTGGGAAATCCTGCATCATTCATAAAAAGAAAGCGGTGGATTCTTTCACAGCCTTGTGTTAGAATATCTGGAAATACGGTGGAAAGGCGGGAACAGAATGAAACTTTCCTTTGGAGGCACGCCCTGGGAAAAGGAGTGGAAGCGGCTTCTGGCCGCGGAAAAGCGGTTTCTGGACGGAAAAAGAGACGACAGCCGCGGGCTTTTAGAAAAATTTGCGGAAAATCATATGCCTGACAACGTGCAGGAAACCCTGCATGCCGCCTTCAAAAAGGCATTCGGGCTGGTGCAGAAAAACGGCCGGTTCGTGATTGAACGGGCGTATCCCAGGAAAAAGCGGGAGGCGGATTATGAGATCCGCGCTTATGCGGAGGAACTTCGCGGCGACAAAAAGGCCCTGCGGGCCTTCCGAAAAGAGGCCGCCGGCATCCGGAGGGGCAACCTGGCCCTCTCTGCGGCAGAAGGCGTCGGCCTGGGGATACTGGGAATCGGCCTGCCGGACATCCCGCTGTTTGCCGGTGTGATTTTAAAGAGTGTCTATGAAATTGCTGTCAATTATGGCTTCTCTTACGAAGAAGAGGAGGAGCAGGTCTTTTTACTGAAGGTCATCGGGGCGGCAGTCTCAGACAGGGAGACTTGCATAAAAGTAAACGGAGAGCTGGACGAGTGGATCGCAGGGGAACGCCGCTTTTCAGAGACGGCCGAAGAACAGGCTGACATCTGCGCCGAGGCCCTGTCGCGGCGGCTCCTCTATATGAAATTCATCCAGGGGATTCCCCTGGCCGGCGCCCTTGGAGGCATGTCGGACGCCGTGTGTTTAAAAGAGATCCTTGCCTTTGCAGACCTGAAATACCAGAAGCGTTTCCTGCTGAAAAGGCGGAAGACCTGACAGGGGCGTCACGTCCTGACGCCGTGGAAAACGGGAGGAATTATACGTGAAGATACGAATCAGAAGAATTCTTTTGCCGGTGCTTTTCTGCCTGGCTGTGGCCTGCCTTATCGAGCTTCCAATGGCGGGGACGACCATATTCGGGGATGAGGCTGTCCTTTGGGATACCTTGTTCCGGGCCATCGCGGCTGTGCCGGTTCTCTATCATTTTTACCGGGAAGATACGGTTTTCCGGGGCGATGCGAAGTGGGGATTAAAAACAGCCGTCGCTGTCCTGGTTTCCGGAGCTGCCGCTTCTGTCATCCTCGGACGGATCATCACATACGCCGGTATTCCCGGCTACGATGCGGCGGCCACGTCGCTTCTTACGGGGCGCCTGTGGCTCCAGCTACTTGTGCTGTTATGCGCATCCCCGCTTCTTGAGGAGTTCTTTTTCCGCGGCGTTCTGTATATGCGGCTTAAGGAACTGATCCCTTCCGTGCCGGCAGGCCTTGTGTCGGCGGCGCTTTTTGGGCTGTACCATGGAAATCCGGGCCAAGGGCTTTATGCCTTTATTATGGGGCTTTTTCTGGCATTTTCCATGGAAAAGACGCGTACCGTCAAGGCGCCGGTGCTGTTTCATTTTGCTGCCAACGCGGCAGCCCTGCTCTTGCCGGCAAGCTGAATTTGTAAGCAAAATGTAAAAATAAGATAAGCATTTTTTAATGGACGTTTGATATAATGTCGGCAGACGGAAATTGGAAAGGCAGGAATGATTATGAAAAAAGGGAATTTTTTGAAAAGCGGCGCGGCTTTCCTTTTCGGAATGCTGGCTGCTCTTACGGCAGGCTGTATGACAAGCTTTGCAGCCTATGATACGGCGTCCCTTTCCGCCTGTACGGTGGAAGGCGGAAACAGCATTGTGGTGACAGGGACAGCCTCGGCCGGGACACTGGAGGAAGGCGAGACGGCCGATGACGGATATTATTATCTGTTTGAGCTCCATCCCTACGAGACAGGAATCGGGAGCCGGACGGATTATGCGGCGTGGAGTGAAAAAGGCGATAAGCTTTCGTTCACGGTTCCGTACAGCGGCGATCCTTCCGATTCGCGGCTGTATTCCCGCTTTGTGGCGGCTGTAAACGTCGGCGGAACGTATCAGGCCATCAGCGGCCCCATTTACGTGACGAATCCCGGCGATGTGGCGGCGTTCACGGAAGAGTTCCCGGAGGCTCAGAGCAAGAAGGGGCTTTTGATTGAGCTGGATATGCTCGGCGATGCCATGAACTTAGGCGTCAAGCATACGACAATCAATATCCCGTACCACCATATCTGGGGCGGGAATCTGGCATATGACTATAATGGGACGACATATTATTTCAATGAAGATCTGATTGCCAGCTACGATAAGATGATCAGCTCCTTTTCTGCGAAGGGGATTGTGGTGACGGCCATCCTTTTAAACGGCTGGAACCCGGATAAGCCGGAGCTTGTGATGCCGGGAGTAACCAGGCAGGACGACGCCTTCTACTACGGATTTAATGTATCGACAAAGGAAGGCTATGAGGCGACACGGGCCCTGTTTTCTTTCATGGCGGAGCGGTATTCCGGAAGCAATTATGACCACGGCCGCGTGTCCAACTGGATTGTCGGCAACGAGATCAACAACAACAAAAACTGGAATTATGTGGGGCCCATGGAGCTTTCGGAGTACACAAAGCTCTTTGAGCAGGATTTCCGCGTGGCCTACACAGCCATCAAGAGCCACAGCAAAAACGCCAGGGTTTATTTTTCCACGGATTATGAATGGAAGAAGACAAATACCAGTCTCCAGTACGCGGCAAAGGATTTTATCGACCTGTTTAACGCAGGGATCCGCGCCGAAGGCAACATCGACTGGGGGCTTGCATACCATCCCTATCCGTATCCGATGGTGGAGCCGGAGTTCTGGGATGACGACCAGACGGGAATGGTAAACGATACGGAAAATTCCCCTGTGGTGAACTTCAAGAACCTTCACGTGCTGACGGACTACTTCCAGAAGCCGGAGCTTCTGACGGCAGACGGCAGGGTGCGGCATATCATCCTCTCCGAGGAGGGCTTTACGTCCCAGAGTGCTTCCAGGGGGCCGGTGTATGACATCCAGGCGGCGGCTTTCGCCTATGCCTACTATCTGGTGGACAGCAATCCCTATATCGACGCGTTTATTCTGAACCGTCAGGTGGATTCCATCACGGAGGTCAATACCTCCTGCGCCTTTGGCCTTTGGACCGTCGATATGTCGAGGCCGGATAAGGTGATTGCCGTGATGCCGAAGAACATCTATGAGGTGTTCAAGTACATCGACACGAACAAGTCCCTGAAATATACGGAGTTTGCCAAGGAGATCATCGGCATCGAAAGCTGGAGCGAGGTGATCCCGAACTTTAAATTGGAACAATAAAAGTGAAAATCTTCCTTCTAAATTGGTGAAAGTGTGGAAAACCGTTGATTTTATTGACAAAAACCGGCGAAAGGCTTATAATCCATGCAGCCGGAACCAGAAAAAAAGCAGGTTCCGGGAGTGCAGTTTACTGGAGAAAGGCTGCATGTTGTGACAGCAAAGCTGCATAAGATCAGACAACAGGGACGGGCTTGAATAGCAATGAAGATTTAGGAGGAAAGTTAAAAATGGCAACAAAGAAGGGAACTGTTGAGGCGGCTGAGAACAAAAAGACTGTAAAGGCTGGTTCTCCAGTTGTTGATAAGAAGGAAACTGCTGAAAAGAAGGAGACTGCTGCTCCGAAGAAGAAAACGACCGCAAAAAAGACGGCGGCTGTCAAGACGGCTCTTTATGTTCAGTATGCCGGTAAGGAATATACGGAGAAAGATCTGGTTTCCGAGGTAAAGAAAGCATATACAGAGCTTGGAAACAAAGCTTCCGATATCAAGACGGTGGAGATCTACCTGAAGCCGGAGGAGAATGTGGCCTACTATGTGATCAATGGCGAAGGCTCCGACGATTTCAAAATCGAACTGTAAGGCAAAACCATAAACGGAAGGGACGCTGCCGGGAACCGGAAAGGTTCCGTGGACGGCGTCCTTTTTTCAATATACAGGAGAAACAAACATGGAATCGGGGCATAATTACACCTATATCCTTCGCTGTGCTGACGGAAGCCTTTACTGCGGCTGGACAAACCGGCTCGAGGAGCGGGTACGGGCGCATAACGAGGGAAAAGGCGCCAAATATACAAAGGGGCGGCGTCCTGTGACGCTGGCCTATTTTGAAGAATTTGCCACAAAGGAGGAAGCCATGAGGCGGGAGTGCGCCATCAAGCGGCTTTCCAGGAAAGAGAAAGAGGCCCTGATTGCGAGCGGAGGCCTTATCCGGGGAGCAGGCGGTAAAAGCGGTTGAGCCAGAGGCAGCAGAAGATCGTAAAAAAGGTCTCCAGGGAACTGGAAATGAGCCAGCCGGAGTCTGCAAACAGAAAGAGGCAGACGGGCAGGGCGGCCAGGAGGAAAACCACAGGGCGCCGGTAGGTTTCCGGCCGGTAGAAGTACATTTTAAAGGCCAGAAGGAATAAAAGCAGATAAAGGAGAGCTGATGCGAAGAACGCACAGCCCACATGGACGGCAGAGAGATACCTGCTGGTTTCCGGCCTGTACGGGAGGAAAACGGAGACGGCGAGAAGAAGCGCGGCCGCGGCGGCCGGAACGGTAAGCCGTTTTTCGGCTTTTATGCCGGGAATCCGCGAAGCTGTGCGTCTTAAAAGGGAGTAAAAATACCCGCCGGTGGCGGCTCCCCATAAAAGCAGGAGAAGCTGGCCCGGCGGCCGGCTTCCGGAGACGGAAAAGTTGGTTTCCGTCCAGTTTCCCGGCCCGGCCATGGAGACAGTTAAAAGCGGAATCAGAAACCAGGAAAAGAAGTTTAGCATGCGTGTTACCTCCCGTAATAGAGTGAACCGGGAAAGAAAAGAATATGCCGGCCAGGGACAGGGAAATCCCACCAGAGAGGAACTGGCCGGACTTTTGCAGGATACAGGAGAAAAGAGAAACGATGGAAATGCTTCCAAAAGAATTCAGGGAAAAAATGGAACGGCTTCTGGGCCGGGAGGCAGAGGAATTTTTTGCTTCCTACGAAAAAGAGCGAAAATTCGGCCTGCGCCTTAACAGAAGGAAGACAGACGGCAGGCTTCCGGAAACGCTTTCCGGACTTGAGCCGATCCCCTGGGCCGCAGACGGATACTTTTACCCGCCGGAAGAAAGGCCGGGAAAGCATCCGTTCCATGAAGCCGGCCTCTATTATATCCAGGAGCCGAGCGCCATGGCGCCGGCAGAGGTACTGGCGCCGGCGGCCGGAGAGCGGATCCTGGATCTCTGCGCGGCGCCGGGAGGAAAGACAACCCAGGCAGCCGGGAAAATGGGCGGAACAGGCCTCTTTGTCAGCAATGAAATCCATCCGGCCAGGGCAAAAATCCTCTCTCAGAACGTGGAACGGATGGGCCTTTCCAACACGGTGGTGTTAAACGAGCCGCCGGACAGGCTTGTGCCCGTGTTCCCGGAATTTTTTGACGGAATCCTGGTGGATGCGCCGTGTTCCGGCGAGGGGATGTTCCGGAAAAACGAGGAAGCGTCAAACGAATGGGGGATGGCGCAGGTAGAACTCTGTGCCAGACGCCAGGATGAGATTTTGGACTGTGCGGCCGCCATGTTGAAGCCTGGCGGAAGGATGGTTTATTCCACCTGTACCTTTTCCCCGGAGGAAAATGAGGGGAGCGTGAGCCGCTTCCTTTCGCGCCATCCGGAATTTTCCCTGCTCCGGCCGGCGCTTGCCGAAACATTCTCCGAAGGAAGGCCGGAATGGGCAGACGGGAATGCTGCCCTTTCCGATACTGTGCGGATCTGGCCCCACAAAACCGAGGGCGAAGGACATTTCCTCGCGCTTCTCATAAAGCATGGGGAGCCCAAAAGACAGGAGAGTGTGGAAAAAAACAGGGCCAAGGGGAGAAAAAGAGCGGAAAAAGAGATTCCGGGCAAAAAGGAATGGCAGGAATTCTGCGAGGCAGCCCTGTCGGAAGCAGGGCGGGAGACCATGAAAAAAGAAGAAGCCGGAAAACAATTCCTGGCGTTCGGAGACGGGCTGTACCTGATTCCGGAGGACATGGTGCCGTTAAAGGGCTTAAGGGTACTGCGCCCGGGACTCTGCCTGGGGACTGTAAAAAAAGGCCGCCTGGAGCCGTCTCACGGGCTGGCCCTGTTTCTTAAGTCCTGTGATGCCGCCAGCGTTTTCGACGTCGGGACAGGCGAAACGGCAGCAAGGTACCTGCGGGGCGAAGCCTTAAAATGTCCCGACAGCGAAAAGAAAGGCTGGACGCTCATCACGTCAGACGGCTATTCCCTGGGATGGGCGAAAGGATCCGGCGGCACATTAAAGAACCATTATCCAAAGGGGCTCAGGCAGCCATAGGTCATTTCAGGAAACAGCGCTTTCATGTCGTCCGGCAGCGGCGCCTCAAACTCCATGGGCGCCTTCGTGACGGGATGAACGAAGGAAAGGCGGGATGAATGAAGTGCCTGCCTTTTTATGACACTGTAATCCGGGCAGTAAAGAAAATCTCCGGGAATCGGATGGCCGATATATTTCATGTGGACGCGGATCTGGTGCGTCCTTCCTGTGGAAAGCTTAAGGCGCAGGAAGGAGAGATCTGCGTCCTTTTTATATGCCATGCGGACGTAATGGGTGACGGCCGCCTCGCCGTGCTCAAAGTCCACGGTGCGCTCTAAAATGGAGCCCTCTTTTCTGGCGATGGGAGCCGAAACCGTTCCCGACGGCTCCGTCTTCCCACAGACGATGGCCGAATACTCCCGGTGGAGGTTATGGGAGGCCGCCTGGGCCGAAAGGAGACAGGAGGCCAGCCGGTTTTTGGCAATCAGAAGAAGGCCGGACGTGTCACGGTCCAGCCGGTTTACGGCGCGAAATGTGAACGGGATCCCCCGCTCCTTCATGTACCAGGCGATTCCGTTTGCCAGGGTGTTTTCGTAATGCCCCAGGGAAGGGTGAACCGGCATGCCGGCCGGCTTGTTTACGGCCATAAAAAAGTCGTCCTCGTAAAGAATCGAAAGATCCATGGGCACGGGGACAATCCCCTCGGAACACGGCTCTTCCGGGAAGAGAACCGTGAGGACATCGCCCTCGGCTAAGGTTCGGTTGGAAAAGGCCGGAGCCCCGTTTATGAGAATGGCGCCGGAGGTTTTCCGAAGCTGCACCAGGATCCGGCCGGAGTAGCCCTGATCCCGGAGAAAATCGGCCGCAGTCCTTCCGGCCTCCTGTTTTTTAATCGTGTAGGTAAGTGTCAGATTCATGGAAGCCATTATAGCAGGAATCAAATCCGGTGGCAAGAAAGAAAAATCCATGCATATATTGAACCAAACAGGAGACGGAAGCATGGTTGGAACATGAAAAAATGGAAGAAGACGAGACGGCAGGCGGCCATTGTCCTGGCCGTCCTGATGGCGGCGGCCCTGGCGTTCCCGGTTCTTGGGGAGACAAAGGAGGCGCCGTCGGTCATCGCTCAGTCGGCTGTCCTCATGGACGGGGAGACGGGGCGGGTGCTTTACGGAAAGGCAGAGAACGAGATCCGGCCCATGGCCAGCACCACAAAGATCATGACATGCATCCTGGCGTTGGAAAACGCCGGCTTTGAGGAAACGGTGCAGGTGTCGGACTATGCGGCCTCCATGCCCGATGTGCAGCTAGGAATCCGCGCCGGAGAGACGTACCGGATGGAAGATCTTTTGTATTCCATGATGTTAGAGTCCCATAACGACTCTGCCGTTGCCATCGCCGAACACGTGGGCGGGAGCCGTGAGGGATTTGCAGACATGATGAACCAGAAGGCCAGGGACATCGGCTGTGCGGACACCCATTTTATCACGCCAAACGGCCTTGATGCATCCGTAGAGGCTACGGGGGAAGTCCATTCGACGACGGCAGAAGACCTGGCACGGATTCTCCGCTACTGCATTCTCCAGTCGCCGAAGAAGGAAGAATTCCTGACGATCACCAGAGCGCCGTCCCACGCATTTTCCGACCTTTCCGGCTCCCGGTCATTCTCCTGCATCAACCACAATGCACTTCTCACCTCCATGGAGGGAGCCGTTTCCGGGAAGACCGGGTTTACAAACGGGGCCGGCTACTGCTATGTGGGCGCTGTGGAAAAGGATGGGAAGTTGTTCATCGCGTCGCTTCTGGCCTGCGGCTGGCCGCCCCACAAAAACTATAAATGGCAGGACATGCAGAAGCTGATTTCCTACGGGAAAGATGCCTATGACTACTACGATATCCTGAAAAAAGATATGGAACTTCCGGCTGTACCGGTGAAAAACGGGATCCGGGATACGGCGGAACTGGAAATTGCCTATCCGGACACGGACTCCCTGCGGGTCCTTATGCGGGAGAACGAAGAAGTCAAAATCGTAAAAAAGACGGCGAAGGAGCTGACGGCGCCGGTCTATGCGGGCCAGGAAGCCGGGCAGGTGGAATATTATGTGGGCGGCACGCGAATCGCCGGCTACCAGGTGCGGGTGAAGAAGGCTGTCGGGGAATGGAATCTGAAATTTTGTGCGGAAACCCTTTTAAAGCTGTTTTTCATTTGATATAATAGCCAAAGAGACTGAAAAAATTTGGCCGTTCAGGCATCCTGTGGGAAACGGCCTTTGTAAAATGGAGGAAGACGAGAGATGAAGACAGCAATCACGAAAGAAAGAGCCATCGAACTTTTGAAAGAACATAATAAGGAGCCGTTCCATATCCTGCACGGGCTGACAGTGGGCGCCGTCCTGCGGTGGTATGCGAACGAGCTCGGCTACGGCGAGGACGCGGACTTCTGGGAGGTGTGCGGGATTCTCCACGACATCGATTTTGAGGAATATCCTGACGAGCACTGCATCGTGGCGCCGCGTCTCTTAGAGGAAGCCGGCGCAGAAGAGGAGCTGATCCATGCCGTCGTAAGCCACGGCTACGGGCACCGGGTGGAGGTAAAGCCGGAGCATGAGATGGAGAAAGTGCTTTACGCCGCAGACGAGCTGACCGGCCTTATCTGGGCCGCTGCGAAGATGCGCCCGTCAAAGAGCACGAAAGACATGGAGGTTTCCAGCCTCAAGAAGAAATTTAAGGACAAGCGGTTCGCCGCCGGCTGTTCCCGCGACGTGATCGAAAAAGGCGCCGAGGGGCTTGGATGGGAGCTTCCGAAGCTTATGGAGATGACGATTCTCGCCATGCGCGCCTGTGAAGACGAGGTAAACGCGGAGATGGAAAAAATGGGAGCGGAAGCTTAACAGCTTTCACTCCCCGAAAATCTGAATGATCATCCGGTTGGGGAGGCAGACGATGGTCTCCCCCTCCTGGCTTATTTTTCCCTGGTGGATACAGATTTTATCCGGGCAGGTGGCCTCCGTGACCCATACCTGCCCGTCCTGTATTTTTATATGGTTGCTTCCGCCGTAAGCGCCGTCTGCGGTCAGCTCCTGATCTTTGGAAAGATCGAGGACGGCGATTTCCCTGCCGTCCACGGTGACGACAGCGGTGCCGCCGGGGCCGCCGTTAAAAATACCCATGGCGGCAGATAAAAAAACGGCGGCGGCCAGGACGGCCGCGATCAGGATCACATCCCGCTTATGCTTTTTCCTGTCATGCGTGAAAGCCATGCTTCATCCTTTCATTCCCGGAGGAGAAATTCTTCTGCGCCTTCCGAATAATAGACCTCATAGCCGTCGGTGATGAAAATGGCGTAAACCCCGTCCAAGGAGTCTGCAAGCTCCATGCCCTTTTCCAGGCCGAGAGCGAAGCAGGCCGTGGAGAGGGCGTCGCCGTCCGCGGAGCTCTCGGAAATGATCGCCGTGGAGATGAGGCCGTTGTCATAGGGCCAGCCGGTTTTTGGGTCTAAAAGATGGTGGTAATTCTTCCCATCGACAATGAAATGCCGCTCGTAGACGCCGGAGACAACCACGGACAGGCCGTCGATGGCCAGGGTCTCAAAAGTCTCCCGTTTTTCGGCAAATGGCTTCTGGAGCGCCACATGAAACGGCGTCCCATCCGGCCGGTTCCCGACGCAGAGCACGTTGCCGCCCAGGTTGATGACGGCGCTTTTCACGCCGGCATCCAGCAGATAATCCTTAATCCGGTCGGCGATATAGCCCTTGGCGATGCCGCCCAGGTCGAGGGAAGTGTCAGGGGAGAGGAAGGTCAGCGTATCCCCCTCCAGCTTCACGTTTTCATAGCCCACCTTTTCGGCAGCCTCACGGATCTCCTCTTCCGGCGGGATCACATGCCTGCCGTCGGTGAAATTCCAGAGGGAGCTTAAAGGCTCGATGGTGATGTCGAAGGCGCCGCCGGAAAGCCTGCTGTAATAGAGTCCCTTTTCGATGAGCGCCGCTGTGTCGGCGGAGACCGTAAAGGTCTGTTCCTCCGGCTCCCGGTGGTTCAGCTTATAAATTTCGCTGGTCTCCAGGGTTTTGCTGAAAAGGTTCTCATAGTCTTTGCAGAGAGAGAAACAATCATCCAGAATCGAGGCATCATCCGTATCGTAGAGCGTGATGGTGATAAACGTATTTAATAAGAAATCGGAGCGGCTTAAGGGCTGGCTGATGCTTCTCATGGTCTGGGGCGGAATCCCATCCATGGCCTGACAGCCGGAAAGCACCTGGGACATGGCTGTGAGCCCCAGGAGGAAAGCTGCGCCCCGAAAACATGTCTTTTTCATAAAATATCCTGCTTTCTGTAAGAATCGGCGCAGCCTGCCGCCTGCGCCTGTCTCATTCTAGCAGAGGGGGAGAGGAAAGTCAAGGAAGGCAGAGGACGGAAAACCAATGACAAAAAGAAAAAACAACAGAAAAACAGGAGAGGCAGCCAGATTCGCGTCCCTTTACGGCGTCCTCATCGCCCTTGCCATGGTGCTCAGCTACGTGGAGACGCTGATCCCGCTCCCGATGCTGGTGCCGGGCGCAAAGCTTGGGCTGGCCAATCTGGTGACCGTGGTGGGGCTTTTTCTCGTGGGGATCCCGGGAACCGTCTGCATCACCGTATTCCGGGTGGTGCTCGCAGGACTCACCTTCGGGAACGTGTACAGCATGGCCTATGGCCTTTCCGGAAGCTTTCTAAGCCTTTTTGTGATGGCGTCTGTCAAAAAAAGCGGCCTGTTCGGCCAGACTGGCATCAGCGTTTTGGGCGGCATCGCCCACAACATCGGCCAGCTCACGTTTGCGGCCTTTCTGGTGCGTACAGCCGGCGTGTTCAGCTATCTGCCCATGCTGCTGGCGGCCGGCTGCATCGCCGGGACAGTCATCGGGCTTTTGGGGGGAATCCTTACGAAACGGCTGGAAAAATTCGTAAAAAACCTGCATTAAACGATTGTATTGTCAGCATGTTTTTATTATAATAGAAGGAAGTATGTGTGTCTCTGAGACGCAGGTTTTATTGGGAGGAACCGGTATGATTTACGAAGCTGTGAGAGATCTGGTACAATATGGGCTGGAGACAGGCCTTTTGGAAAAGGACGACGAAATTTATGCAAGAAATCAGCTCCTGGCTGTCCTGGGGCTTGACGGGTATGAGGAGCCGGAACCGCCGGTATCCGGCCGTCCCCTGGAGGAAATTTTAAAGGAGCTTCTGGACTATGCGGCCGAAAACGGGCTTTTGGAGCATGACAGCGTCGTTTACCGTGACCTCTTCGATACAAAGCTCATGAACTGCCTGATGCCGCGTCCGAGCGAGGTGACAAACCATTTCTGGTCAGTCTATCACAGCGAATCGCCGAAGGCGGCCTCCGACTATTTCTATAAACTGAGCCAGGATTCCGACTATATCCGCCGGTACCGCGTAAAAAAGGATATGAAATGGGCCGTTTCCACGGAATACGGGGATCTGGACATCACGGTAAACCTTTCCAAGCCGGAAAAAGATCCGAAGGCCATTGCGGCGGCCAAGCTTGCCAAACAGGGCGGCTACCCCAAATGCCTGCTCTGCATGGAAAATGTGGGCTATGCCGGCCGCGTCAACCATCCGGCCAGAAACAACCACAGGATCATCCCGCTTACCATAAACGGCGAAGGCTGGGGCTTCCAGTATTCTCCCTATGTGTACTACAACGAGCACTGCATTGTGTTCAACGGGAACCATACGCCAATGAAGATTGAACGTAACACCTTTGTGAAGCTGTTCGATTTTGTAAAGCTGTTCCCCCACTATTTCCTGGGCTCCAACGCGGACCTTCCGATTGTGGGCGGCTCCATCTTAAGCCACGACCATTTCCAGGGCGGCAATTACACCTTTGCCATGGCAAAGGCCCCGGTGGAGACGGAGCTTTCGATCCGCGGCTTCGAGGATGTGAAGGCAGGGATCGTCAAATGGCCCATGTCCGTGATCCGGACAAGCAGCCCGAATCCGGAGCGGCTCATTGAGCTGGGTGATAAAATTTTAAAGGCCTGGAGAGGCTACACGGATGAGGCGGCCTTTATCTTTGCGGAAACGGACGGAGAGCCCCATAATACCATCACACCCATTGCCAGAAAACGCGGCGGGGAATACGAACTGGATCTGGTGCTCAGAAACAACATTACAACGGAGGAACATCCTCTCGGCGTCTTCCATCCGCATGAGAACCTGCACCATATTAAAAAAGAAAACATCGGGCTCATTGAGGTCATGGGGCTTGCGGTGCTGCCGGCCAGGTTAAAAGAGGAGCTGGCCCTGCTTGCCGACTATATGGTAAACGGGAAAGACATTCGAAGCTGCGAGGCCATCGAAAAGCATGCGGACTGGGTCACTGGCTTCCTTCCGAAGTACGGCTCCGTCACCGGGGAAAATGCCATGGAAATCTTAAAGAACGAGGTGGGACTCGTCTTTGCCCAGGTGCTTCTCGATGCCGGCGTTTATAAGCGTACCGAAGATGGAAAAGAGGCTTTCCTGCGGTTCGCGGACTTCTTAAACCGCTAATTTGTTTCATTTTCCTTAACATTTTTATAAAAACCAGGGAACCACCTCGCCAAGAAAAGGCAGATGTGCTATACTGTCTTATGGCCCGGACGAGGGCAAAAAGGAGGAGCTTATGCTCAATGAAGAAAAAATAAAGCTGATGACAGGGATTGCCATGTATGAAAAAAAGGCAGAAAAAGATATTTTCCCCATCAACCGCTATTTTAAGGGGGATTATATCGGCGCCCATATGCTGCGCTCCTTTGTTTCCTACACGTTTTCCTGCCTGCTTATCTTCCTTCTGTGGTTCCTTTACAGCATTGAGGATATTCTGGACACCCTGGATCTGGAGGCCCTTGCGGATACGGCAAAGCACATGGGCGTTTACTACCTCCTGGGGCTCATCCTCTATCTTTTCATTACTTACCGTGTTTACTCCGTGCGGTACGACACCGCCGGCAAAAGCATGAAAGTATATCAGGCAAAGCTGCGCCGCCTGGAAAAACGGTATGAGAACCAGGCACCGCAGAAAGACATGGAGGAGGGAAGAAGCCTATGATGGGACTTCTGGTCTTTAAGGAAAAACTCAGACGGTTTTATGCTAAATATAATATCTACATCACTCCGGTCATAAAATTCCTGGTGGGATTTCTGGCCTTCTTCCTGATAAATTCCAACGTCGGTTTTATGGAGAGGCTGTCAAACCCGCTGATCCCGGTGATTATGGGGTTAGTGGCCTCCTGCATTCCCTACGGCGTCACGGCATTCTTTGCCGGCTGCTTTGCCATGGGGCACATTTCCCAGGTTTCCATGGAAGCTGCCCTGATTATCCTGGTATTTATGCTGGTTGTGATGGCTTTATACTACGGCTTCCGGCCAGGAGACGGATATCTCCTTCTTCTAACGCCGATGCTGTTCTTTTTCAACATCCCGTATGCAGTCCCGCTGATTATGGGGCTTTCCGGGAGCCTTGTGTCCATTGTCCCGGTGAGCTGCGGCGTCTGCATTTACTACATCATCATGTATGTGAACCAGAATGCCGGTGTCCTGGCCGGCGGCAGCATGGCGGAGACGGCCCAGAGGTTCATCCAGATCGTCAAAAGCGTGTTCGGGAACGAGCTCATGTGGGTTATGGTGATTGCCTTTGCGCTGGCCATCCTTGTGGTCTATATTATCAGGAACCTGTCGGTGGATTATGCCTGGTCCATCGCCATTGTCGCCGGTGTGATTACACAGCTTGTGGCCGTGTTCATCGGGGATTTCTATTATGATCTCTCCCTTTCCGTGGGCGCCATGGTTGTCGGCGTTCTGGGCTCGCTGGCCCTGGCCTTTATCTACCAGTTCTTCGTCTTTGCCGTAGATTATTCGCGGACGGAGTACACACAGTTTGAGGATGACGACTATTATTATTATGTAAAGGCAGTTCCGAAGATTGCCGTATCGGCCCCTGACGTGAAAGTACGCAGGATCAATGCGAGAAAGGCCGTGCGGAAGGAGCGGAACATACAGAACCGAAAATAAATCGTGAGGAATGGTGGTGAGGATATGACGGAATTTTTAGGGCGCATGTATTCGTGGTTCGCATTTGTCCCGAAAATTACCCTGACGAATCTCCTGGAAATTCTGATTATTTCCTTTTTAATTTATGAAATCCTGATCTGGGTCCAGAACACGAGGGCGTGGTCCCTGTTAAAGGGCGGCCTCGTGATTATCGTCTTCTATCTTGCAGCCACGTTCCTGCATCTGACGACGATCACCTGGATCATCAATCATATGGGCCAGCTCGCCCTGATTGCCCTGATTATTATTTTCCAGCCGGAGCTTCGCCGGGCGTTAGAACAGCTCGGAAGCAAAAACATCCTGACGGAACTGTTTACGGCTGACAATACCAGGGTTCAGGAGGGGTACACGGAGAAAACCGTGAACGAAATCGTGCGGGCCGCCTTTGAAATGGGAAAAGTAAAGACAGGCGCCCTGATTGTCATCGAGAGGGAGACGCCCCTCCAGGAGATCGAGCGCACGGGCATTGCCGTGGACGGCATTGTGACGAGTCAGCTTTTAATCAATATTTTTGAGCACAACACGCCGCTCCATGACGGGGCCGTGGTGGTGCGCGGCAACCGTGTGACGGCTGCAACGTGTTACCTGCCGCTTTCCGACAACTTAAGTATCAGCAAGGACCTGGGCACCAGGCACAGGGCCGCCCTTGGAATCAGCGAGTCCACGGACAGCCTGACGGTGGTAGTCTCCGAGGAGACGGGCCGCGTGACGCTGGCGGAAGGCGGGAAGCTTACGAGAATGAACGACCAGGATTCCCTGCGGGCGGCGTTAAACATCGTGCCCAAAGAGGAAGCAGGCACAGGGCGTTTCCGGCTCAGAAAGGGAAGGCATAAAAATGAAAGAAAAGATCAATAGACGGTGGGCATTAAAGCTTCTGTCGTTCCTTTGTGCATTCCTTGTCTGGCTCGGTGTCGTCAATCTGGCAGACCCGGTAATGACGGGAACGGTGGAAGTGCCTGTGGAAATCGAAAACGAAGAAGTGCTGACGGCTAACGGCCTGACCTACCAGATCGTCGGGAAGAAGACGGCCACCGTCACATATAAAGTAAAGACAACAAACGCCTTCAAAATCAGATCGGCAGATTTCCGTGCCTATGCGGATATGACGGATCTCTGGTCAGTGACAGGCTCCGTGCCGATCAAGGTGGAGGTTTTAAACAATTCGGAATATCTGATTGACTCCCCGTCCACGAGGACGTCGACGATCAAGATTGAGACAGAGCCGCTCCAGAGAAAGCGGTTCGACCTGTCCGTGAAGATCACGGGAGAGCCGGGAGAGGGCTACGAGACGGGGGATGTGGAGCTGTTCCCGTCCTATGTCTATGTGGAAGGCCCGGAATCCCAGATCGGCCAGATCAGCAGCGCCGGCATCGAAATCAATACGGACGGCGTGACGGCGGACATGGAAGGGTACGCGGAGCTCACGTACTATGATGCCAACGGGAACAAGCTTTCGCCTGGCGACCGGGTGGAGAGCGACACGACGCAGATCAGCTACCAGCTTTCTGTTTTAAAGGTAAAGATCGTTCCCATTGATTTCCAGGTTTCCGGACAGCCGGCCTCCGGCTACCGGTTTACAGGAGTGGAAAGCAGCATCCAGGAGATTTCCATTGTGGGCTTAAAGTCGGCGTTAGCCTCTGTCAATACGGTGATTATCCCCGGCAGCGACCTGGATATCACAGGCGCCAGGGGGAATGTGGTAAAGACTGTTTACCTTGAGGATTATATCCCGGCCAATGTCTCCATCGCGGGAAGCACCGGCCAGGAGATCCAGGTGACGCTTCTCGTGGAGAAGCTGGAAGACCGGATCTATACGGTCAGCACGGCCGATGTACAGTTAAGCGGCCAGAGCGACGAGTACCGGTACGAGATGGTTTCTCCCAGTGTGTCAATCCTCGTGCGGGCGCTGACGGAAGAATTGGACAGCCTTGAAATTTCCGGCGCTGATTTTTCGGCGGACGTATCGTCTTTAACCGAGGGAACCCATTCGATCAGCCTGAATTTTGAACTGGATCCGGCATACGAGCTCATGAGCGTGCCGTCCATGGACATTCAGGTGATAAAAGTGAATGACGGGCCAGGTGCAGACGATTCCGCCCAGGAAGAGACATCTGCTGCGGCCGGCGGCCAGACAGACGAGACCGGCGGAAGCACCCAGACCTCCTCTGCCGATTCCGATAACGGCACAGAGGCAGCGCAGGCCCATGCAGAGCCAAGCTCTGCGGCGCATGAAAACGGGCAGTGACAAGAGAGAAAATTAGGAGAAGAGATATGGTAAGCCAGAAAGTGACAATCAAAAATCCTACCGGCCTTCATTTAAGGCCGGCAGGGCTTCTCTGCAAGGAGGCCCTCAAATACCAGTCGTCCGTTAAATTCCGGTACAGGAACTCCACAGCCAATGCCAAAAGCGTTTTAAGCGTCCTGGGAGCCTGCGTGAAAAGCGGGGACGAGGTGGAATTTTTCTGCGAGGGCCCGGATGAGACGGAGGCCTTAAACGCAATTATCGGGCTCATTGAGTCTGGTCTTGGAGAATAACAGGTAGGGTATGGCTGTATATTTTGCATGTTATGGCGCCGGAATGCTGTTTGCATCCAGCGCCCATTACTGTTTGTCGGGGGTGAGCCTGATTTTGGCCGCCGTCTGGCTGTATTTTTATGATTATCGAAGATCCGGGAATCCCCTTCATCTGCGGGCCCTGTTTTCACTGTTCTGGGTCGGCGGGGAAGGCGTTTCCTGCATGAAGCTGTCCAGGCTTCAGACAGACTGGCAGTTAGAAACATGGGCCGCATTTTTTGTGGCCTTTACGGCGTTTTGGGCCGTGTTCCAGTTTGCAGATTCCCATTTTGGGAAAAAGCCGGAAAAGGAGGCGCCGGTTCGCCTGGAAAAAGGCAGTATGCAGGGGCTTTTTGAGGCCATCCTGATCCTCACTGCCGTTTCCCTCGGTGCCTTTCTTCTGGAAGCAGCCGTCCTCGGATATGTGCCGTTTTTCCTCCGGGGCGTCCCTCACGCTTATTCGTACTTTCATATTTCCGGCGTCCATTATTTTACGGTTTCCTGTGTGCTGGTGCCGTCTCTTGCAGTGATCTTCCTTTTTTCTGCCGGGGCGGACGGGCTTTCAAGGAAAAAGAAGGCGGCGATTCTTGGTGCCTGCGGGATTTCGCTCTTGATTCCGATTCTCTGCGTGTCCAGGTTCCAGCTCATTTTTGCGGTGATCCTGGCCGTCCTCACCTACATGCTGGTGAGCGGGAAGAAGAAGCTTAAGTACCTGTTTCTGGCGGCTCTTGCGCTTGTTCCGGCTTACGTGATCCTGACCATTGCCAGGAGTCATGACGTGGAATACTTAAACGGGATTTTTGAGATGAAAAATGCCAGGATGCCGATTTTTATTACGCAGCCTTACATGTATATTGCAAACAATTACGACAATTTCAACTGCCTGGTGGAGCAGCTTCCGGAATATGCCATGGGGCTTAAGGGACTGTTTCCGCTGTGGGCGCTGACGGGACTGAAATTTTTGAAGCCGGAGCTGGTGAACTTTCCCATTTACACAACGAAGGAAGAACTGACGACGGTCACACTGTTTTACGATTCCTATTATGATTTCGGAATCGCAGGCGTGTTCTTTTTCGCCTGTGTCCTGGGGATTGCGGCAGCCTGGCTGGTGAAAAAAGTGAGGGAGGGCGCAGGCCCCATCTGGTACATGGTGTACGCCCAGGCAGCCCTTTATTTGATGCTTTCGTTTTTTACCACGTGGTTTTCCAACCCGACCACATGGTTCTATCTTGCGGCAACAGGAGCGATTGCTCTTTATATAAAAATCAGGAGGATGAAGCGATGATATCAGAAAAAATGAAGCCATATCTTCAGAATAATTCGGCGATCCGCGCCATGTTTGAGGAAGGAAACCGGCTGGCCGCCATCTACGGCCGCGAAAATGTCTACGATTTCAGCCTCGGGAACCCCAATGTCCCGGCGCCGAAGGAAGTGAACGAGGGGATCGCAGAAATCCTGTCCAAAGAGGATTCCGTCTTTGTCCACGGTTACATGAGCAATGCCGGCTTTGAGGATGTCAGGAAAACCATTGCAGACGATTTGAACAGGCGGTTTAAAACGGCGTTCGGGCCGCATAATATGATTATGACCGTCGGCGCCGCAAGCGGCCTCAACGTGATTTTAAAGACCATTTTAAATCCGAACGACGAGGTCATCGTTTTTGCGCCGTATTTTGTGGAGTACGGCGGCTATACGAGGAATTACGACGGCCGTCTCGTGGTGATTTCCCCGGATACGGAGACCTTCATGCCGAAGCTTTCCGAGTTTGAGGAGAAGATTACGGCAAAAACGAAGGCCGTTATCATCAACAACCCCAACAACCCCACAGGCGTCGTGTACCCGGCAGAGACCATTGAGGCCATGGCAGAGATCATGCGGAGAAAGGAAAAGGAGTTTGGTACCTCCATCGTCCTGATTTCTGACGAGCCCTACCGGGAGTTAGCCTACGGCGGCGTCGAGGTTCCCTTTGTGACGAAGTATTACCACAATACGGCAGTCTGCTATTCGTACAGTAAGTCCCTGTCTCTCCCGGGAGAGCGGATCGGATACCTTCTGATTCCCGATGAAATGGACGAGAGCCAGAGCGTGATTGAGGCGGCCACCATCGCAAACCGCGTCTTAGGAAGCGTAAACGCCCCGTCCCTCATGCAGCTTGCCGTCAAATACTGCATCGAGCATCACGCGGCGGTGAATCTTGAGGCATACGAAAAGAACCGGGATCTTCTGTATTCGTCCCTGACCGAGTACGGTTTTACATGCGCGAAGCCGGACGGCGCCTTTTATCTCTTTGTGAAGTCGCCGGCGGAAGATGAAAAAGAATTCTGTGAGGCGGCGAAGAAGCACCGCGTCCTGTTTGTGCCGGGAAGCTCCTTTGCGTGCCCGGGCTATGTGCGGATCGCCTACTGTGTTTCCTATGAGCAGATTGAGCGTTCCCTGCCGTCCTTTAAAGAGATTGCGAAAGAGTACGGGCTGATAAAGTAGAAGACGCAGAGCATCAGGGCAGGTGAGAGACTATGGAAGTGCGAAAATATGTGAGGATTATTCTCAATATCGTGATCCCCGTGATTACGGTTCTTGTAATCTGCTTTTTTGTGCCGAAGGTGCTGGCGTTTTTCCTGCCCTTTGTCATCGGCTGGATCGTGGCCATGATTGCGAATCCGCTTGTGCGGTTCCTGGAAAAGCGGGTGAAGATTGTGCGCAAGCACAGCTCCGTGCTTTTGATCGTCGGTGTTCTGGCCCTTGTGATCGCAGGGCTTTATATGCTGGCGAGCATCCTGATCCGGGAGATGAACGGGTTCCTCCATGACCTTCCGGCGCTCTATGAGAACAGCCGCGGGGAGATTCTGAGTGCAGTCGAGCGGATTTCCAGCCTCTTTGATTTCCTTCCGGAATCGCTTAACACGTCCTTTGAGCAGTTCATGGACAGCCTCGGCGCAGTCACGGGGGATTTTCTCCAAAAGCATGCGGCGTCGGCCGGCGGCGCCGTTGCCAGGACGCTGCCGGATGTCCTTGTGAATGTGATTGTCGCCCTGCTTTCGTCTTATCTGTTTTTAACGGAGCATGACCGTTTGGTGGCCCGCGTCTATAAATGGCTCCCGGACAGCACAAAACGGTATCTCCGGCTTTTCCGGCATGACCTTCGCCGTGTCATCGGCGGGTATTTTCTGGCCCAGTTTAAGATCATGTTCGTGGTGGCCTTTGTGCTGTTTGCCGGCTTCCTTGTCCTCGGGGTGCATTACGGCCTTTTGTGGGCCGTGCTCATTGCGATCCTGGATTTTCTTCCGATGTTCGGAACCGGGACGGCCCTGATCCCGTGGGCGCTTGTGAAGCTGTTCGCCGGGGAGTATGCCTACGCCTTCGGCCTTGCGATGATTTATGTGCTTTCCCAGGTGATCCGGCAGGTGATCCAGCCGAAAATCGTCGGGGACAGCATGGGTCTCCCGCCGCTTACAACCTTGTTTTTCCTGTTCATCGGCTACAAGGTCAGAGGGCTTGCCGGCATGATCCTGGCAGTGCCGGTGGGGCTTATTTTCATCAATTTCTACCGATATGGCGCCTTTGATTCCTTCCTGGAAAACGGACGTCTTCTGATCCATGAGATCGAAGCATTGCGGAAAGGGGAGGAAAAGGGCAGAAAAAATGCCGGCGAGGGGAAATGACCCCTGCCGGCTTTTCGCATCGTTTTTTGGAAAAAAAGCACACCAGCCGCAGCGTGTTCCCGGAATAGTCAGAGTGAGACCGGACACCTGCGATACGGAAAAGACCGCACTCCTTTCGGAACTGATGTGTTTAAAAGCATTATATGACAGAATAAAGGAAGTTTCAAGATGCAAATGAGAAGAGCTATTCTTCCTGCTCTGAGAGATAATTGACGAGGCCGTCGATGAACCGGCCGTTCTTCGGTTTGGCATCATAGGGATAGGGGATGATTTCCTTTAGGAGCTCCCGGTTTCCGTGATTCCAGATCAGATCCACAATCGTCCGGATATCCCGTTCCACGCAGTAGGGAGTGGTGTGAAACTGCTTTGCTACTTCGTTGTACAGCCACTTGCACTGGTAGATGTTCTCATGAGTTGCCATGACGGTTTCGATGGCGGCCGCTGTATAGTAGAAGCCGAGATAGCTTCCGCTTGCGCCCAGTCGCCGGAGCAGCTTATGCGCGCTTGTTTCTTTTCTTGGCATTTGCGTTTCTCTCCATTTCTTTTGTATGCTTTCATTATTATTTTAGATGGAGAACCCAAAGACGAAAACAGAATTCCAACGACAAGTTTCGACGGCAACCGACGGTAGGCGGGAAGCAGCCGAAAAACCGGCTTTTTGGCGGCAAAAAGAAGCGGCCGGGCGCAGGAGGAGCACATATTCGGGCATCCTTTTCCTGCGTGGGGCCGCTTTTTAGGCAGTGGCAAAAAGCCGCTATTTTACGAACTGCTTGTCAAATTCCGGGTTGAACCAGTAGTAATTTTTGGAGTCCAGGGTGGATTTGATCTTTTCCAGGGCCTCCCCGAACCGCTGGAAATGGACGATCTCCCTGGTACGGAGGAACTTTAGCGGCTCCCGCACTTCGGGATTGTCGATGACACGGATCAGGTTGTCGTAGGTGGTGCGTGCCTTCTGTTCGGCAGCCAGGTTTTCAAAAAGGTCGGTAATGGCATCGCCTTTGGACTGGAACTCGCAGGCGTTAAACGGCACGCCGGCCGCGGCTGTGGGCCAGACGCCGGTGGTGTGGTCGATATAGTAGGCATCGAAGCCGGCCGTCTTCGCCTGTTCCGGCGTCAGGTTTTTTGTGAGCTGGAAGACGATGGCGCAGATCATCTCCAGATGGGCCAGTTCCTCTGTGCCGATGTCGGTCAAAAGCCCGGCCGTCTCCCTGCATGGCATGGAATATCTCTGGGAAAGATAACGCATGGAGGCCGCCAGCTCACCGTCCGGGCCGCCGAACTGGCTGATGATGAGAGAGGCTGTTTTCGGGCATGGCTTTGTGATGGTTACGGGGAACTGAAGCCGTTTTTCATATTTCCACATCAGACGTTTCCTCCTTCCCACGGAAGCGGGCCGTCCGTCCAGGTAAAGTGGCGGATGCCGGCGTGTTTTGTTACGATATTGGTGCGGTTGGTGGTATCCGGGCAGGCATGGTCTGCCGTCAGTGGCTCGAACTCCGCGGCAAACTGGTCGAGAAGCTGTTTCCGCTTCTTTATGGTTTCGGAATACAGGGATAACGCTTCCGGATCCTCGGGATGGGTGTCCAGATACAAGGTCAGGTCGTCTGCCATGAAGCTGGTTTCATTGATTTCCTTTAAAAGTGCGGATCTATCGGCCAACTGCGTCACCTCCCGTCAGATAGAACTGGAGATCGAGGCAGGGGAATATGGTGCCCTGCCTGAGGGCTTTTTCCGGATCATATGGCGGCTCCCAGGGCTGGAACGGGACAGAAGCCATGGCGATGATGAGAGGGCCGGTTTCCGGCTGGCATTTACAGAAATCCATCATAAACACTCCTTTCTTTGGCTGTGATGCTTCCTGTTTTAGTATGCCGCATGTCGTCGGTTTGAGGCTGATGGATTTCTGCCTGCGGCGGAAAGATCTGTCATGGATGGAGGCGGGAACAGAGAAAATTTTTTCAATTTTTAAAAATTCTGCTTGCCAAAATGCCGGGGATATAGTAGAATATGTCTCGGAGATATAGCTCAGCTGGGAGAGCATCTGCTTGACGTGTAGAGGGTCGCAGGTTCGAGTCCTGTTGTCTCCATTGTAAGTTTTTGGGGCATTGGCGCAGTTGGGAGCGCGTTTGAATGGCATTCAAAAGGTCGTGGGTTCGAATCCCATATGCTCCACTCGGGACAAATTGTCTTTCTCAGTTTGCAGATATGGTTCATCGGTAGAACGCTAGCTTCCCAAGCTGGAAAGGCGGGTTCGACTCCCGTTATCTGCTGAATACGGCCTCTGTATTGCTTTTGCGGCAATACAGGGGTTTCTTTTTTTGCCTGAACAGGTCACAAATGCCTTTCTGCGGCCATACTCTATAATGACATCGTTTCCTGCGAGGGCAGCTATGGCTAAAGGCTATTTACAGGTGGACGTGGTATCGGACACCAACAGCTTTCCCATCGAAAATGCTGAAGTTTCCATTGCGAATACAGAGACGCCGAACGATATTTTTGAGACCCTGCGGACGAACAGTTCCGGCCAGACGGCAAACGTGGAGCTGGAGGCGCCGCCGCTTGAGTACAGCCTGGAACCGGGGGATGTGAGGCCCTACTCGGAGTACACGCTGCGGGTCTCGGCTCCGGGATTTGAGCCGGCCATGATTTCCGGAACGGAGATCCTTTCCGGCGCCACGGCGATTCAGGGCGTGAGGCTGCATCCGCTTGCGCTTGCGACAGGCGCCGAGGAGGAGATCATCATCCCGGATCATACCTTATATGGCGTTTATCCACCGAAAATTGCCGAAGATGAAATCAAGCCGGTGAATGAGAGTGGGGAGATCGTTTTGTCCCGGGTCGTCGTTCCCCAGACCATCGTCGTCCACGACGGTGTGCCGTCCAACGCCTCAGCGAAAAACTACTATGTGCCTTACCGCGATTACATCAAAAATGTGGCTTCCAGCGAGATTTATGCCACATGGCCCCAGTCCACCATCGTGGCCAACGTGCTGGCTATCATGTCGTTTACGTTGAACCGGGTCTATACGGAGTGGTACAGGAACCAGGGCTATGACTTTACGATCACATCGTCAACGGCCTTTGATCACAAGTGGATTTTCGGACGGAATATCTATGAGTCCATTTCGGTGGTGGTGGACGATATCTTCGATAGCTATCTTTCCAGACCCGGCGTGAAACAGCCGATTTTGACCCAGTACTGCGACGGCAGGCGGGTGACGTGTCCGGGGTGGATGACCCAGTGGGGCTCCTGTGACTTAGGCGAGCGCGGGTACAGCCCCATCGAGATCCTGCGCTACTTCTACGGGGACTCCATTTACATCAACAACGCGGAACAGATCGCCGGCATCCCCGCCTCCTGGCCGGGATACGACCTGACCATCGGCACCAGCGGCGACAAGGTGCGCCAGCTTCAGGAACAGCTTGATGCCATCTCCGGAATTTACACGGCAATCCCAGGCGTCGTCCCGGACGGGATCTACGGAAACGCCACGGCTCAGGCCGTGCGGGAGTTCCAGTCGATCTTCGGCCTGCCGGAGACGGGGACGGTGGACTTTGCCACCTGGTACAAAATTTCCCATATCTATGTGGCAATCACGCGGATCGCAGAGCTGTCATGACATGGCAGCGGCATGCAGGCCCTCGCCGGAAGCTGGCGGGGGCTGCGGTCCGTCCTGCCTGCTGTGCAGCTGGGGGCCAGGACGGCCGCTGCCGGCCGGGAGACGGTATGAGAGGAGCTGTGTGCCCCTCGGCGGGACATGCTGGAACGGGTATTTTTTGTGATGGGAAGCGGAGAGATGGATTGTCAGAAAATTGTAAAATTTATGTAATCGTTCTTCCATTGCCAGAGAATTCCATAGGCTGTATAATAGAGATAGAAAAGGAGTGAAGATCTATTGGAGGTGGAGTTATGAAGAAGAAATATAAGATTTTCCTGCTGTCTGCGGCGTTTGCGCTGGCAGGGGCCATGACGGTATTTGCAGACGATGAAGTAAAGATTGACAAGGTTCCGCTAAAAATCACATGCAATCCTGTTCCGGAGGCGGAGGCAGAGCCGGGAACCGTCACGGTGACGACTGCGAGCCAGGAATTTACGGTGCAGGGGGCGGAGTACACCAACGACGTGGAGACGTGGGTGCTCGGTGACGAGCCGGTTGTCCTGGTGGAACTGGAAGCAAAAAACGGGTACCGGTTTTCCTACACGAGCAAGAGCCACTTCGAGATTTCCGGCGACGGCGCCTCTTTTAAGAAGGCGAAAATCTATGACAGCGGGAGCTATATGGAAGTGGAGATCGAGCTGGATCAGATTACGGGAAAGCTGGGGCCGGTGGAGTACGTGGACTGGGACGGCCGCTATGCCTGGTGGGACCGCCTGGAGGGCGCCAAAAGCTATGAAGTCCGCCTGTACCGGAACGGGAATACGATAGGGACGTATAAAACGTCGAGAACGTCTTATGATTTTGCCGGGAAATTTACGAAGGCCGGCGAGTATAAGTTCCGGGTGCGCGGCGTCGCCGATTACAACGGGCGTGCCGGCGAGTGGTCGGAGTATTCCGAGGAATATGACCTTTCAACCCGGGATATCAACCGGATCAACGGCTCTGCTAATTCCGGCTCCTCGAACGACCGGGATGACTGGAAAGACGACGTTTTTGCAGGCGATCAGTGGCAGCAGAACCCGTCGGGCTGGCGCTACCGCTACGCCAACGGCACGTATGCGTCGGGCTGGCTTGAGACGGGCGGAGCGAAATATTATTTTGGAAGCAGCGGCTATATGGTGACGGGCTGGCAGCTTATAAACGGAAGCTGGTACTATTTTGACAGCAGCGGGGCCATGCAGAGAGACTGGCAGTTTGTCAATGACCGCTGGTACTTTATGGAGAGCAGCGGAAAGATGCTGACAGGCTGGCAGAATATCAACAATAAATGGTATTATCTGAACGGCAGCGGAGCCATGCTGACGGGCTGGCAGTATATCAACGACAAATGGTACTATCTGGACAGCAGCGGAGCCATGCAGACCGGCTGGCAGCTTGTAAACGGCCGCTGGTACTATATGGAAGGAAGCGGAAAGATGCTGACAGACTGGCAGTTCATCAACGGTGACTGGTACTATCTGGACAGCAGCGGAGCCATGTGGACAGGGCGCCAGAATATCAACGGAAAGTGGTATTACCTGGACGGAGACGGAAAGATGAAGACCGGCTGGCTTCAGATCGACGGCCGCTGGTACTACATGGAAAAGAGCGGCGCTGCGCTGACGGGCTGGCAGAATATCAATGAAAAATGGTATTATCTGGGTGACAATGGCGCCATGTATGCGTCGACCTGGACGCCGGACGGCTGGTACGTGGATGCCAACGGAGTCAGGACGGGAGAAAAACGGTAATTTTAACGGGATTTTAGCGAGAAGTTGTGTTACAATATAACTGAATAACGCCGGGAAGGAGATACAGAGGAGATGCCGAGAAAGAAAAATTCTGTCATGGAAAACAGTATGATTACGGCGGGAATCCTTTTTCTGGCGCTGGTGTTCTGTCTGGTGCTTTTAAATATTGCAGAGTCGGACAATCACGTGCTTTTGATCTTTGTACTGGCGGTGCTGTTCGTTTCCCGCTATACGGACGGTTATGTATATGGGATCGCCGCGTCCATGATCGCAGTCCTCTGCGTCAACTACGTGTTTACGATCCCATATTTCCAGTTTGACTTTACTCTCACCGGATATCCGCTGACATTTTTCACGATGCTGGCGGTGAGCTGGTGCGTCAGTGCGCTGACGACGCGGCTGAAAAACCAGGAAGAGATCCGGCTGGAGGCGGAAAAGGAAAAAATGCGTGGGAATCTTCTGAGAGCCATTTCCCACGATATCCGGACGCCGCTTACGTCCATCGCCGCCTCGGCTTCCGGCATGATTGAGAACTACGACCTGCTTCCGGAGGAGCAGAAGATCGGGCTTTTAAACGATATCCGGGAGGAGGCCCAGTGGCTGAACCGGATTGTGGAAAACCTGCTTTCTGTCACGCGGATCAGCAACGACGGAGGCGGGACGCGGCTGGACACCCAGGACGAGCTGGCAGAGGAGATCATCAGCGGCGCTGTCGGGAAGTTTAACAAGCGGTTTCCCGAGGTGCCTGTTGAAGTGAAGCTTCCCGACGAGGCGCTTCTCGTGCCGATGGAAGGGATCCTGATTGAACAGGTTCTTGTGAACCTTCTGGAAAATTCCGTGCTTCACGGGAAGGACATTTCAAAGGTCGAGGTGATTGTCTGGAAGGAGCGGGACCGGGTCGTGTTCTCCGTGGAGGACGACGGCCAGGGAATCAAGGAGTCTGTGCTCCCTGTCATGTTTGACGGAATTATCCAGGACGGGGACGTCAGGGAAAGCGAAAGCAAGAGGAACATGGGAATCGGCCTTTCCGTATGCAAAAGCATCGTGAAGGCCCATAATGGAAATATGAAAGCAGAAAACAAGGCAGCCGGCGGGGCCAGGGTCATGTTCTGGCTCCCTCTGGGTGAGGAGTGAGGAATACCATATGGAGATAAAAGACAGGGTACTCGTCATTGAGGACGACAAACATATATGCAGCTTTTTTAAGACGATTCTGGAGGCAAACCATTATGACGTAATCATCGCGCATACAGGCGCCGAGGCGTACAGCCTGGTTACGTCCCAGTGCCCCGATATTGTGATTCTGGATCTGGGACTTCCGGATATGGACGGGATGAAGATCTTAAAGAGCGTCCGGGAATGGTCGTCGATGCCGATTCTTGTGGTCTCAGCAAGGACACATGAAAAGGACAAGGTGGCAGCCCTGGATCTGGGAGCCGACGATTATATCACGAAGCCCTTCGGAACGTCAGAGCTTCTCGCCAGGATCCGCACGGCCATCCGCCACACGAGGACGGCGTTCCTCTCTCCGGGCGGTGCACAGACCGGGACATTTTCGGCAGGCGGACTTGTGATTGACTATGACAAACACCGGGTGTTCGTGGACGGCACAGATGCCAATCTGACCCAGAATGAGTATAAAATCGTGAGCCTTCTTGGAAAGTATCCGGGAAAGGTGCTGACCTACGACTACATTATTAAGGAAATCTGGGGCCCCAATATGAAGAACGACAACCGGATCCTGCGGGTCAACATGGCAAATATCAGACGGAAGATCGAGAAAAATCCGGCGCAGCCCCAGTACATTTTCACCGAAGTGGGAGTCGGCTACCGGATCGTGGAGCCGGATTGAGAAAAAATGGAAAAAGAAGATTGACAAGTTAGTTAGTCAGTGCTAATCTAAGTGTGTTACCAAGAATGGATAAACATGTTTCCTATCCGGAATGCCGGGCAGGGATGTCTGCGGCAGCAGCGTTTGTTTCGACGCGGTTCGCCGCAGGCAAAAAAGCCGGTATGGCCGGAATTTTTTTACTACTGAGTTAGTTAAAACTAATCAAATGGGCGGCGCACAGAGAGGGGCATGACGATGTGGCGAAAAGAGGAGATTATAGAAGAGTTCCGGAAGAGGGGGATGCGGATCACCCAGCAGAGGCTTGTGATTTTTGATGTGATTGCAGGGAATGAGTGGGAAAGCTGCAAAGAGATCTACTGTGAGGCGGCAAAGCGGGACCGTACCATCGGGATGGCGACGGTTTACCGGACGGTGCGGGTTCTGGAGGAGATTGGTGTATTGAAGCATGGGTACCAGTATGCGCCCCTTTCCAGGCCGGAACAGGAGCCAGTTGATAAGATTTCTCAATAAGGTGCGTTAGCTTTGACAAACCGGGGGCGGATTTGTTAGGCTTTACCAATAAACAGAGGAACTGCAAAGGAGAGAGGCGGAATGAAAAATCATAAATTCTGGGCATGGGCCACAGTCTTTTGCTTTGTGATGGTTTTTTATACCGGATATAAGCACAAATAGGAGGATGAAAAGATGTTTGATTGTTTAAAGCTTAAAAATATTGCGATTTTTGCCGGCGGCGTCCTGTTTGGAACGGCCGGAGTCAAGGTTCTTGCCAGCAAGGATGCGAAGAAAGTCTATGTAAACTGCCTGGCAGCAGGACTTCGGGCGAAGGATACGGTCATGACGACGGCCACGACGATCCAGGAGAACGCCGATGACATCCTGGCGGAGGCAAAGGAAATCAACCGGAAGCGCGAGGAAGACGAGGAGGCCGTCATCACAGACGAGGAAGCTTCTTCTGAGGCAGACGCGTAAAAGATAGGAAGGGACAGCAGCCGCCTGTGGAGAAAACCGAAGAATCCACAGGCGGCTGCTGTTCCCTGTTCGGTACCGGAAAACTGCAAAACGAGGAGATGACAGCATGAAATTTATAATCAGGCATGAAATCCGGGGACGGCTCCGTCTCCATGTCTGCCAGGCGCGGATGACGGTTCGGCAGGCAGACCTTCTTCATTATTATCTGCTTTCTCTGCCGCAGGTAAAGGATGTGAAGGTATATGAGCGGACGGCCGACGTTTCCGTCGTATTTACGGGAAGCCGTGAGGACATGATCGAGGGGCTTAAGCGGTTTTCCTATGAGGATAAAAAGTTAAACGAGCTTGTCCCGGGGGACAGCGGAAGACAGCTTAACAGGGAATATAAGGAGAAGTTAATCGGAAAGGTGCTCATGCGGGCGGCGGCGAAGCTGTTCTTTCCGGCGCCTGTCCGTGCCGTTTATACGACGGTGCAGTCGGTGCGGTACCTGTGGAAGGGAATCCGGTGCCTTGTGCGGGGACGGCTGGAGGTGGAGGTGCTGGATGCGGCGGCCATCTCCGTTTCCATCGCAAGGTGCGACTTTGACACGGCCAGCACCGTCATGTTCCTTTTGGGAGTCGGAGAGCTTCTGGAGGAGTGGACACACAAAAAGTCCGTCGGCGACCTGGCGCGAAGCATGTCCTTAAACATCGAAAAGGTATGGCAGAATGTGGACGGCACCGAAGTGCTGGTTCCGGTGTCCCAGATCAAAGAGGGCGATCTGGTGACGGTGCATACGGGAAATGTGATTCCCCTTGACGGCATCGTGGCCGCAGGTGAAGCCATGGTGAACCAGGCTTCCATGACCGGGGAGGCGGTTCCCGTGAGAAAGGAAAAGGACATGTACGTCTACGCCGGCACGGCCGTCGAAGAGGGGACGATTACGATCTGCGTAAAAAAGGCGGCCGGTTCCACCAGGTTCGAGCGGATTGTGACGATGATCGAGGAGTCGGAGAAGCTGAAATCCACGCTGGAAGGGAAAGCGGCCTCCCTGGCCGATGCGCTTGTGCCTTTAAGCTTTGGCGGGACGATCCTTACCTGGCTTCTTACGCGAAATGTGACGAAGGCCATCTCTGTCCTGATGGTGGATTTTTCCTGTGCCTTGAAGCTTGCCATGCCCCTTTCGGTGCTTTCGGCCATGCGGGAGGCAAGCAGCCATCAGGTGACGGTAAAAGGCGGCGTCTATCTGGAGGCCGCCGCAGAGGCCGATACCATTGTTTTTGATAAGACCGGGACGCTTACGAAGGCCAGGCCTGTGGTGGCAGGCGTCGTGACCTTTGAAGGGCGGGAGGAGAACGAGATGCTCCGGATCGCCGCCTGCCTGGAAGAGCATTTCCCTCATTCCATGGCAAACGCCGTCGTGAGTGAGTCGGTGCGCCGCGGCCTGGTGCACGAGGAAATGCATTCCAAGGTGGACTACATCGTGGCTCACGGCATCGCCTCGTACATCGGAGAAGACCGTGTGATTATCGGAAGCAGCCATTTTGTGTTCGAGGATGAGAAATGCGTTGTGCCGGAGGACGAGGAGGAGAAATTTGAAAGTCTCCCGCCGGAGTATTCCCACTTGTATCTGGCCGTGGCCGGGCGTCTGGCGGCAGTGATCTGCATCGAGGATCCGCTCCGCGAGGAAGCGCCTGAGGTCATGCGGAAACTAAAGGAGCTGGGAATCTCCAAGATTGTCATGATGACCGGGGACAGCGAGCGGACGGCACGGGCCATCGCGGCCCGCGTCGGCGTCGACGAGTATTATTCGGAAGTGCTGCCGGAGGACAAGGCCGCTTTTGTGGAGAAGGAAAAGAAGGCAGGAAGAAAGGTCATCATGGTCGGTGACGGCATTAACGATTCGCCGGCGCTTTCCGCCGCAGATGTGGGGATTGCCATCAGCGAAGGGGCGGAAATTGCAAGGGAGATTGCTGACATCACGATTTCCGAGAATGCCCTCACGCAGCTCGTGACCTTAAAGGCCTTAAGCAATGCCTTAATGCGGCGGGTCAACTGGAATTACCGGTTTGTCATCGGCTTTAATTTCGGCCTGATTCTCCTTGGCGTTGGCGGGATTCTGGCGCCGGCTGCATCAGCGCTTCTTCATAATACGTCGACTCTGCTTGTGAGCATGAAAAGCATGACGAACCTTCTGGAAAAGGAAGAGGGCCAAAAGGCCCGCGGATAAAATGGTTTGCGCCGGAGAATACGGCAGGATTGTCCTGCATGTTCTCCGGCGCATTCGGTTTATAAGTTTTCAACAAAGTGGTTCGGATACTGGTTCCAGTATTTTCTAAAGACGCGGTCTTCGTTTCCGTCCAGGTTTAACTGGTACATGCGGAAAACGACCGGGAAGTTTTTCGGCTGCCAGAGTTCCTCGTAGGAATACTGGTAGCGCATGCCGAGGGCCTGCATTACATGGCCGCTCCGAGGATTTTTGACGTCGTGGGTGGCCGTTAAATAGGGCATGCCGTCTTTTTTTACCTGGCTTATGACGGCCTGACAGGCTTCGGTGATGATGCCGCGGCGCCAGAATTCCTTTCTGAGGCCGTAGCCAAGGTCATGGCTTTCGCCTGTGTCCACGTTTACATAGCCGATGGGGATTCCGTCCTCTTTTAGGCAGACGGCGTAGCGGTACCCGAAGGGGCGCTCGTATTCTGAGGCATACCGCTCTTTAAAAAAGACTTCTGCCTCTTCCATGGATTTTAACGGGAACCACGGCAGGTACGTGTTGACTTCTTCATCTCTATAAATGTCATAAAAGGCCGGAAGGTCTTTCCCGGTAAATCTCCGGAGAATGAGACGTTCGGTTTCAAGTGTTGGTGTGTTCATTTTACTGTCCCCCTCTCATTTTCTTCCATTATAGTGTCTGTCCGTCAAATTATCAATAAAACGAACCCTGTCGGAGATAAAATTAACTTTTTAGCAAAAATCCGCCGTTTCTAACAGGAAAATTTCCCTGATTCCCACCTTCTTTCCGCCGATATTTTCGTCGAAAACCAGTTGAAAAATGACGGGGAATGTGATATCATAGTGAAAATTTGGGCAAAAATCAGTGCCCAAAAAAGAAGAAAGGGTGGCGTCATGAAAGCATATTTAATTCTGGAAGACGGAACCGTTTTTGAAGGTACGAGCATCGGTTCCGCCAGGGAAGTAATCAGTGAAATTGTTTTTAACACCTCCATGACCGGTTATCTGGAAGTCCTGACCGACCCGTCCTATGCAGGGCAGGCTGTGGTGATGACTTATCCGTTAATTGGCAATTACGGTATTTGCCGTGATGATATGGAATCGAAACGTGCATGGCCGGACGGCTATATTGTCAGAGAGTTATCCAGAATTCCCAGCAATTTCAGAAGCGGGGACACCATCGATCATTTCTTAAAAGAGCAGGATATTCCAGGTATCAGTGGTATCGATACAAGAGCCCTCACAAAAATTTTAAGAGAAAAAGGAACCATGAACGGCATGATCACCACCAACGGCGATTATGACCTTGAGGAAGTGAAAGCGCGCATCAAAGAGTACGCGGTGACTGGTGTTGTCTTAAAAACCAGCACGAAGGAAAAATATGTGCTTCCGGGGAACGGAAAACGCGTGGCGCTCATGGACTACGGTGCAAAGAGGAACATCGCCAGGTCGTTAAATGAGAGGGGCATGGAAGTGACGGTGTATCCGGCCGATACTCCGGCTGAGGAGGTCTTAAAGGATAAACCCGACGGCATTATGCTGTCCAACGGCCCGGGGGATCCTGCGGAGAACGTGGATATTATTAAGGAAGTAAGAAAGCTTTATGAATCCGATGTGCCGATTTTTGCCATCTGCCTTGGCCATCAGCTCATGGCGCTGGCCACCGGCGCCGAAACCTACAAATTAAAATACGGCCACCGCGGCGGAAACCATCCGGTCAAGGATCTGGAGACGGGACGCGTCTACATTTCTTCCCAGAACCATGGCTACGCCGTGAACATGGAGACGGTGGATCCGAAGATCGCAAAGGAGGCCTTCGTAAACGTCAACGACGGCACCAACGAGGGCTTAAAGTATGTTGGAAAGAACATTTTTACGGTTCAGTACCACCCGGAGGCCTGCCCGGGACCGCAGGATTCGGGATATCTGTTTGACCGGTTTTTACGCATGATGGAGGAGGGAAAATAATGCCAAAGAATCCTGATATCAAGAAAGTTCTCGTTCTGGGCTCCGGCCCGATCATCATTGGACAGGCGGCGGAGTTCGACTATGCAGGAACCCAGGCCTGCCGTTCCTTAAAGGAAGAGGGCATCGAAGTTGTCCTCTTAAACTCCAACCCGGCCACCATCATGACAGATAAAGACATTGCAGACCGGGTGTACATCGAGCCGCTGACCGTGGAGGTCGTAGAACAGTTAATTTTAAAGGAACAGCCGGACAGCGTCCTTCCGACTCTCGGCGGCCAGGCTGGCTTAAACCTTGCCATGGAGCTTGAGGAGGCCGGCTTCTTAAGGGAGCACAACGTCCGCCTCATCGGAACCACGGCCCTTACCATTAAAAAGGCCGAGGACCGTGAGATGTTTAAGGAGACCATGGAAAAAATCGGCGAGCCGGTAGCACCGTCCGAGATCGTCGAGGACGTGAATGCAGGCCTCGAGGTGGCTGCAAGAATCGGCTATCCCGTCGTGTTGCGTCCGGCCTATACCCTGGGCGGCTCCGGCGGCGGCATCGCAGAAAATCCCGAACAGTGCGCCGAAATCCTGGAAAACGGTTTAAGGCTTTCCCGCGTCGGCCAGGTGCTTGTGGAGCGGTGCATTTCCGGCTGGAAGGAGATCGAGTACGAGGTTATGCGCGACGGCGCAGGCAACGTGATTACGGTCTGCAACATGGAAAACATCGACCCGGTCGGCGTCCATACAGGCGACTCCATTGTCGTGGCGCCGTCTCAGACCCTGGGGGACAAGGAGTACCAGATGCTCCGTACCTCCGCTTTAAAGATTATCACCGAGCTTGGGATCACCGGCGGCTGCAACGTGCAGTATGCCTTAAACCCCAACAGCTTTGAATACTGCGTCATCGAGGTAAACCCGCGTGTGAGCCGTTCTTCGGCCCTGGCGTCCAAAGCCACCGGCTATCCGATAGCCAAGGTGGCCGCAAAGATCGCCCTGGGCTATACCCTGGATGAGATCAAAAACGCTGTCACGAAGAAGACCTACGCAAGCTTCGAGCCGATGCTCGACTATGTGGTTGTAAAGATGCCGCGTCTCCCGTTCGACAAGTTCATCAGCGCCAAGAGGACGTTAGGAACCCAGATGAAGGCCACCGGCGAGGTCATGAGTATCTGCACCAATTTCGAGGGCGCCCTCATGAAGGCCATCCGCTCCCTGGAACAGCACGTGGACTGCCTTCTTTCCTATGATTACAGCGAACTTACCGACATCGCCCTGATGGAAGAGTTAAGAAAAGTGGACGACAGGCGGATCTGGGTCATCGCAGAGGCCCTGCGCCGCGGCTTCTCCTACGAGCTGATTCACAGCGCCACAAAGATTGACATCTGGTTTATTGACAAGCTGGCGATCCTGGTGGAGATGGAAGCGGCCCTTAAGGAAGCCGGAAAAGACATGACGCCGGAGCTTTTAAAGGAAGCAAAGCGCGTCGAGTTTCCGGATACGGTCATTGCGCGGCTCACAGGCCTTTCCCAGGCTGACGTAAAGAGCATGCGCCATGAAAACGGCATCCGCGCCGCCTTCAAGATGGTAGATACCTGCGCCGCCGAGTTTGCCGCCGAGACGCCGTATTACTACTCCTGCTTCGGAAGCGAGAACGAGGCCGACGGCACAAAGACGAAAAAGAAGGTGCTCGTCCTCGGCTCCGGCCCCATCCGCATCGGACAGGGTATCGAGTTCGACTTCTGTTCGGTTCACAGCACCTGGGCATTTTCCAAAGAGGGATATGAGACGATCATCATCAACAACAACCCGGAGACGGTCAGCACCGATTTCGACATTGCAGACAAGCTGTATTTTGAGCCGCTGACGCCGGAGGACGTGGAGAGCATCGTGGATCTGGAACAGCCTGACGGTGCTGTCGTCCAGTTCGGCGGCCAGACGGCCATCAAGCTGACGGAAGCTCTTATGAAAATGGGCGTCCCGATTTTAGGAACCGCGGCCGAGGACGTGGATGCGGCCGAGGACAGGGAGCTGTTCGACAAGATCTTGGAGCAGTGCGGCATCCCGAGACCGAAGGGACAGACCGTGTTCACGGCCGAAGAGGCAAAGCGCGCAGCCAACGAGCTTGGCTACCCGGTGCTCGTGCGCCCGTCCTACGTGCTGGGCGGCCAGGGCATGCAGATCGCCATCAACGACCAGGACATCGACGAGTTCATCGGCATCATCAACCAGATCGCCCAGGAACACCCGATCCTGGTTGACAAATACATCATGGGCAAGGAAATCGAGGTAGACGCCATCTGTGACGGCACCGACATTTTAATCCCCGGCATCATGGAGCACATCGAGCGCACCGGTATCCATTCCGGCGACAGCATCTCCGTGTACCCGGCCCAGAGCATCACCGAGGGCAACAAAAAGACCATCGTCGACTACACCGAAAAGCTGGCCCGCGCCCTGCACGTAAAGGGCATGATCAACATCCAGTTCATCGTGGACGGCGATAACGTCTACATCATCGAGGTGAACCCGCGCTCCTCGAGAACCGTGCCGTACATTAGCAAGGTGACGGGCATCCCGATTGTGCCCTTTGCGACCAGGATCATCTGCGGCCATACGATCAAAGAGCTTGGCTATACGCCGGGACTCCAGAAGGAAGCCGATTACTTTGCCATCAAGATGCCTGTCTTCTCCTTCGAGAAGATCCGCGGCGCCGATATCAGCCTCGGGCCGGAGATGAAGTCCACCGGCGAGTGCCTCGGCATTGCAAAGAGCTTCAACGAGGCGCTTTATAAGGCCTTCCAGGGCGCCGGAATCAAGCTTCCGAAATATAAGAACATGATTATCACGGTGCGCGATTCCGACAAACCGGAGATGACAGAGATTGCCGAGCGGTTTGCCGCCCTTGGCTACAAGATCTTCTCCACGGCCGGAACGGCAAAGTTTCTGAACAGCCATGGCGTCAAGGCCATCCAGGTACCGAAGATCGAGCAGGATTCCCCCAATATCCTGGATCTGATCCTTGGCCATGAGATCGACCTTGTCATCGACATCCCGGCTCAGGGCGCCGAGCGCAGCCGCGACGGCTTCGTCATCCGCCGGAACGCCATCGAGACCGGCGTCACGGTTCTGACAGCCGTTGATACGGCCAGAGCCCTCGTCACCAGCATGGAAAACAGGGCGAAAGAGCTGACCTTAATCAACATTGCAGAGATTTAAAAATGCGAGGGCATGTCTGTGTATGCATGACATGCCCTTAAAAAATGCATAAAAAGTGAAAAAAACTCTTTACAAAAGAATATTTATGCATTATAATGCATATCAACAAAGGCGGCCGGCAAAAATGGCCGGCAGCCCGAGGAAACTGAAAGCAAAAAGAGGAGAGAGGATTATGAAAAAGAAATTTTTATTTGCGACATTAGCAGCAGCCATTTCCATCGCGGCGCTGGCAGGCTGCGGAAGCCAGAATACAGAAACGACGGCAGCCGCCACAACGGCAGCAGAAACAACAACCGCCGCTGAGACAACGACGGCGGCTGAGACGGAAGAAACAGAAGCGGAGTCCGAGACGGCGGCAGAGACCGAGGCCGCAGCGGCTGAGGCAGACGGCGACACCTTAGAGGCCGTAAAGAATATGTCTCCGGACGGAGAGCTTGCAAAAATTATCAATTCCGGAAAGATTTCCCTTGGAACGGCTCCTGATTTCGCTCCCTGGGAGTTCAAGGACGTAAGCTCCGGTACCACCGAATACGTCGGCGCAGATATCGAGCTTGCAAAATATATTGCCGAGAGACTTGGCGTTGAGTTAGAGATTAAGCCGATGGAGTTCGGCGCCATCATCCAGGGCCTTTCCTCCGATACCATCAACATGGGTATTTCCGGATTTGCCTACACCGAGGAGCGTGCGGAGGCAGCAGGCCTTTCCACTCCGTACAACCAGGCTTCCAAGGCCGGCCAGGGCCTTCTCGTTCTGAAGGATCAGACATCTGACTACAACACGGCAGAAGCTTTCTCCGGCAAGAAGGTAGCTGCTCAGAATGCTTCCCTTCAGATGCAGCTCTGCACGGCACAGCTTCCGTCCGACGTAGATCTTCAGCCGGTGCTTGCTGTTACCGACGGCGTCCTGATGCTGACGACAGGAAAGATTGACGCCCTTGCCGTTTCCGGCGAGAACGGAATTTCCCTTTCCCAGTCTTATCCGGAAGTTGCCATGGCAGATTTCATGTTTGAGTATGAGAGCGACGGAAACGTGGTTGCTGTTAAGAAAGGCAATGAAGAACTTCTTGCCGCAGTCAATGAAGTTATTGACGAAGTAAATGAGAACGGGCTGTACGAAGTATGGAAGGCAGACGCGATGGAGCTTGCCAACAGCCTCGGAATCGAAACACACTAATCAATCAGACAGACAGGAACCTTTTCAGGCCCCCAATCCGGTCTTCCCGGTTCATCGCCGGGAAGGCCGTTGTCTGCTGCAAAAGCCCTGCAAGCGGCTCTATGCTTGCAGCTATGTGTCCCGCCCGCGGCGCGGGGAAAAACGAAGAGAGGAGCTTTAAAGCGCATGGAATTTTTCAGCATCATGCTTCAGGTCTGGGAACGGTACTGGTCCCTGTTCCTGGAAGGTCTTGGGATGACCGTCTACATGGGTCTTGTGACCGTATTCATCAGTACCATTTCAGGTTCCCTGATGGCCCTGCTGCGGCGCAGCAACTGGGGGATTGGAAAGGTTAAGCCCTTCCGCGCCATTGCAACGGCATACGTGGAGATCATCCGCGGTACACCGATCCTGCTCCAGTTGTATTTCTTCTATTTTATGCTGCCCCAGTGGCTGCCGTTTTTGAACCTCAGCGAGTTCACCTGCGTCATGGTTGCCTGCTGCGTCAACTCCACGGCATACGTCTGTGAGATCGTGCGCGCCGGAATCCAGGCCGTAGACATCGGCCAGACCGAGGCGGCCCGCTCCCTGGGACTTAACAGCCGCCAGACTATGTTAAACATCGTCCTTCCCCAGGCAGTCAAGAACATCCTGCCGGCGCTCTGCAATGAGTTCGTGGCCATCGTCAAGGAGACCTCCCTGGCATCCACCTTCTTCATCGGCGAGCTGATGACCCAGTTTAAGACGATCCAGGGCATTACGTTCCGCGTTCTGGAACCCCTTACGATCATCGGTATTATCTATTTCCTTCTGACCTTTATTTTATCGAAGTTAATTGCCCTGCTTGAGAGGAGGTTGAGTGCAAGTGAACGATAATGTTTTAATCCGTGTAGAGGACTTACATAAATCCTTCGGAAGCCTCCAGGTACTCCGCGGGGTGACAGAGCAGATCAGCAAAGGAGAGGTGGTTTCGGTCATCGGCCCGTCCGGCGGCGGAAAAAGTACCTTCCTGCGCTGTCTGAACCTTCTGGAGGTGCCCACATCCGGCCATATTTATTTCGAGGGCGTGGATATTACAGATAAGAGCGTGGACATCAACGTGCACCGTCAGAAGATGGGCATGGTGTTCCAGCATTTCAACGTGTTCAATAACCTGACCGTCTCGAAAAATGTGACGCTGGCGCCTGTGCTTCTCGGGAAAAAGAAGCAGAAGGAGGCCGACGAGATGGCAAAGGATCTCCTTTCCAGGGTCGGACTTCTGGAAAAATGGGATCAGTATCCGAAAAAGCTTTCCGGCGGCCAGAAGCAGCGTCTTGCCATTGTAAGGGCCCTTGCCATGGAGCCGGATGTGATGCTGTTCGATGAGCCAACATCGGCCCTTGACCCGGAGATGGTCGGCGAGGTTCTCCAGGTTATTAAAAACCTGGTGAAGACAGGACTTACGACAGTCATCGTGACGCATGAGATGGGATTTGCAAAGGAGATTTCCGACCGCGTCTTCTTTATGGACGGCGGTATCATCGCGGAAAAGGGATCGCCGGACGAGGTGTTCAACCATCCCCAGAACCCGCGTACACAGGAATTTTTAAGCAAGGTATTATATTAGGATACCAGGGTCAGAAGGCCATAAATCCTTTTGGCCCCAGCATTATATCAGGAAACAGGAGGAAAGCAGCGTGACGGACGGAAAAAAGAAGATTTTGGATTATATTGATGAGCGGGCAGACCTGATTACGGAGGTGTCCGACAAGATCTGGGAGTATGCGGAGCTTTCTCTGCGTGAGTACAAGTCCGGTGATTTGTATGCAAAGGTGTTTGAGGAAGAGGGCTTTGTGGTTGAGCATCCTTTCGACAATATTGAGACGGCCTTAAAGGCCTCCTACGGCTCCGGGAAGCCGGTTATCGGCATCCTGGCCGAGTATGATGCTCTGACAGGGCTTTCCCAGGTGGCAGGTCTTTCGGAGAGAAAGGAGCTTGTCCCCGACGGAAACGGCCACGGCTGCGGCCATAATCTCCTTGGCGCCGGTTCCATGGCGGCTGCCTTTGCCTTAAAGAAATATCTGGAAGAAAAGGGCGAGGGAAGCGGAACCGTGATTTTCTACGGATGCCCCGGCGAGGAAGGCGCAGCGACGAAGGCGTTCATGGCCCGCGACGGCGTGTTTGCCGAGTGCGATGCCTGCTTAACCTGGCATCCCGGCAACGTGAACCAGGTGACGTCGGGAACCTGCAACACCTGCATCCAGACGGAGTATAAGTTTACAGGCGTGGCTTCCCATGCGGCAGGAGCGCCGGAAAAGGGACGTTCCGCCCTGGACGCCGTGGAGCTTATGAATGTGGCCGTGCAGTTTTTGCGCGAGCACATGCCGGACAGCGCGAGAATCCACTATTCCATCACCGACGCCGGCGGAGCCTCTCCCAACGTGGTTCAGCCGAGGGCGCAGGTGCTTTACATGGTTCGTTCCATTTGGGCAAAGGACGCCATTGCTCTTCAGGAGCGGGTCGATAGGATTGCGCTGGCAGCTTCCATGATGACGGATACGACCATGGAGAAGAAGTTCATCGACGGCTGCTCCAATTCCGTGCCCAACAAGGCGCTGGAATCCCTGCTTTATGAGAATTTCAGCGAAATCGGCGTGCCGGAGTACACCGAGGACGAGGTGAAGTTTGCCCAGGCTCTTTATGATTCCTATGAGATGAAGGACGACAGCCTTCCGGGCGCAGCTACGGAGGAAGACCCTGACATTTATGCCTATGTGGATGAGAAGTCCTGCCACGGGACGAAGCCCATCAACGATTTTATCGTGCCGTATCTCTATTCCGAGAAGCCGCGCATGGGTTCCACCGACGTGGGCGACGTGAGCTGGTGCGTGCCGACGGCGCAGATCAATACGGCCACGTACCCGTCCAAGGCGCCGGGGCATTCCTGGCAGAACGTGTCCTGCGGCCATACGTCCATCGCCCATAAGGCTATGCTTCTGGCCGGAAAGGTCATCGCCGCCACGGCCATTGACCTGATGGAAAAGCCGGAGCTTATAAAGGCAGCTAAGGACGAATTTGACGCGAAGATGAAACGCTACGGCGGATACTACTGCCCGGTTCCGGAGGGAGCCGTGCCGGTGGTGCCGGGGGAGAAGATGTAAAAAAGTTTCTGCATGAAAATGATATGCTCCCTTCCGGGGATGCAGGCGGGATAAGAAACGCCTGCGGCCTGGGAGGGAGCATATTTTTTCCTGTAAATGGCTTTTTCTGCAATCATGGCAACATACTGGCAACTCTCTAAAAAGTCTTGATTTATCTTGGAAAATGAAGCTTCAGAGTCCTGTTTTAGACCAAGTTTAGACCATTTGAAATGTGTAGAAAATAATGAAAAAACATGCAGATGGGGAGCCTTGTTGCAAATATACTCATATAGAAAATTACACAACGGAGATAACTCATGAGAGAAAAAATCATCCGGTGATGTGTGGAAATGTATCCATACGTCACCGGATTTTTACGTTTCGGGATTTGATTCCTGATCGCGTTTCATGGCTTCAGCGATTGCTCTACTGATAAAGGCAGTGGCACTTTCACCCATCTTTTCTGCGTGGTCTTTAATGATGGTACGCTTCTTTGGGGGGGGACATGAACCTTGATTTCAACGAAACGATCATTATATTTTTTGTTCGCTCTTCAACGAGCTTCGGCTAAGCCCTTATAGGAACCATTTTTCTCTTCACTCATGACAGCCTCCAGCATGTGTATTGGCAGATATGCCTGTAAAGAGTATAGCACAGATTGATACATAAGACCATGTAAGATTTTACGGTAGTAATACTATCATTGTAAAAAAGAGTTTTCGCAATGTTATCGAAAAGTTCCACCGTGCCGTTGCAATGTTATTAAGTCTAAAAGAGTTGTGAATATAGGGACAAAACAGGGCAAAATAAAGAAATAGAGTTAAGAGAATGTTGATTTTTTCTGATGCTACGAATATAATGAAAGTGTAGAAGAAAGAAGATGCTTTGAATTATGTTGGAGGTAACGATGATGGTAAAGGCAAGCGAGATTATTAGCAACAATATAATGAATATTATGAAACAGAACGGAAAAAAGCAGATTGATCTTGCAGACTATCTCGGGGTGTCCAAGCAAGTGATAAGCAAGATGCTTACCGGTGGAAGGATGATTAATGCAATTGAACTGCAGAAAATTTCGGAGTTTCTGGGTACTTCCATGGAAAATCTTGTTAACCCCCCAGCAGTGGATGTAGAAACGAATGCGGTAAAGGCTTTTATGGGAAAGGTGGAATCTCAGGAAGCAAAGGATGGACTTGGAATTGCAGATGAGATTGCAAATCTTATTTGTTTTTATGCACGTACTCGTGAAAATGCTGAGGAAATGATGAAACCATGGGAGGCTTAGAACTATGTGCCGAGTTTTGGATAATAGCCTTTATATTAAAGATAGAAAGAAATATACAAAAATAAGTGAATGTGCAACAAGTTTTAATTCGCTCTATAATAAGAATAATATTATTCAGGATGATATCTTCAACGTGTTGGAGAATTATGTGGCACGACATGATATGCCCTTTGATATGCTGAGATATCCTATTGAAGATGCCGATTTGTGTGCATGTACTTTCATTCGTAAAGGAAGAATGTTTGTTATGGTTAATTCTGCGTTGCCATTATCAAAGCAGATATTTGCAACAGCACATGAATTGTATCATATTTATTGCTATTTCGAGGGGCATGATTCCGCATTATTACAATCTGGGTCAATTTTGGAATCTGGTATTATAGATGAAGAAGCAAAAGAGATTGAGGATATGGAAGCCAATGCTTTTGCAGCCTTTTTACTGGCTCCAAAGGAGCGGCTTGATGAGCAGACGGATGTGTACAATTTATCATATAAAGATATTTCAGTGCAGACGGTGCTTAAGATAATGGACATTTTTGCAATTCCTTATAAGGCAGCGGTACTTCGTCTCTTGGAGGAAAACAAGATTGATGTTAAAGCTGCAAAGAATCTCTTGCAAGTTGAAGAAAAGGAAATTTGCAGACAAATGGAACTTACGGGAAAAGCTGCACGCTGGCAGGAGATACCTAAGGATTTCATTAGATTTGGAAGCTTACCTGAATTGATGTATGATGTGGAGCAGTTGGATGCTGTTCGCGATGAACGGTTAGCAAGTGATAAGAACAGATTGAGTGAAATAATGAAAAGTTTAAGAAAACAGTGAGGTAGTGCCTATGGAAATGGACAAAAAATATGCCTTGCTGGATACTGACTTTTTGTATAAATCACATTTAGCAAGAAATGCAAAAAATCATACGTTGACAGACTTTGTAATGGAATTTGCGGAGTATGAGTTTTTCTGTCATGAAATGATAAAGAAAGAACTGAGCAGACATAAACTGAATCCGGATCCGAATCCTTGGCTTGAAGAGAAAATTAAAGCAGGAAAAGTGAAATCGTATTCGGATCGAGAGATTATAAGTGAATTAGGAAAAGTATATGGAGGAAAAGCAACAAGCATATATTTAGAGTTACTGGAAACAAGTTGTGATACTTTTAATGTCAATTTTTATAAACAGTACTATGGTTCTTTGAATGAGATGGAGAACCTGAACGATGTTGAGGCCTTTTTGGCGGCATTAAAGGATTGCGATGATAAGGTTCCACATAAAAAGGGACTAGGCGAGAAAAAGACCTATGTATTAATTCAAATGATGAAGGTGCTGTACGGTAATCGGGTGTATATATTCTGTTCAGATGATTTTAAAGCAAGACAGAGTATTACAAGTTTAGAAATGCCGGTTCATTGTATTAGTATCTTAGGTGTATTCTATAAGCTGATGAAGATGGGAAAGCAAAAATCTGAAATGCAGGAATATTACGATCATTTATCTGCGTTTTTGAAGAATCAGACGGAATATAAGGTTTGGTCGATATCTGGTCACCAACGAGATAGTGTGCCAATTAAACAAGTGTTTGATGAGATATATGATGAAAAGTTTCAGATGTTGCGGAACGGAGATTTGCAATACATAAAGTAATATGTTAGATAGCATGTAACAAAGCCTTGAGGAAAAGAAATCCTTCAGGGCTTTTCTTATGCAAAAAATTAAGTATAGATTGGAGTTCCGGCAGGAATGCCTAACTGAAGAAGATGAATTATGCCATCTGAAAAAGATCCAATTTGCTTTCGGGTTATTAGATTCCACCTTTCGTTTCCGCCTGGCAGAATAGAATTGATAAAGAAAAGAAGTGATTTCAGGAATGGAATGCTTTTATAATCATTATCATAGCTCAATCCATGCATTTTATAAATGGAAAACGGTTTGCTCGTCTCCCCAGTTGATTTCCCGCCCGCAGGATGGTAAACTATCCATATAAAAAACGAAAGAAACGGAGTCTTCATGTACACAGTAATTTTTGCAGACGACGAAGAAGATTTAAGGAAAGCCATCATACATAAAATCGACTGGAACGCCATCGGCTTCGAGATCATCGGCGAGGCGGAGAACGGGGCTGAAGCGCTGGAGCTGGTGGAAAAGCTGGGCCCCGACCTGCTGCTCACGGATATCAAGATGCCCTTCGTCTCCGGCATCGAGCTTGCCAGGCAGGCCAGGGAGATTCGCCCGTCCATGCAGATCGCCTTTTTAAGCGGCTACGACAGCTTCGCCTACGCCCAGCAGGCCATCCAGTACAACATCATCAGCTACCTGTTAAAGCCCATTTCCGCCGAGGAGCTGACCGTGGAATTAAGGCGGATCAAGGAGAAGCTGGACAAGCGGTTTTTCGAGATGAAAAACGGCGCTGTGGACAGCGGTCTGCGGGACAAAGAACACCGGCTGGCGTTGATGGAATTTTTGACGCCGCTTCTCATGGATCAGGACGACTTGTCCTTTGGACGCGGCGGCGGGCGGAAAGCGCTTCTGGAGCGGAAAGCGGCCGAACTGGGCCTGAAAAAAGCCCCGGAGACGGAGGTACGGTACCTGATCCTGGTGACGAGCATGGAGGACGCAGAGGGGAAAAACAGGACGGAGCCGGAGCTTCTGCCGTTCGTGGATTCCATCTTAAAAAAATACATGCAGTACGGAAGTATCTGTTCCGGCGGGAAGCTTATCTCCGTGGTTTCCGCCGTCGGGAGAGATGCCGGAAAATACATTCATATCCTGGTGACGGAAATCGCACAGAGTGCCGAGCGGATTCTCGGGCTTAAAACGCGGATCGGCGTAAGCCGGGAATTTTCCGAGATTGCCGTCGGCGGCGCCGCCTATTCGGAGGCGCTGGCGGCCATGCACTATATCCCTGCCGGGAGCGCCGGGATCCAGTTCATCTCCGACATCGAGCCGCGGGACGTAAGGCGGTTTGAATATATTGAGGACACGGTCAATACCCTGGATCAGCTCATCAAGACGGGGAGCCGGGCGGAACTGGAGGAATTTCTGGACGAGCTGTTTTCACGCGTCAGAAACGATCAGAACGCCGGGACCACCTGCGAGCTTCTTGTGATCCAGATTTTGTCCACAGTCTACCGCACCGTCAACATGTCCTTGAACAACAACGTGCCGCTTGAAATTCTCTCCCGGTTTTCGTTCCTGGAAAAGGGCTTTACCCAGAATTCCATCGATGCGGTGCAGGCCAAGGTCATCGGCCTCTGCCGCCAGGCCCAGGAGATCATCTCCAACCACAGGAAGGTGAGCTCGGAAATCCTTTCCGACAAGGCCATCCAAATCATCGACGCAGAATATGCCGACGAGATGCTGACGCTCGTCTCATTAAGCGAGCGGCTCCATATCAGCTCCAACTACTTAAGCGCCACCATCAAAAAGAACACAGGCGAGACGTTTATCAGCCTCCTCACGAAAAAGCGGATGGAGAAGGCGAAGGAGTACCTGCTCTGCACTTCCTTTAAGATTCAGGAGATCGCCGGCCGCTGCGGATACAGCGACCAGCATTATTTCAGCTACTGCTTTAAAAAGTATTACGGGAAATCGCCCAACAAGATGCGCGAGAGCGCCGCGAAGGCGGAAGCCTAAAAGGAGAGAGCCATGGAACAGAACAGGAAAAGGCGGGCAGTGCCCCTGTCCGTGCTTTTAGTGGCCATCATCAGCGGGATGACGATTGCGGCTATCCTTTTTATGACGCAGATTTTCGTCTCGGCATACCGGCGGTCGCTTCTTGAGTTAGCGGCCACCAACTCCGAGCAGGCCGTGTCCCAGGCGGCCAACACGGTGGAAATCAACGAAGAAGGCATGAGAAACGACCTGGAGCTTATCATTGGCCGCCTATCCAGAACCAGGAGCATGGAAGCGGCCGAAGCTCTGATTTCCGGCATGGCCGGCTTAAGGAGCGACGTAGTCTCCGTCATGATCTACGATGAGGACGGGAACCTTCTCCTCACGGGAAGCAGCAGCCTGCGGCTGAAAGATGAGATCACGGACAACCTGTCCTTTTGCAAAGAGATTTTTGAGAGCGCAGAAGACACGGCAGTCCTGGCGCCCCATGTGCAGAATCTGTTTTTAAATTACTATCCCTGGGTTGTCACCATCGCCAAACGGGCCGATCTGGTGCTGTTTCGCAAGCCGGTCTATGTGGCCATGGACTTTAACTTTTCATCCCTGGCCTCTTACGTGGACAACGTGGGCATCGGCCAGCACGGCTACTGCTATATCATGGATCAGGACGGGCAGATCGTCTACCATCCCCAGCAGCAGCTTATTTTTGCAGGTTTAAAGGAAGAAGACACCTCGTGGATCTCCGAAAGTCCGGACGGCGTTTACGCCGGTATGGATACGATTACGACGGTGCGCTCCCTGTCCGACGGAGGCTGGCGGATCGTCGGCGTCAGCTTTACGGATGAGCTGATCGGGGACAAGCTAAAAAGCGTTCAGACCATGGCAGCCGGCATTGCGCTCCTTTTCATCGGGGCAGCCGTCCTGTCGGGCGTCCTGATTTCCAAGGTGATTTCACGCCCTGTGCGTGTCCTGGTGTCAGCCATGCGGGAGTTTGAGGAGAACGCCGGCGCCTATGACTATGAGGCGCAGAACGGTGTCCGGGAAATCCAGACGCTGTCGGAGTCCTTTGCCCACATGGTGAAGATGATCAGGGAGCTGATGAACAAGGTCAAGCAGGAAGAAATTTCCTTAAGAAAGACGGAACTAAAGGCACTCCAGGCCCAGATTAACCCCCATTTCCTCTACAATACGCTGGATTCGATCCAGTGGATGTGCGAGCAGGGAAACAGCGCCGATGCCGTCCGCATGGTGGGCGCGCTGGCGAAGCTGTTCCGGATCAGCATCAGCCGCGGGAAGGAGTTAATCCCCATTGAGGACGAATTGAACCATGCCAAAAGCTATCTGGTGATCCAGAGCTACCGGTACAAGAACCAGTTCACCTATGAATTCGAGGTGGAGGACGCGGTGAAGCATTATCTCTGCAACAAAATCACCCTCCAGCCCATGATTGAAAACGCCATCTACCACGGCATCGACCGGATGGTGGACGAGGGGCTCATCCGGATTGAGGCGAAGGCCGCCGGGGACGACATCGAATTCCGGGTTTCGGATAACGGCGCCGGCATGACGCCGGAACAGTGCGAAAGCATCTTAAAGAAAGAGCGCAGCGACAGCAGCGGCATCGGCATCAAAAACGTCAACGACCGGATCAAAATTTTCTTCGGAGAACAGTACGGGATCCGGATTGAGAGCGAGCTGGATGTGGGGACGACGGTGATTATCCGGTTCCCGAAGATTGAGGAGGGAAGCTATGAGGCGAAATAAAACTGCGGCATTTTTCCTGGCGGCGCTTCTTTCTCTTTCCCTCTGCGGCTGTGCTGGCGCCAGGACGGCAGGGCAGGAGCGGAAGCCTTACATTGCCGTCATCACAAAGTCCACCGGCTCCAACTTTTTTAAAACCGTGTTTGCCGGCGTCCGGACGGCGTCCATCGAGTACAACGTGGATGTGACGATGGAGGGGCCGGACAGCGAGGAAAATTATGAAGAGCAGAATGCCATGATAAAGAAAGCCGTGGAAAATGGCGCCGACGCCATTGTGCTTTCGGCCATCGATTACAATGAGTCGGTGGAAGCCATGGAGGAGGCGGCTGCGGCAGGTGTCAAGCTGGTTGTCATCGACAGCGGCATCAACTCGGACGAGGTGGCCGTGAAGATCGGAACCGACAATTACAGCGCCGGCGTCCAGGCGGCAAAGGCGATTCTCGACCGGACAGAAGGCGATATCCAGGTGGGCGTCGTCAATTTCGATGAAGGAACCTACAACGGGCAGGAGAGGGAGCGCGGCTTCCTTGCCGCATTAGAGGAGAGCGGCCGCGCCCAGGTGGCGTCGGTGATCCATGTAAACTCCAACATCCGCGATGCCAGCGAGGGAACCAAGGCGATGTTATCGGAATATCCCGACATCCGCTGCATTGCGGCCTTCAACGAGTGGACGACCCTGGGCGTCGGCTATGCCGTACAGGAGCTTGGAATCGGAGAAGAGACGACCGTCGTCGGCTTTGACAACAACGTGATTTCCATCGGCATGCTGGAGACCGGCGAGGTGGACGCCCTCGTGGTGCAGAATCCCTTTGCCATGGGCTACCTTGGCATCGAAAACGCCTACCAGCTCATCAATGGAAAGAAGCCGGAGCACAAGGAGGTTTTTACGGAAACCCTGACAGCCTTCAGGGAGAATCTGTTCGATGAGGCGAACCAGAAGTTGATTTTTCCGTTCCGATAGGACAAAAACCGCCTGGAATGTGTAAAAATCTACATAAGAACAAAAACGGAGCATAAAATATTTAACATTTTGCATAAGATTTTCTATTTTACCCTTGTCTTTAATTTTATATACTATATACGTAACAAAAGTTCTATTTGAAGGAGGAGTTCAAAATGAGAAAGATCTTAAGCGTTGCTCTTGCATGCTCGATGGCATTCGCACTGGCCGGCTGTTCCGGCGGTACGGAGGAGACGACGGCAGCAGCAACAACCACCGCAGCAGCAGCCGCAGAGGAAACAACAGTAGCAGAGGCTGAGGCAGAAGCAGAAGCTACCACCGCAGCAGCAGAGGCAGCCGCAGTAGACGGAAATGTCGGCGTATTCTATTATTCTTACAGCGATACATATATCTCCAGCGTAAGAAGCGCCATGGATGCAAAATGGGATGAGCTTGGAATTACCTACACAGACTATGACGGCAACTCCACGCAGACAACACAGACCGAGCAGGTTTCCACAGCCATCACAAGCGGTGCGAACCTTCTTGTTGTAAACATCGTTGATACCGGTTCCGACGATGCCGCACAGAACATCGTTGATCAGGCAAAGGAAAAGGACATCCCGGTTATCTTCTTTAACCGCGAGGTTTCCGACGACGTTGTAAATTCCTATGAGAAGTGCGTATTCATCGGTACGGATGCAGCAGAAGCCGGCCATATGCAGGGCGAAATGATTGCCAACTTCTTACTGGAAGGCGACAACTACGCAAACACTGACTTAAACGGCGACGGAGAGATCTCCTACGTTATGTTCAAGGGCCAGGAAGGCAACAACGAGGCTATTTACAGAACCCAGTATTCTGTTGAGGATGCCGACGCCCTTCTTACCGAGGCTGGAAAGAGCGCATTAAAGTTCTACGACGACAAGAACAGCAACAAGTACCTGGTAGACCAGGACGGCAACTGGTCGGCAGCAGCCGCTCAGAACTACATGACCACGATCCTTTCCGAGTACAGCGAAGCAAACGGAAACATGATCGAGATGGTTATCTGCAACAACGACGGTATGGCTGAGGGCGCCATCGCAGCTCTCCAGACAGCCGGCTACAACATCGGCGACGGCAAAGTGATCCCGGTATTCGGCGTTGACGCAACAGACGCTGCAAAATCCCTGATCGCAAACGGCCAGATGACCGGTACCATCAAGCAGGATGCCGAAGGTATGGCAAACGGCATCGTTGAGGCAGCTCAGAACGGTCTTGCAGGCAATGGCCTGTTAGACGGCATGGACAGCTACATCATCGACAGCGAAGTTGATAAAGTCCGCATCCCGTATCAGATCTATCTCGGCGAGGAATAAAGAGACGTTTGTAAGAAATAAATCCAGAAAACGCGGCCGGCAGAAAGAGCCGGCCCGCGTTTTCTGTTGCACAAGAATCGGGCAGGGGGAAATCTTCCCCCAGCCGGTTTACATGGGGATGTAATGGGTATGGAAAAAGCCCTGCCCTGAGCTCATTATGAACCCGGGATAGAGGAGGTGGCTTATGAGCAGTATTGACAGAACAAAAAACGAAGTTCTGCTGGAAATGAAAGACATTGTGAAGGAGTTTCCCGGCGTTAAGGCTTTAAACCACGTTTCCCTGACGGTGAAAAAGGGGACGGTGCACGCCCTCATGGGGGAAAACGGTGCCGGAAAATCCACACTGATGAAATGTCTGTTTGGTATGTATGAAAAGAACGAGGGCCACATTTTCTTAGAAGGAAAAGAAGTGGATTTCAAGAGTTCCAAGGAAGCCCTGGAGAACGGCGTTGCCATGGTGCACCAGGAGCTGAACCAGGCCTTAAAGCGGAATGTTATGGATAACATCTGGCTCGGACGTTATCCCCACGTGGCAGGCATCTTCACATCTGAGAAAAAGATGTATGACGATACGAAGGCCATTTTTGACGAGCTTGGAGTCGACGTGGATCCGAAGCGGATCATGAGCACAATGCCTGTCTCCCAGAGACAGATGGTGGAGATCGCAAAAGCAGTCTCCTTCCACTCGAAAATTATTGTATTCGACGAACCGACCTCATCCTTAACGGAGAAAGAGGTAGAGCATTTATTTAAGATTATCAACATGCTCCGTGACAGAGGATGCGGCATTATCTATATTTCTCACAAAATGGAAGAAATCCTCCGGATCTCCGACGAAGTTACCATCATGCGCGACGGTACATGGGTGGCGACGAAGCCGGCGGCGGAGCTGACAATGAACGAGATTATCAAGCTGATGGTAGGACGTGAGCTGACGAACCGGTTCCCGCCGAAAACCAACCAGGTGGGCGGCCCGCTCATGGAGGTGGAGGGCTTAACGGCCATGTACTCCCATATCCGCGACGTCTCCTTTACTTTAAAGCAGGGTGAGGTGCTCGGCATCGCCGGCCTGGACGGCTCCGGACGGACGGAAGTCCTGGAAAATATCTTCGGCATCGCCACGAGAAAGAGCGGTACCATCAAGCTTCATGGAAAGCAGGTTTTCAATAAGAATGCCAGCGAATCCATCAAAAACAAATTTGCGCTTTTAACCGAGGAGCGCCGTGCCACCGGTATTTTCGGGATCCTGGACATCAAGGAGAATACGACGATTTCCAGCCTTCCGAAGTATAAAAAAGGCCTCCTTCTGGATGATTCCAAGATGCGCGAGGTGACGGACTGGTCGATCAAGGCCATGCGGATCAAGACGCCGAACCAGCAGACAAAGATCCGTTCCCTCTCCGGCGGCAATCAGCAGAAGGTAATTCTTGGAAGATGGCTTCTTACGGAGCCGGAGGTGCTTCTTCTTGACGAGCCGACGCGAGGCATCGACGTCGGCGCCAAGTACGAGATTTACCAGCTCATTCTGGATCTGGCAGGCCAGGGAAAAGGCGTTATCATGGTATCCTCTGAGATGCCGGAGCTTCTTGGCGTCTGCGACAGGATCCTTGTCATGTCCGGCGGACGACTTGCCGGCGAGGTTGACGCAAAGAGCACGACACAGGAAGAGATTATGACGCTTGCAGCGATGTATGCGTAAAGGAGGTCAAATATGAACCGTATCAGTGCGAGTATTCAGAATTATAAAAGTTTAGATGCGAAGGAAAAGAAGACATGGAGAAAGGAGTTCATGATCAACAACTCCCTGTACTTTTTCCTGATTATTGCCGTTATTTTGATTGAGATCAAGTCACCGAAATTCCTTTCCCTGGCTTCGGTCGTCAACATCATCTCCCTTTCCGCAGCCGCGCTTCCCTGCGCCCTGGGAATTGCCGGAGCCATCGTTTTAACCGGTACCGACCTTTCCGCAGGCCGCTGCGTTGGTCTCTGCGCCTGTGTTTCCGCCTCCCTGCTTCAGATGAGCGGATACGCCAACAAGATGTTTAAAACCCTGGACACCATGCCGATTATCGTCGTGCTGCTTGCCGTCATCGCCATCGGCGCTGTCGTGGGCTTAATCAACGGCTTCTGCGTGGCGAAGTTTAGCCTCCATCCGTTTATCGTAACCCTGGCGACCCAGTTAATCCTCTACGGCATCATCTTAATGTACCTGATGATCGGTACCAACAACGGCCAGTCCATTTCCGGTCTGGACGCAAGCTACACCGATTTCATCAAAGCACCGTTATTTAAGATCGGCGATGTTGCCATACCGAGATTTATCCTTTACGTTGCAATCCTGACGGTTATCATGTGGTTAATCTGGAACAAGACGTCCTTCGGAAAGAACATGTTTGCCGTCGGCTCCAACCCGGAAGCTGCCAATGTATCTGGTGTCAACGTGGCCCGCACGACGATCCTCGTATTCGTCCTTGCAGGCGTGATGTACAGCCTGACAGGCTTTATCGAGGGCGCGCGTATCGGTTCCAACTCCGCTACCACAGGTCTTAACTACGAGCTGGATGCCATCGCAGCCTGCGTTATCGGCGGCGTTTCCTTCGTCGGCGGTATTGGAAAGATTTCCGGCATTATCCTTGGCGTTGTAATGTTAAAGCTGATCTTCACGGGTCTTACGTTCCTTGGCATGAGCGCCAACATGACCTACATCATCAAGGGCCTTGTTATCCTTGTTGCATGTGCCATTGATATGAGAAAGTATCTGGTTCGCAAATAATCCGGAAGAAAGCAGGTTTTTATGGAAGAAAAGCTGGAAGAAAAAAAGGAAGCGGGAACAGAAGAAAAGGAAAAGGATGAGGGCCCGGTTGTCGTTGGACGCGGGAATATTTACGGGAACGCAAAGATTCCGGTCAAGGTGCTGGACGGCGTCATTTTCTTTGGAATTGCCCTGATCTTTCTTTTGATCCTTCTGGAGCTTCGATAGGAAGTAGAGCCCCCCGGCGGCAGATGAAATGTCTGCCCCGGGGGATTTTTGCTTTACATGGCGAAAAGCCGTGCTATAATGAAAGAATGGAAGAAAAAGGGGGATTTTACATTGGAGAAAAACGGGCATATATCGGAAAGCATCCGGCTTGGAACGCTTTTAACGCTGACGGGCGGATTTATGGACGCCTATTCTTACCTGATCCGCGGCGGGACGTTTGCCAATGCGGAGACAGGAAATATCGTTTTGATGGGACTCAGCCTGGCTGAAGGCAAGTGGATGCGGGCGCTTTACTATCTGGTTCCTGTCGTGGCCTTTGCCCTCGGCATTTTTGCAGCGGAACGGATCCGGGAGCGTGTCGGGGAAAATCCCGGCATCCACTGGAAGGAGGGTGTTCTGTGGGCGGAAATCCTTCTCCTTTTTCTGGCCGGCTTCCTGCCCCAGGAATACAATGCCGTCGTCAATTCCATGATTGCGTTCAGCTGTGCCATGCAGGTGGAGGCGTTCCGGAAAATACGCGGCAAAGCCTTTGCCACGACCATGTGCACTGGTAATCTGAGATCGGGAACGGAGCTTTTGTGTTCCGGCGATTACCGCCATGATGCCAAAAAGAGAAAGGAAGGCCTGCATTATTACTGGATTGACCTGGTGTTCGCAGGCGGCGCTGCTCTCGGCGTTTTCGTCTGCCGGGCTTTTGGCGAGCGGGCCATCTGGTTCGGCTGCATCACACTTCTCTTTTCCATTCTTTTTATCAGGTACCAGAAGCAGAGGGCGCAGGTCTAAAGGCCTGTGCCGCCTGCTGATATTTCTTCGTTCAGGGTGTTCAGAAACAGCTCGGCTGCTTTTGTGAGCACCTGATATTTTTTCCACACGATACAGAGATTTGCCGTAAGGGGCGGACTCAAAGGGCGGAAGCAGAGGCTGCTGCCGCAGGTGTTGATGATCTTATCCAGAGTAAGGGCATAGCCGATCCCTTCCTCCACGAGGATGGAACCATTGTAAAGCAGGCTGTATGTGGCTGTGACGTTCAAATCTGCTTCTGGCCTGGAAAGCCACATGGAGAGGGCGCTTCCCTCCCGGTGCTGCCTTGAGAGGATCAGGGGCTTGTCCCAGAGGTCTTCTGGGGTGACGGCCGTTTTTTCAGCCAGCGGGGAATCCCGGCGCATCAGAACGCCCCAGGTGTCCTGGTGCGGGAGCTTTAAATAATCGTATTTGGAAAGATCCCTGGGGTCAAAGAGGATGCCGAAATCAATGAGCCCTTTGTCCAGGTCTTCCGTCACGTCTGCCGAATCGCCGCTGGCAATGTGCAGGCGGATCCCGGGATGGTTCTCCTGAAGCCTGCGGGCCGTTCTGGCGAGGATGCGGATGGCATCTGTTTCTCCGGCCCCAATGTAGATGTCACCGGCGATGGCTGCGTCGTTTAAGGCAATTTCTTTTTCTGTTTTCTGCATCAGATCCACGATCTCTTCTGCACGTTTTCTTAAAATCATCCCCTCCTCCGTGAGGGTGATCCTTCGGTTCCCGCGGATAAAAAGCTGTTTTCCAAGCTCTTCCTCCAGTTCTTTCAGCTGCCTGGAAAGGGTCGGCTGAGAGAGGTGGAGATATTCGGCGGCGCCGGAAATACTTTGTTCCCTGGCGGCTGCGAGAAAATACTGAAGTACGCGAAATTCCATAGGGGAGCCTCCTTCGTTTGGCAGAGTTCAGGCGGCCGGCTTTTTTCGAGCGTTCCGAAAAGAGCCTGGCAGCCAAAGGTTCCTATACAAAATTTTACACGGAATGAAGAGGAAAAGCAATAGATTCCGCCTCATGCCGCCGGTTCGGGCGATGGAAGACTTGACTTTATCATATTATTAGAGATATAATTTATCATGCTTATAATGCGACTTATGGGAATCTGGTGCATTTTGAAACAGCTTGTCCCTTTGCCTGCGGCGAAGGTGTCAACTGAAATAGATTAAGGGGAGATGAGAGAATGAAAAGGAAAATGTGCAGAAAAGGGATGGTGTTCCTGGCGTTTTCCATGGCGGCGTTTCTTAGCGCCTGCGGCGGCGGAGAAACGACAGAAACGGAACCGGAAAAGAACGGGGTCATGTGGATGATGGAACAGATGAAAGAGGAAAAGGCGAAGAACGCGTCCATAGCGGCCGAAGAGGAAGAATCCAAAAGCCATGTGGGAGAAGGCAAGACGGTGAAAATCAAGGATGCAAAGGATCTGGAACGGTTCCGCGACAGGGTCAACGAGGGAGAAGCGGCCCTGGAAGGGATTCTGGAGGGAGACATTGACTTGTCGTCTGTCTGCTCGGAAAGCGCCGGAAACTGGGTGCCCATTCAAAATTACAACGGAAGCTTTGAAGGCGGCGGGCATATGATTACCGGACTTTACATTGTGACAGACGGAGAGGAATCCGTCGGCCTCTTTGGAGAGACAGACAAGGATGCTGTCATTCAAAATCTGGGCGTGGAGGACTCTGTGATTCAGGGCGCCGGTTACGTCGGAGCCGTTGCGGGGGAGTGCAGAGGTACGCTTGTTAATTGCTGGAGTGACAGCCAGGTTACTGCTTACGGGGAATCCTGCGGAGGCGTGGCCGGATATGCGAAGAATCTGACGGGCTGCTGGAACCTGGGAGAGGTAAACGGAGCCGAATCCTGGACAGGCGGGGTCGTAGGTGAGATGAGCGGAACGATTACCGACTGTTATAATGAGGGGACTGTCCATGGACAGGATTTCTATACGGGCGGAGTCATCGGCCTTATGGGAAATGAGAATCAGTATGCTGCGGCCGTGGCGGCGTCAGGCTGCTATAATACAGGGAAGGTCCGCGGAGAGATCTATGCCGGCGGAGTCATCGGCTATGCGTTCAATGCCTGGATTGACAAATGCTGGAATACGGCGGAGGTGGAAAGCCCCCTGACGGCCGGCGGCATTGTCGGCTATGCCAACGGCAAGGATTACGAGGTGCTGATGACCAACTGCTTCAATAAAGGAAAGGTTTCCGGCCTTTGGGAAGGCGTAAAAAGCTATTACGGAAACAAATATGTATTTGAAGAGCAGGATATCGGCGGCCTAGCGGGACGGTTTTTTAAAAGCGCCATGGTGAACTGCTATAATACCGGGGAACTTTTCGGCAGCGAGTCGGAAGCCAGATTCTTCCGGGTGGGCGGTTTGGCTGGACAGGCTTATGATACATATGACTCCCATTTCTATAACAGCTTTGCCGCATGCCGTATCGATGTCCGGAGTGAGAATGCATATATCCAGGGAATCGGAGCCGGAGCCAGATGGCAGCAATGCGACAATCTCTTCTTTTTGGAAGGAACCCAGTCCGAGATGCCGGAGGGAAGCAGCATTTGGAAGGTCACGCCGGAAAGCTTTACGGACGGAACCGTCCTTGAGGTTCTCCAGGGGTGGCCGGCCAACGGAAGCGAGACCAGGCAGGAGTGGCTGGAACGGTTTGACGGCCGGGAGTACGAGATAAGCGGCTGGAAGGCAGGAGACGAAAGCCCCTGCTTTGACTGGGAGTAGAGCAGAAAACAGCAGATAAGGAGTAAATGATCATGGAAAAAATCAAAGAAACATGGAAGCTTGTAACTGTAAAAATTGCCCTTGCGGCGGCCGTCCTTGCCCTGGTTAGCTTATACCTTCCCTGGTACACGAGAGACAACCTGAGCCAGACCATCATGCAGGCAATAAAGGAAAGGCCGGACTACTATGTGGGAGCGCTGCCGGTGGTTGTGATCGGCGCCCTGTGGACTGCGGCGTTTTTCCTCCTGAACCACCCGAAGCTGACTTTGATTGGCGATGCAGCGCTGATTTTTATGTTCCTGGCTTTTGTAATGGAAGCCTCGGGACGCGGCATCAGCCTGGGAATGGGAGCATATCTTTACGCAGTCATGGTGATTGCTTTAATTGTATGTGCTTTTGCTACGAAAAAGATCAGAAAAGCGTAAGAGAGCCAGCAGCGGAGCCGGTGCAGAATAGGTGAAGGATCATCTATGGAGCAGCGGCTCCTTTTTTTGTGCCCAGACAGAGGATTTTATTGGATCTTTCTTCTCAGATATTCCAAAAAAAGTTTGACAGCAGGGGAAAAGGCCTGGTACTTCTTGGCTGCAAGACAGAGGCCGGCGCTTAACTCCGGTACAATCGGCCGGAAAACGAGGGGCCGGCTGGTGCTGTTCCCTGCCAGACGGTGAAAACAGAGGGCATATCCGATGCCCTGTTCCACCAGAAAGGCCGCGTTGAAAACAAGATTGTAGGTAGCAGCAATGTGAAAGGACGGATAATGCGTCCCGAACCAGTCGAGCTGCCGTCCGCTGCGGAAAAGCTGATCGGGGAAAATTAGCGGAAGGCGGGACAGCTCCCTGCGGTCAATGACTTCCTTCTCTGCGAGCGGACAGTCCTCAGGCATGAGAAGCCCGAAGGAATCCCGGATGGGCAGCGGGATGAAATCGTATTTGTCGTTCTGGATGGGGCCGTGGAAGAGGCCTAAGTCTGCCAGCCCCTTGTCGAGCCGTTCCGTGATGGTGTCGGCATCTCCGCTGTGGATATGGAGGCGGATGTCGGGATAGTCCGTGAGGAGTTCGTGGTAAACCTCTGCGAGAAAGCCCATTCCCGCCGACTCGCCGCAGGCGAGATAAATGTCTCCGCCAACACCGCGTGCGCTTTCCTGAAAGGAGCTTTCTGTTTTTTCCATCAGGGCGATGATCTCCTGGGCAGATTTTCTTAAATATTCCCCGTCCTCCGTCAGGGTGACGCGCTTCCTGCCGCGTATCAGAAGCTGTTTCCCGAGCTGCTCCTCTAGCTCCATCATCTGTTTGGACAGCGTGGGCTGGCTTACGTGGAGCGACTCGGCGGCTCTTGTGATGCTCTGCTCTCTGGCGATGGCCAGAAAATAGGAAAGAAGACGGATCTCGATCATGGCGGTACCTCCTGACAGGTGGGAATTTACTGTCATTATAAAAAAGAATAGCATAACTGTCAACTATGATAATGGATTTAAAATAGCTATTTTACATGATAATGAACGTGTGCTATGATGATGCCATAAGGAAGAGCTCTCCTGAGAAAAACGGAAAGGAGATTATCATGATGAGCAGAAAAAAAAGAATCATAGGACTTTTGGCAGCAGGCGCGCTGGCAGTGACGGCATGCGGCATGTCCGGGATTATGGCCGCAGCAAACGAAACAGGCAGGGAGGAAACCATGCGGGCAGAAGATACATACACATTTGAACTGAGCAGCCAGGTGGAGCGCCGTCCGGTTCGCTATAAAAACCGCTACGGCATCGAGCTTTCGGCAGACATGTACCTTCCCAAAGACATGGAGGAAGGCAGAAAATATCCGGCAGTGGTAATTGGGGCGCCGTACGGCGGAGTGAAAGAGCAGGGGCCTGGGGTTTATGCAAACGCACTGGCCCAGAGGGGCTTTGTGGCGCTGGCCTTTGATCCGTCCTTCAACGGAACCAGCGGCGGGGAGCCGAGGCATGTCTCTTCCCCGGAAATTTTTACCGAGGATTTCAGTGCAGGCGTGGATTATCTGGGAACGTGGTCTTTTGTGGACAGGAACCAGATCGGCGCCGTGGGGATCTGCGGCAGCGGCGGCTTTGCTCTCTCCGCAGCCCAGGTGGACACGAGAATCAAGGCCGTGGTGACGGCGAGCCTGGTGGATATCAGCAGCAACGGCGATGCCATGTCTCCGGAAGAGAGGACGGCACTGCTCGAACAGATTTCCGAGCAGCGCTGGGCTGATTTTGAACAGGGAGAGCCGGAGTATGTTCCGGTGTATCCGGATGAACCCCAGAATGCAGTGCCGGAGGGGCTGGATCCCATGTCCGCCGAGTTTTATTCCTATTACGGCCTCGAGCGGGGAAACCATCCCAATGCAGACGGCGCGTTCACGACTACGAGCCAGATGCCGTTTTTAAATTACAAGCTTCTGGAACATCTGGAGACCATTTCTCCGCGGCCGGTTCTGATGCTTGCAGGGGAAAACGCCATGAGCCGCGGCCTGACGGAAGGCGTCTATGAGCGTCTCGGTGAGGCGAAGGAGTTAATGATTATCCCTGGGGCGAACCATGTGGATCTGTACGACAGGACGGATCTGATTCCCTTTGACCGGATCGAAAGCTTCCTTCTCGAGGCGTTTGCAGGGTGATATCCCGGTAAGCTGACAGGCTCATAGCCAATAAGCATACCTGCCTATTTATTATAAGCATTTGTCATGGTGCATGCACGGCGTTATAATAAAGACAGAAAAAACATACAGAGCAAGGAAAGGATGAGGCAGGTGAAAAAGTCCGCAGTTTTCTTATGTGCAGCCATGTTTTCGCTTCTGGCCTGCGGGTGTGTGCCGGCCGGGCAGATGCCGGAGGAAGCAGTCTCAGCGGAAAGCCCGGCCGGGACAGAGGCCAGTATCGGGTCGGAGATCAGTACCGGAACAGAGGCCAGCACCGGGACGGCCGAAAGACAGGAGGAAACGACAGAGGCAGAAGGAGAGGAGAGCATGATGGTGAATATAGAAGTAAACGGGGAGACCTTAAAGGTAAAGCTCAGTGACAACAGCTCCGCAGAGGCTCTGAAAGCCCTGCTGGAGGAAGGCCCGCTGACGGTTGAGATGGAAGACTACGCCAATATGGAGAAGGTCGGAAACCTTGGGACGGATCTTCCGCGGAACGACGAGCGGATTACCACAGAGGCCGGAGACGTGATCCTGTATCAGGGGAACCAGCTTGTCATTTACTACGCGCCGAATACCTGGACGTTCACGAGACTTGGAAAGGTTCAGGATCTGACAGGCGAGGAGCTCTATCAGATTCTTGGGAGCGGCGGCGTCACGGCGACGCTGACTCTTGAGTAAGGAGGCGTTTTTTATGGAGACGGTTCGTCTGAACAATGGAGTAGAAATGCCCCTGGAGGGCTTCGGCGTTTTCCAGGTAACGGATCCTAAGACATGTGAACATGCGGTGGCTGAGGCCATAGACGCCGGCTACCGCCTGATTGATACGGCGAGCTCCTATGAAAACGAGGAAGCCGTGGGGCGGGCCATCCGCCATTCCGGAATTCCCCGGAAAGAGCTTTTTGTAACCACAAAGGCCTACATTCACCAGATGGGCTATGAGAGGACAAAGACCGCTTTTGAGGAATCTCTGGAAAAGCTGGGCCTGGAATATCTGGATCTGTATCTGATCCATATGCCTTTCGGCGATTATTACGGAAGCTGGAGAGCCATGGAAGAGCTCTATGAAGCCGGGCGGATCCGCGCCATCGGCGTCAGCAATTTTCTGCCGGACCGGATCATCGATCTTTGCAGAAATGTCCGGGTGATCCCGGCCGTCAACCAGATGGAACTCCATCCCTTTTACCAGAGGGAGGAAGAGCTTTCCATTTTAAAGGAGTACGGCATCACGCCCCAGGCATGGGCGCCGTTTGCCGAAGGCATGAACGGGATGTTCACGAATCCGGTGCTTGGCGAGATTGCGGCCGCCCATGGAAAGACCGCGGCCCAGGTGATCCTGCGCTGGAACATCGAGCGGGGCATCAGCGTCCTTCCGAAGACCATCCACAGGGCGCGCATGGAAGAGAACCTGGATATATGGGACTTTAAGCTGGAGAATGAGGAAATGAAGCGGATTGCGGCCCTCGATCTGGGACGCCCGCAGATGCTTGATCCGAGGAAGCCAAGCGAAGTGCAGCGGGTGTATGATTATATGGAGAACCCGGTGCTTACGAGCCTGTGAGAGGAAAGGAGATATCACATGATTTACAGAGATTTTCAGGGAATGAAGCTGTCCGGCCTGGGGCTGGGCATGATGCGGCTGCCGGTGAAAAACGGTGACGACGCTGTTGTAGATGAGGCGGCCGCAGCCGAAATGATCGACTATGCCTACCAGAGCGGAATCAACTATTTCGATACGGCCTGGGGCTACCACAATGGAAACTCGGAGCTGACGGCCGGAAAATTCCTCTCCAGGTACCCGCGGGAGAGCTATTATCTGGCAACGAAGTTCCCAGGCTATGACCCGTCCAACATGGGAAAAGTCGAGGAGATCTTCGAGGCGCAGCTTGAAAAGTGCCAGACGCCGTATTTTGACTTTTATCTTTTCCACAATGTCTATGAGGGAAACATCGACGGCTATCTGGATCCGAAGTTCGGAATCCTGGACTATCTGTTAAAGCAGAAGGAAAACGGCCGCATCCGTCACCTGGGCTTTTCTGCCCACGGCTCCGTTCCGGTGATCCGGCGGTTTTTGGAGGCTTACGGTGAGCACATGGAATTCTGCCAGCTTCAGTTAAACTACATGGACTGGCATTTCCAGGGGGCGAAGGAGAAAGTGGAGCTTGTCCGGGACGCCGGTATCCCGGTTTGGGTCATGGAGCCGCTGCGGGGCGGAAAGCTGGCGTCTGCGCCGGCAGAAATGGAAGCGAAGCTTAAGAGCCTGCGGCCGGAGGAATCCGTCCCGGCATGGGCCTTCCGTTTCCTTCAGGCCATTCCCGGCGTAACCATGGTGCTTTCCGGCATGTCGAACATGGAGCAGTTAAAGGAAAACATCGAAATCTGGAAAGAGGATAAGCCGTTAAACGAGACGGAATTTGACACGGTAGTAAGCCTTGCCGACGAGGAGACGCGAAAGGGCGGCCTTCCCTGTACGGCATGCCACTACTGCACGAGCCACTGTCCGAAGGGCCTGCCGGTTCCGGAGTTAATCGCCCTTTATAATGAACATAAAATCACCGGCGGCGGCTTCCTTGCGCCCATGGCCGTGGCAAGCATGCCGAAGGAACACCATCCGTCCAACTGCATCGGATGCAGAAGCTGTGAGACCGTCTGTCCGCAGCAGATTAAAATTTCGGAAATGATGGCGGACTTTACGAAGATTTTGGGAGGCCAGGTATGAAACTGATCGAAAATCAGACCTTTGACATGGAGCGGGCGCTGTATGGAAGCGAAGAGCTCAGACTGGTAAACTGTGCCTTTGACGGGCCGGCGGACGGGGAAAGCGCCTTAAAGGAGTGCAGGAACATTGAGCTTGAGAAAGCCTTTTGCAATCTCCGCTATCCCTTCTGGCACGACGACGGACTGAAAATGAAGGATTCGGAGCTTACGCCCCTCTGCCGAGCCGCGCTGTGGTATTCCGATCATGTGGAGATTTCCGGGACGAAGCTCCACGGAATCAAGGCGCTCAGGGAGTGCAGCGATATCGCGCTGGCAGGCTGTGACATCGCGTCTGCCGAGTTCGGATGGTCGGTGAAAAACCTTTCCATGGACGGCTGTACGGCGGAGAGCGAGTATTTCCTGATGCGCGGGGAAAACATGCGTCTGAGGAATGTGGAGTTTAAGGGGAAATACTCTTTCCAGTACACGAAAAATGTGGATATTGAAGACTGTATTCTGGATACAAAGGACGCTTTCTGGCACTCGGAAAACGTAACGGTGAGAAACAGCGTGGTAAAGGGCGAGTACCTGGCCTGGTATTCCGACGGCCTGACGCTCATCAACTGTAAAATCATCGGCACGCAGCCGTTCTGTTACTGCAAAAACTTAAAGCTGATCGACTGTGAGATGGAAGACACGGATCTGTGCTTTGAAAAATCCCAGGTAAACGCCGTTATCACGTCGCATGTGGACAGCATCAAAAACCCCTATTCCGGTACGATTGTGGTTCCGTCCGTCGGCGAGATTATCATGGATGATGCGAAGGCCGAAGGAAAGATCGTGATCCAGGGGACGGCTGAGGAGAAGACGGCATGAGAAAACAACCTGCAAACGGCGCCGGCATGGCGGAGGCAGGCGATACCTGGGCGAGCCTGTACCAGAACCTGATGGATGCCGGATGCAGCCGGAAGACGGCCGAGGAGTGCATGAAATTTGCAAAGGCAGGACAGGATGCGGCAATGCTTAAGCAGCTTTCCCGCCACAGGGCAGCCCTTTTGGAGAGCCTCCATGCGAATCAGAAGCAGATTGACTGCCTGGATTTCCTCGTTTATCAGATGGGAAAGAAATCCGGCAGAAAGATAAACGGATGAAAAAAGGAAGCGGAGAACGCGCCCGCCTGGGAGCGCCCCGCTTCCTTTTTATAAAGTGTCAGTCAAGCTTCCGGATTTCAGGCAGTCTGTATGCAAGACAGCTTATCAAAAATCCGCAGGTTCCCGTCATGAGAAACATCACGGCCATGCCGTTTCCATCGCTGCTTCCGACGATCACTTTTAAATAACCGGCCAGCAGATGCCCGGATTTCATAAAAGGCTCAAACACATAGTCGGCCAGAAAACCGCCAAACAAAATGCCAAAGGGAATCGTACCATACTGGACAGAATTTCTTACGGCAAAGATGCGCCCCTGCATTTCCTTCGGAACCCGGCTGTATAGAATCACGTTCTGCCCGGCCTGTATAAACGGAATGGGAAGACTGGCGGCAAATCCTGCAAGCGACCATACAAAGGCATTCCTTCCGATTGCCATGAGAAGGTCTCCAAGCAGAAAGGACAGCGCCGCTGAGACATAGATCATCCTTACATGATTCTTTGAGGCTTTCCGAAAAGAGACGATCACGCCCCCGGCAATCCCGCCGGCGCCCATGACGGCGTTTACGATTCCAAGCACCTCATGGCTTCCGCCGCTTCTTGCAAGGATCATCGGCGAAAGAATATTTTCGTAGGTAAGCCGCGAAAAGAAGTTGATAAGCGCCATCGTGAGCATGAGATAGAAGATGCCTTTTTCCTTCTTAAGGAAGCGGAATCCCTCTTTTGTCCCGGCAAAGATCGTCTGCTTTCGCATCGTCCCCGTTTCTTCCGGAATCGAAATCACGCCTGCAAGAATGATAAAGGCAGCCAGAAAGCTTGCCAAATCCAGCGCCAGGATGAGTGGCAGGCCGCCAAGGGAAAAGAAAAATGCGGATAGGATCGGGCTTAGGATATTCGTAAGGCTGCTGGAAAAAGAATTCATCCCGCTTACGGCAGAAATTTTCTCCTGCGGGACAAGCCTGCCAACGGCCGCTGCCGAAGCCGGCTGTTGAAAGGCATTCATAGCTCCAATTACCAGATTGACTGCATAGATATGCCAGACCTCAAGACTTCCGCCGGAGGACAGAACGAATACCGCAAAGGAGCAGGCCGCAGCCATGCTGTCAGAAAGCAGCATCACGGCCTTTTTGCTGTGCCGGTCGATGAGAGAACCGGCGGCCAGGCTCACGAGGATCATCGGAACATAGCTGCAAAAGGACATGAGGGAAACGGCCATTGCGGAATGCGTCTGCTCGTATGTCCATAAAATCAGCGCAAAGCCTGTCATTGCACTGCCTAACTGCGAGATGCTCTGACTTAACCAGAACAGGATATACTTATGAAATTGTTTCATCGAATTTTACTCCTTCTTTGATTCAGATTTTCATGAAATCAATGCGTGCAAAATCCGATATAGGACGAATCGGTATTTCCTCTGTACAGGCTTCGTCCCGGGATCAGATCCTGCACAGAGATATCAGCTTAAATCAATAACCAAATGACAGAGCATGGATGTCTCCTTCGATATGGAATATTTGTCCGATTACAGCTCTATTTTATCACAGTGGCTCATGATATGCCAGCTTTTCTGAAGACAAACTAAAAACGCCGAACCGCCGCAAAAACAGTGTTTTCGCGGGAGTCCGGCGTTTTCCGGCTTTCCGGAGAGAGTCTTCTATTTCTTATAGAGAACCCGGATGGAATTTAAAACACAGAGCATGGCGACGCCGGAATCGGCGAACACGGCCATCCACATGGAGGCATAGCCGAAGAGGCCAAGAACCATGACGAGCGCCTTTACGGCCAGAGCAAAGACCACATTCTGATATGCGATCCGGCCCACTTTTTTGGCGATGCGGATGGAGGCCGGGATGGCTTCCATGCTGGAGGTCATGAAGACCACGTCGGCGGCTTCGATGGCTGCGTCGGCGCCGCTTCCCATGGCTGCGCCCACATCGGCGCCTGCAAGGACGGGGGCATCGTTGATGCCGTCGCCCACGAACATGGCGCTTCCGGCTTCGCTTCTTAATTTCCGCAGAATATCCAGCTTGTCGCCGGGCAGGAGGCGGGAATAAACCGTATCAATGCCGGTGGCGCGGGCAACCTCGGAGGCCGAAGCCTCGCTGTCGCCGGTCAGCATGGCCGTCCGGATGCCAAGGCTCTTTAAGGACGCAATGGCGGAAGCGGCTTCCGGCTTCACCGTATCGGCGATGGAGATGGAGCCGAGGAAGCGGCCGTCCTTTGCGAGAAGAACCGTGGTGGAGGCGGAGCCTGCATCAAAGGCAGAAATGTCCACATGGAAGGCCTCCATGAGCTTGGCGTTTCCGCAGAGCAGGCTGCCTTCGGAAGTCACGGCACGGATGCCTTTTCCGGAGATTTCCTCGATTTCCGACGGAGTTTCCCAGGAAAGGTTTTTCTCCCCGGCGGCCGTTAAGATGCTGACACCGATGGGATGGGTGGAGGCAGATTCGCAGGCGGCCGCGAGCCTTAAAAGCTCTTCTTCCGGGACATCGGCGGCCGGCAGGATGGACTGCACCACAAAATTTCCCTTGGTGATGGTGCCGGTTTTGTCCATAACAACGGCCTTTACATCCTTTAATGCCTCGAGGGCCACGCCGCCCTTAAAGAGGATCCCAAGCTTGGAACCGGCGCCGATTCCGGAGAAGAATGCTAACGGCACGCTGAGGACGAGGGCACAGGGACAGCTAATGACGAGGAATGTCAGAGCCGTGTAGACCCAGTGGGCCCAGTCGCCGGTGATTAAGGACGGAAGGACTGCGGTTGCAATGGCAAGAATTACGACAAAAGGCGTGTAAATTCTTGCAAATTTCGTGATAAAGCGCTCTACCTGCGGTTTGCTTGCGGCGGCGTTCTCCACGGAATCGAGAATTCTCGTAACCATGGACTCAGAGAGCTCTTTCTCCACGCGGATTTTCAGGAGCCCGGAGGTGTTGACGCAGCCGGAGGTGACGGCGCTTCCTTCTTTTACGGATACGGGAACCGGCTCCCCGGTAATCGGGGAGGTGTCGATCCGACTCTGTCCCTCAACGACGACGCCGTCCAGAGGGATCCGGTCGCCGGGCCTTACGTGAAGAATCTGGCCCACAACGGCATCTTCTGCCGGGATTTCATGGGTGGTGCCGCCTTCCTCCAAGAGAACGACTTCCGGGCGGAGATCGACGGCGTCCATGATCTGGCTGCGGCTTCTTTCCACGGCCTTGTGCTCGAAGGCCTCACCGATGCGGTAGAAGAGCATGACGCCGACGGCCTCGTCAAACTGGCGGATGGCAAAGGCACCGAGAGTCGCTATGCTCATTAAGAAGTTTTCATCGAGCATGTGTCCGTTTTTCAGGTTTTTTAAGGCCGTGATGAGGACTTCCCGGCCGAGAACGATGTAGGCCGCCGCAAAGCAGAGAAGCGAAGCCATGGGAATGCGGCTGGAGAGCAGCTCGCCGATGACGAACAGGGCGGCGCCGGCCAGGATCTCGATTCCGTCGTGATTGTGGCTGTCATGGGCTGCTTCGTCGTGAGCTGCCTTTTTTCTCTTATCGCGGACAGTAATGGTGGTGCCTGGCTCCACGTAGTCGGCGATTTCCTGGAGCTTCGGAAGAAGCTCCGTGCCCATGGAGGAGTAAACGCGGAGCTGTTTCGTCGCAAAGGTCAGAACCGCGTCGTCCACCTCCGGCAGTTCCCTGATTTTTTCTTCGATTTTGGCGGCGCAGTGGGCACAGTCGATGTTGCCGACCGTATAGACGACGCTTGGCGCCGCCGGGTTCTTGACGACGTGAACCGGGATGTCGTGGCTGTGGTCGTGACTGTGTCCGTGCTCATGTTCGTGGTCATGATGGTGATGTCCGCACCCGCAGCTGCACTCGGCTTCGTCGTGGCTGTGCTCGTGGCGGTGTTCATGTTCATGCTCATGATGGTGGTGTCCGCACCCGCAGCTGCACTCGGATTCATCGTGGCTGTGCTCGTGGTGGTGTTCATGTACATGGTCATGATGGTGGTGTCCGCATCCGCAGCTGCACTCGGCTTCGTCGTGGCTGTGCTCGTGGTGATGTTCATGTTCATGGTCATGATGGTGGTGTCCGCACCCGCACTCACCCTCGGCTTCACCGTGGCTATGGCCGTGTTCATGTTCATGATGATGTTCATGTCCGCATCCGCACCCGCATGCCTCTTTTTCTTCCAGTTGGCTGTTGGCCTGCTCTGTCATACCGTATCCCTCCTCAGTCATAATTCCATATTAAAACGCTCAGAAGAACAAATTAACATATGAATGATTGTTCATATGTGTATGATAATACACTTCCATCCAAAATGCAATACGAAACAGAAAAAACTAAGAAAAGAAAGCGGGACAAGGGAAAAAAGAGCGGATTGCCGTGCGGCTGCTGCAATAATAAAGAAGGCGGCTTTGAATGGGCATGTTCATGTATCATTTGGCTGGCAAAAAGGCGTTGTGGCACAAAGATGTAAAACAGGCGGTATGCGGTCCTTTACGGGAGCATATCGCCTGTTTGGAGGTCTGTTTTCTTATTGGAAGTGAACGGTGACATATTTCTGGTTTTGACTTCTTGGCTTATCAGGAATCGTCATTGTAAGCAATCCACTATCCAGGAGCGGACGCAGATATTTCCGCGTGAAATTCTTTGAGTTTTTATATCCGCAATGCTCTGCGATTTCTGCTTTGGAGTGAGGTTCTTTACAAAAAGACAAAATTGTATCTGTTATTGTGACATGGGTCGTCACTTGGGTCGTGACATGGGTCGTCACTTGGGTCTTTTCCCGCGGCCCCACCTTTTCCACCGCAACAGAAGCCAAAGGAACCACCGTGCGGAACACATCGCCCTCGATAAATTCCGGTGTGCCGCCGGAATAGAGCTTCGTATATTTGTAAGTATTGCGCATACCGGATCCCAGTTCATCAGCCAAGCCGATTTCCCGGAACACCTTCGAGATCGGTGGGTTTTTGGCGTAAGGTTCAAAGGAAGAAAGGTGGAGAGCCCCGTGTCCGTGGGAACGGTTGGCATTCTCAGTGTAGAGCCTGTCCCGCTCTATTACGAACTTTGCCACATATCCGCTGGAATAGTCCCGGTGTGCCAGACTGTTGGAAAAAATCTCCCGCAGGATTCTGTCTCTGGCGCTGACGCTGTGAATCCCTTCCTGCACAAAGGGGTCATTGAGATGTTTTTGTCCAAAGGCGATTAGCCGGTCATAGCTTTCCAGGAGATTTGTGATAATCACATCCCGGTCATCATAACGATCCAGATTTTCTACCCGGAAAATAGCATCCGTCTTATGCTGAGGGAGAACCGACATGATAGTAGAGTCTTTCCCGAAGAGAAGGATTGCCGCAAGGGTAATACCTTCCAGCTGCCGCTCATCATCTTTCAAAATCAGACCGGCACTGCGAAGCATTTCTTCGTCGGACATGGATTTCCAGGGATGGTTGGAGCTGCGGATAGAAGTCATGGCTCTGGCCCGTTCCATCAAATCAGACCGCAGATCATCTAACTGAAACCGGGTAACTTTATTGATGAAATAGCTGCCGCTTTTCCGTGCATACAGCTGGTACACCATATCGGAGCTGTCTGTAATATCAATGTCAGATTCATGGTTCCGGTCAAAAATACGTCCATGATGGCGGCATACCTGACTGCTGACCGGGACTTGAATGACCAGAATCGTGCGCCCATCCACAAGGTGTGTTTCCGGCTGTAAGTAAAGCGGCGGATTGATTTTCTGGCCGTTGTTAATTGACGTAACAAAATCCGTTTTCATACGGTCAACTGCATCCGGGGCGATGCCAAGAATCTCCCCGTTGTCTTTCACACCGAGGAAGATGATTCCGCCATCGCGGTTGGAAAAGGAACAAACGGTATCATACACATCTTTTGTAATCTCATGGGTGGATTTCTTAAACTCCACACGGATATTTTCGCCGTCATGTATGAGTTTCAGAAGTTCTGTTTCTGTCATAGAGACAGCCGCCCCCTTTCCTTTCAAATTCATTTTTATTATACAGGATTTTTCATAGAATATCAATTTCATGTCCGCATGCAGGCAAAGAAAATTTCCCGGTGTCCCGGACGCCTGGCTATTGATACTCCCTGCACCGGCCGCTTGAAAGTTCCCCCAATTTTCGCTATAATTGGAAAAAATGTGTTGAAAAGTGGAAAGGGAGAAACATATGCAGCCATACGAATGGAAAGCACAGTATTATGAGACAGACCAGATGGGGATTGTCCATCACTCCAACTACATCCGATGGTTTGAATCGGCCAGGATCGACTATATGGATCAGATGGGGATCCCGTATAAAGAGATGGAAGCACAGGGGATCATCTGCCCTGTGCTTACGGCGTCCTGCAATTACAGGCTTATGACATATTTTGGGGACACGGTGACGATTGCGCCGTCCATCAAAGCCTACAACGGCATCCGCCTGGTTTTAAGCTACGAGGTGCGCGACAGGGAAACCGGCGCCCTAAAGGCAGACGGGGAGACAAGCCACTGCTTTCTGAACCGGGCGGGGAAGCTGATTTCCTTAAAAAAGGAAGCGCCGGAGACAGACGCCGTCTTTCGCAGATATGCGCCTGAAAAGAAAAATTAAAAGAATCTTTATGGAATCACTCCCATTTTTCCAGTATAATAAAAGAAACAGTCAGAGTACATGGGAGGTGACGGAATGAAGAAGAAATGGATTGCCATAGCCGCCGTGCTCATGCTTTTGACGGCATGCTCCGGCGGGACAGAAACCGGAGCCGGGAGCGTCATTCCGGATATAAAAAGTGAGCCGGCATCAGAAAGCAGCCAGGCGGGCATCAAAGAAATGACAGCCGCGGCTGTGCCGGAAAAGGAAGAGAAAGAAGTGCCTTCCGCTGGCTATACGAGGCCTGTCCCCCTCGACGTGGAGATCTCGATGGAATATCTCTCCGAGTGGGATGCCGGCACCGAGCTGCTCCATGCCGAGTGCCAGAAGCTTACGGTGCTGGCGGCCGGCCATGATGCTATAAACCAGGTGCTGGAGGACCGGTTCCTGACGGCCTGGGCGGATATCCAGGCGCAGTATGAGCCGGTGCTTGCCGACCTGAAGGCCAGGCGAGAAGAAAATCCGGAAACCACAGACGGCTGCTGGATCGAGCAGTCTGTCGTCCCCATCCGGGCAGACGATAAGATTGTGAGCTTTTTAGAGACATCAAGCTCCTATACGGGCGGTGCCCATGCCATGTACGGGGAGACCGGCGTCAACCTGAGGCCGGAGAACGGGACGCCCATTTCTTTAAAGGATGTGACTTCCGATTATGAGCAGGTCTGCGGTCTGGTGAAGCAGGAACTGAGAGTCAAGTACGGGAACGGTGAGATGTTTGACAACTACGAAGCCGCCCTGGATGCCATGTTCCATGAGGACGGTTCCATTGACAACTGCTGGGTCATGGACATGGAAGGCCTTCATTTCGTCTTCAGTCCATACCTCTTATCGCCCTATTCCTCGGGCGTCCTTTCGGCGGACATTTTCTTTTCCGATGCGCCGGGGCTGTTTCTTGAGGAGTACGTGCCGGCCGGCGGCTTTGCAAGGCGGATGCATCCTGACGAGCCGGAGGCGTTCGATGTGGACGGCGACGGGCTCATGGAGCAGATCCTGTTTGACGTTTCCTATGATAACGAGACGTATTCCAGCCGGATCACCATCTCCAGCGGCGGAAGCGAGGCAGAGTCAGAGGCATACGGAAGCTGCCGCGATGCCTACCTGATGCATACGGAGGATGGACGGACGTATCTGTATCTGGAGTTTGCCGGAGACAACGATTACAGGACGGTGACTGTGTTTGACTTAAACGGGAAGACGCCGCTTTATGTGGGTGAGACTGCAAACTGCTTTCTCGATCATCTTGTCTCGGATCCGGAGAACTTTTCCCTGTACACGCACATGGACGCGCTCGGCACCTACACCGGACGCCGGCGCTACCATGTCGGCGAAGACGGGATGCCCGTGGAAAAGGACGGCGTCTACACTGTCGGCGCAGAATGGGGCAGAGGGTATGAGCTGACGGCAAAAATCCCGGTGCCTGTGTGGGTTTCCCAGGGAGAAACAGGGGAAGAAAAGGTGCGCGAAATGCTGCCGGCCGGCAGCCGGATGACTGTCCGGCGGACTGACGGGAAGACGTTTGTGGAGATGGAGCTGGAGGACGGCAGGCGGTGCGACGTGCAGATTGAAAAGGGCGATTACTTAAGCACAATAGAGGGCGTCGGCGAGGAAGAATATTTTGACGGGCTCCATTATGCAGGATAGTCCGAAACCATTTGACATTGACGCAAAGAACGCGTAAAATGATAACAGACCAAGCCGTGCAGGCTTACAGACAAACGAACTGACAGAAGTTAGGAGGGGGATACCAATGAAACTGTTTCTTGATACTGCCAATGTAGAAGAAATAAAGAAGGCAAATGACATGGGCGTCATCTGCGGCGTCACGACGAACCCGTCCCTGATTGCAAAAGAGGGGAAAGATTATGTGGAGACATTAAAAGAAATTGCTTCCATCGTCGACGGGCCCATCAGCGGTGAGGTAAAGGCTACCACCACAGATGCCGAAGGAATGATTGCCGAGGGACGTGAGATCGCAAAGCTCCATCCCAATATGGTTGTAAAAATCCCGATGACGGCCGAGGGCTTAAAAGCTACGAAGGTGCTTTCTTCTGAGGGCATCAAGGTCAACATGACGTTAATCTTTTCCGCAAACCAGGCGCTTCTGGCAGCAAGAGCCGGCGCCGCCTACGTTTCTCCGTTTTTGGGACGTCTCGACGATATCTCCCAGCCGGGAATCGAGTTAATCGATACGGTGGCGGAAATCTTCAATATCCATAACATTACGACGGAAATCATCGCAGCCAGCGTCCGCCACACGATCCATGTGACCGACTGTGCGCTGGCGGGAGCCGACATCGCAACGGTTCCCTATAAAGTTATCGACCAGATGATTCATCATCCGCTGACTGATCAGGGAATTGAAAAATTCCGCAAGGACTATGAAGCGGTCTTCGGAAAATAAGGGAAAGTCCCAGGGGGCGCGAAAGCGCCTCCCTTTTTATGCGCTTTTTTATGTTAAAGGGACAGCGCGATAGAAGTAAAATGTGAAAAAGGGAGCAGAAAAAATGGAAGAGAACAAGACAAATTACAAAAAGGCGGCAGCCCAGATCGCCATCATCCTGTTCGGGCTGACGTGCTATGCCTGCGGCGTAGTGTTTTTCATCCTGCCGCTTGACATGATTGCGGCCGGGACGACAGGAATCGCCCTGGTGGCGGAACACTTATGGGGTATCCCCCTTTCCGGCTTTGTGGCCGTGTTCAATGTGCTGATGTTTGTCATCGGCTGGTTCGTCCTCGGGAAGAAATTCGCCCTGACGACCCTTGTGGCGACGTTTTATTACCCGTTCATTTTAGACCAGATCATGCGCCTTGCCGGGGATTTTGTGGTGACGGAGGATCCCATGCTCTGCGCCGTGTTTGCCGGCCTCATCATCGGCTTTTCCCTGGGTATCGTCATCCGCTCCGGCGCCTCCACCGGCGGCACCGACATCCCGCCGCTGGTGCTGAAAAAGAAATTGGGCATCCCAGTTTCCGCAACGCTCTATGTGATGGATTTTACGATCCTTGTGTCGCAGCTTGCCTTCCAGGACAGGGAAAAAATCCTTTACGCCCTTGTGATGGTGATGATTTATACGGTTGTCGTCGATAAGGTTCTGGTATCCGGCACGAAGCAGATCCAGGTGAAGATCATCAGTGACCGATGTGAGGAAATCAGCCGGCGGATCCAGGAGGAATTGGACCGCGGCGTGACGCTTCTCCACACCCAGGGCGGCCATATGCGCAAGGAAGCGTTCACAATTCTCACGGTAGTTTCCGGGCGGGAACTGATGAAATTAAATGAAATCGTCACGCAGGCCGACGATAAAGCGTTCATGATTGTAAACCAGGTAAGCGAGGTGCGGGGACGCGGCTTTACTCTGACAAAAATGTACCGGTAGCATCAAAAAAAGCACTTTATAAAGTAAAGAAAAATCTGGCGGCGGCATTACAAAAGTAAATGCCGGCCGCCAATTTTTTTTGAGGGTAAGAAACTGTTCTTCTGAGAAAAAATTCCTTGAAATTTGCACAAAACAAGTATATGATTACACTAGGCAGAAATTTGATTTTCGTCAATTTTTTATTTCGTGAGGCTTTCGCCCATGAAATAAAAATGCTCCGCGAGGATGCGCACTCCGCGCAAAGGAATATGGCTGTTTTAACAGCCGCGCTCCGGCGCGAGTGTGTGCCGAAGCGCACACTTTTTTATAATGGAGGACAGCAAAATGAGTAATTCAGCACAAACATCTGCAATGAAAAGAATCAACGCATTGCTGGATGACAACAGCTTTGTTGAAGTCGGCGCATATGTGACTGCCAGAAGCACAGACTTTAACATGCAGGCTCAGGAAACACCTGCTGACGGCGTTGTGACCGGCTATGGCACCATTGAAGGCGGCCTCGTCTATGTGTACAGCCAGGATGCGGCCGTTATGGGCGGCTCCATGGGTGAAATGCATGCAAAGAAGATTGTGCATGTCTATGAGATGGCCATGAAGATGGGTGCTCCGGTCATCGGCCTGGTGGACTGTGCAGGCTTAAGGCTTCAGGAAGGAACGGACGCTTTAGACGGCTTCGGAAAGCTTTACCAGATCCAGTCCTTAGCTTCCGGCGTAGTTCCGCAGATCCAGGCAGTATTCGGAACCTGCGGCGGCGGAATGGCAGTTTCGTCTGCAATCGCAGACTTTACTTTTGTGGAGGAAAAGGCAAAGCTGTTTGTGAATTCCCCGAACGCGATTGCTGAAAACAAGAAAGATACCTCCAGCGCAAAATTCCAGTGTGAAGAGGCAGGAACGGCAGACGGCGCCGGCAGCGAGGACGAAATCCTTGCAAAGATCCGTGCGTTGGTATCCATCCTTCCGGCCAACAACGAGGATGACATGTCCTACGGCGAGTGCAGCGACGATTTGAACCGTGTCTGCGAAGGCCTTGAAAACTGTGCCGGTGATACGGCCTTGGCTCTTGCCATGATTTCTGACGACAGCTTCTATATGGAGCTTAAGAAGGACTACGCCCCCAACATGGTAACGGCGTTCATCCGCCTCAACGGAAACACCGTCGGCTGCGTTGCAAACCGCACCGAGGCCTATGAGGACGGCGAGAAGACAGAAGAATTCGAGAAAGGGCTTACGGCTCAGGGCTGCGAGAAGGCGGCAGAGTTTGTAAACTTCTGCGACGCGTTCAACATCCCGGTGCTGACCCTTGTAAATGTAAACGGCTATAAGGCATGCACCTGCACCGAGAAGAAGATTGCCAAAGCGGCAGCCCGCCTGACATGTGCATTTGCAAACGCAGATGTGCCGAAGGTGACGGTTATCGCAGGCGAGGCCTTCGGAAGCGCATACCTGACCATGAACAGCAAGTCCATCGGCGCCGATGTGGTGTACGCATGGAAGAATGCCTCCATCGGAATGATGGATGCCGTTCCGGCTGTGAAGATCATGTATGCAAAAGAAATTTCCGAGTCCGACAACGCGGCTGCGCTCATCAATGAGAAGGCGGCAGAGTATAAGGAAATCCAGTCCAGCGCCCTTGCAGCAGCAAAGAGAGGCTATGTGGATGATATCATCGAGGCGGCTGAGACGAGAAAGCGCGTAATTGCGGCCTTTGAGATGCTGTTTACAAAGAGAGAGGACCGTCCGGCGAAAAAACACGGAACGGTCTAGGATGAGGTGGCAGATATATGAAACAGAATATAAAAAGAATCTGGCTGGCTCTTTGCATGGCCGTTTGTCTGTTCGCTCTGTCCGGGTGTTCCATGGGCGGTGCGGAAGAGGAGATTGACCCCTCGATTCAGATGGCAATGCAGCAGGGTGCACAGCAGTATCTGGAGCTTTTCAACACCATGACGGATGACGCGGATCTTGAGAGCGCCATCGCGACGAGCCAGAAAAATAAAGACACGGTTATGGAGAGCGCCTTTAATTCCTGGCTGAGCGTGAAGGATGACCTCGGCGCCTTCGTATCTGCCGGTACGGCAGCCGTATCGGATACGGGAGACGGCTATGCGGCCAAAATTGACGCCGTATATGAGAACCGGGAGATGGAGTTCACCCTGACGGTGGACGAGGATCTGGCGAACGTGACCTCCGTTACGTTCAACCCGGAATATACCATCGGTGAAAAGATGGTGAAGGCAGCCATGAATACAGTGATGGGTATGGGCGTCGTATTCGCCGTACTGATTTTCATCTGCTGGCTGATCAGCTGCTTTAAGTATATCAACCGCTGGGAAGAGGGAGTTAAGAAAAAACAGCAGGAGAAGGAACGTGCGGCAGCGCCGGCTCCGGCACCAGCCCCCGCTCCGGCAGCAGCGCCGGCCCCGGCCCCGCAGGCAGCGCCTGTTCAGGCTGAAGCAGACCTGACGGATGACACAGAGCTTGTGGCCGTCATCGCGGCAGCCATCGCAGCGTCCGAAGGAAAGCCGTCCGCAGAAGGCCTTGTAGTACGGTCCATCAAACGCGTCCCGCACGC
>OLPX01000097.1_pt1 | contig 101076 bp, 104 predicted proteins | sample 1672491 | NCBI WGS metagenome assembly OLPX01 (sample SAMEA3136692, study PRJEB25190) | human gut metagenome | biome: human gut; feature: human-associated habitat; material: faeces | place: Austria | collected 2013
AATTTTCAAGGTACAAATTTATATCAAAGGTCAATGACCTTTTGACACCCTAATCCTATGAAATGAAAAAACACCAGACTTTCGTCTGATGCTTTCAGCAGTCGGGGCAACAGGATTTGAACCTGCGACCTCGTAGTCCCGAACCACGCGCTCTACCAAGCTGAGCCATGCCCCGCTTTTGCTATTATATTACGTCTGGCCCCAAAATGGAAGAGGAAATTTCATTTTTTTTTAAAATTATTGTATATTTTTCTGTACTTTATTTGTCAGTATTCAATAAAGCTTGAAAATCAGCGCCCGGCATTGGCTTTACAAAATAATATCTCTGGATTTCATCACATTTCAGTTTCCTCAAAAATTTGTACTGCTCCTCTGTCTCAACCTCCTCCGCCGTGAGACGGATACCCAGACCTCTCGACAGATCAATAATGCTCCTTACGATCTTCTCTCCTTTGCTCTCCCCGATATCGTCCACAAACTTTTATCAAGCTTCAGCACATCGATCGGCATGGTGCCAAGCATCGTCATGGAAAAGTAGCCCGTTCCAAAGTCATCCATAAGCACAGAAAAACCGATGCTGTGAAGTTCATCTATAATATTTCTCAGCAGCACCTCAGCCTCTGACATGACGCTTTCCGTAATCTCCAGCGGGACCAGCTCCGGAGAAATTTCATATTCTCTGAGAATATCCTGATATTTTTTAATAAACGAACTATAAAAAGCACAATCTTTATTTTCAGATGCTGAGCTCTGCAAGCTTTTTCTCTGTTTGTTTCCTGCTTTTAAATACGATTCCTTCGTATCCATATAGTTTTGCCGCGGTAATATTTTCCTCCATATCATCGATAAAGACAGGCTCTTCCGGATGCATAAGAATATTCTTCGGTCATCTTGTGAATGCGCTCATAGAGCAGGTCAATCTGCTCTTTATATTCCGGTGCCAGCGAATAAAATGCTTCTCCTTCAAAACCCAGCCTCAAAAATAATCTCTCCTACCCAAAATCTGCAAGAACATTTCTTATATCAAATATCACATTTTTAATCATCCGTTCCTCCCACTATGTATTCAGAAAAAAAATCTCAGGCTCAGCCCTCTTTGTATACTGTTCTTCCAATTCTGTCTTATGGTACAGATACCCTTCATCCTCATAATATTTTGCATGTCTCGGGCATTTCTTAATACAGGCCCCGCATTTAATGCAGATCCCGTCCACTGTCCCAACATCTTCACGCCTTATAGAACCCATGGGGCAGACTTTTGCACAGATTCCGCAGCCGTCACAGTCCCCGGAGGTTAAGGGCTTTACTTTTCTGATATCAATGAATTTTCCTTTTCTGTCTCTGGGCCGGTAATAGCCTCTGTATGGCTTCCGGATCCCTTTTACGTATACCGGACGGCTGTAATCTTCTTTTTCAGTCCTCTTCAAACGTTCGCAGAGCCCGAATGCAAACTCCCTTATAAGGCTCACATCCCTGTTATCCGGCCGCCCCCTGCCCAAGGTATCCGAAAAAGAGTGTTCGCCCACGAAAGCTGCTGCTGCCACAGTATGAAACCTGTTCTGCTCTAAAAGATCCCGAAGCTCGATCAGGGCATCGTCATAGTTTCTGTTGCCGTAAACCGTGACCGGCACCGCACAGGCATGATTTCCCTTGATATACTCTTTCAGAAAGTCAAGCAGAACATTTGGCACTCTCCCCGCATATACCGGCGTCCCGAAGATCACAAGATCCCGGGGTCCAAAAACAAGAAGATCCTTTCTTGAAGCAGGCAGCGTAAAGTCATATTCACAGTACTCTGCACGCAGTGTTCGGGCCGCCTCCCCGGCTAAAACCGTCACAATTTTCTTCGTTGTATCTGTAGCGCTGAAATAAACTGCCCAGACTCTTTCAATTTCCATCGGCTAATCCTCCTTTCATCTATTATATCAACTGCCCGCAGTGTTTGCCATTGAAAGAAAAAAATACTCGGACCAGATTGACTGACCGAATTAATCGTGGGATACTTATGATGACATTTTCCACATGATTTCCCGTTCGGCTCTTAGAATGCCTCACTCCAATCATGCAGAAAATGGACGTAATATCAACTGGATAGGTATCCATCAGACAAGTATCTTTATCCAACGAAAGTATTTTAACACTATTGGAGGAACGCATTTCAAAGCGTGACGGAAATAGTGGTAAAAAACTCATATTTTGAAAGGTGATAGAACATATGAAGACTTCAGATGATTTAAGATCGCTGTTAGAGCGTATCGATCATAAAGGCTATCCTGCCTATAAAGACACCAGAGGAAGCTACCGGTTCGGCGGCTATACCCTGCATATTGACCATGTACAGGGAGATCCCTTTGCCTCTCCCTCCAAAGTAAGCATCAGTATTCCCGGCAGAAACGCCGGATTTCCCGCCCGGCTTTTTGACCTGTCCCATAAGCGGATCGCACTGCAGGACTATCTGACCCGCATCTTCGGCAGAAAGCTTGAATCCTATAATTTTAAGGCAAAGGGCTCAGGAAAGAGCGGGCTCATTTCCATCAGCAAATGCGGACAGGAGATACTGGAACGGACTGCCCTGCTGATTCATCCGGATTCCGGTGATATTTCCGTCCATTTTGAGATCGGATTTCCTGCCAGGGGCCGGACCATCGCCGCATTTGAACTGATCAAAATCCTGTTTGACTTTCTTCCCGACTGTGTATTGTCTTCCTTCTATTATAAGAAGCTTAACGTAGGCGCCGTCGAAGATGTGATCAGCCTTGCCGAAGATCAAAAATATATTCGTGACCAGCTTCCGAAGCTGAATCTCTGTGCTTTTGTAGCAGATGGTTCTGTCCTCCCAAGGGAGAGCGGGGTATCTCCGCGTCCGATGAGGCAGGCTGTGGCTTTCCATTCGCCGGACTCCCTGAAAGTCACATTAAATCTTCCTCATCACGGTCCCCTCTCCGGCATGGGAATACCAAAAGGCATTACCTTGATCGTAGGCGGGGGCTATCATGGAAAATCAACACTGCTGAAAGCATTGGAATTAGGTGTTTACAACCATATAAGAAATGACGGCCGTGAATATGTCATCACCGATGACACGGCGGTAAAACTCCGCGCAGAGGACGGGCGCAGCATAAAAAACACAGATATTTCCCTGTTTATCAATAATCTTCCAAACGGAAAAGATACGGTTTCTTTCTCCACTGAAGACGCCAGCGGCAGCACCTCCCAGGCGGCCAATGTGATCGAGAGTATGGAGGCCGGAACTTCTCTTTTCCTCATCGATGAAGACACCAGCGCCACCAACTTTATGATTCGTGACGAACTGATGCAGAGAGTGGTCCACAGGGATCATGAGCCTATTACTCCGTTTATTGAACGGGTCCGGGGACTGTATGAAGACCACGGTATTTCTTCCGTCATTGTGGCAGGAAGCTCCGGGGCTTATTTCCAGGTTGCCGACCACATTTTACAGATGGACCGCTATGTGCCGAGGGAGATCACAGACTTTGCAAAAGAGGAGTCCAAAGCCTTTCCGCCGGTAACAATTCCGAAAGAAAAGCCGGACAGCCCTTCTTTTCACCGTGTTGTAAACCCCAGCCGTCCGTCCCTGAAAAACAGCCGGAACAAATTAAAAACCCTCGGAAAAGACGCATTCCAGATCAACAAAGAGACTGTGGACCTGCGGTATGCAGAACAGATCTGTGACTCTGAGCAGACAACAGCTCTCGCCTATGCTCTGCTTTATGCCCAGCTGCATCTGATCGACGGCAGAAAAGACCTGCGCCAAATCGCAGAGGAACTTTTAGCGCTCATCGACGCCAAAGGGCTTGCGGCGATACTGGACAGCGGATATGTGAGATCTAATCTGGCAATGCCGAGACGGCAGGAGATCCATGCGGCGTTCAACCGCTGCAGAAAGCTTTAGACATATTTATGAAGTGCTTGACATAGGAAGCTGAGACCTTTATAGTTATCTTATCAACGAAAAGAAAGGGTGAGTACAATGATATTCGGAAAATTATGTATTGATGAAAGCTCCATACAATTTGATGATTCAAAACATTGTACGGAGCCAAGATTATGAAGAAGTATGCCAAACACTGATGGAGACATCAGGTTTTGTTTGTATGTTTTTCACAGCTGGAAATAAATCATACCTGGGCAGCGGACAATGTTTTGTCTGCTGCCTTTTGTATTTTTTATTTATATGAACAGAGGGCACACCCTTTTAATGATGCCCTCTGCTTTTTTGAAAGGAACATGAAAATGAAAGAAAAACAAAACCTGACCAAAGGAAACATTACAAAAAATCTGGTCCTGTTCGCACTCCCTCTCCTGTCAGCTAATCTGCTGCAATCATTTTACAGCATCGCAGATATGCTGGTGGTCGGAAGGACCGTCGGAAAAGCCGGGCTTGCCGCTGTAAGCAACGCCTCCATGCTCTGTTTTATTATTAATTCTTTCTGCCTGGGAATCACCATGGGCGGGACTGTACTGATCGCCCAATTTAAAGGAGCCGGCGACATAAAAGGCCAGGCGGAAACAACCGGAACGCTTTTTTCAGTTACCTTTATCGCTTCGCTTTTTATAACCATACTTGGACTTCTATTCTGCAGACCGCTTTTTATTTTATTGAAAATTCCTGGCGATGCAATGCAGGATGCCTGTGCATACATGGAAATCATCTGCTGGGGAACTGTTTTTGTATTTGGGTATCATTCCGTTTGCTCGGTTATGAAGGGGCTCGGAGATTCAAAGAGTCCGCTTTACTTTGTCGCGGTGGCTGCTGCCGTTAATATCATACTGGATCTGCTTTTAGTCTCTTATCTGGGAATCGGAACGAGAGGAGCGGCTTACGCGACAGTTTTTTCCCAGGGTATTTCACTTGTAACCGCAGTCATTCATCTGAAACGCAGGAACTTTGTCTTTGATTTTAAAATCAGAAACTTTGCGGTCAAAGCCGATAAGCTGGCAGTCATTATGAAAATTGGTCTGCCGGCGGCCGGCCAGATGATCATCGTCAATATTTCTTATCTATTGATTACAGGTATGCTCAACAATTTCGGTACAGCCGCCGCAGCGGCATCCGGTGTCGGGCTGAAAATCAATACTTTTGCAGGCATGCCGTGCTGGGCTGTGGGGCAGGCAGTCACAGCCATGGCCGGTCAAAATATAGGTGCAAATGATATCCGGCGCGTGAAAAAAACAACCCTGACCGGTCTCCGTCTCAATGTCATGGTGACGCTGTTCTCTGTTCTGATCGTCCAGATCTTTGCTGAGCCCATCATTATGCTGTTTGACCCCTCGAGTCCGGAGGTCCTGAAAAGCGGGATTTTGTACCTCCGAATATGCTGTGGTGCAAACAGTCTGGTCTATGCAGTTATGTATACGTTTGATTCCTTCGCAATCGGTATAGGTTCTTCCCATATTGCCATGGTAAATGCAGTTTTAGATGCCGTCATCGTACGCCTGCCCCTGAGCTGGCTGTTTGCATTTCCTCTTAAACTGGGATTCCCCGGAATCTATCTGGGGCAGGCTCTGTCATCCCTGCTGCCTGCCATCGCCGGTTTTTGCTATTTTAAAAGCAAGAAATGGGAACAAAAAGAATCGGCTGCACAGCAGGGATGAAAAGAACAAAGTGGGCAAGCCCACTTCAACGCCCCAACCCCTCACTCTTTGAGGGGCTTGACAACTTTGCGTGCCAGATGCAATTTGCCGCAGGCAAATAATTTCCTTACGCATCTGTGCACAACCCGCGGAGCGTTTTTATTTCATAGGGAAGGTCGTAGAACTTTCCTATGAAATGAAATAAAAAACATCCGGGATGGCAGCAAATCAACTGTTCCCGGATATTTCTTTTTTTACATTTTTCTTTCAAACACTTTATAAGAGATTACATAAGTGAGCAGGAAGATCCACATAAGTATTCCTACGACACTGATCAAGACCGGATACCACAGACCTCCGATCAGACAGATGAGATAAAGTGCCATGATCAGTCCGGTGGAGGCAAATCTGTATGCCTTCTTTCCAATCTCCTGATTTCTCTCGTCGGTATTGCTGAGCCGCATTTCTTTCAGCTTTTTCGGATTTTTCAATATGAGCTGAAACCGTATCCAAAGGACCACGGCTGCTGTCATGATTCCTGACCCCACTCCTGCATACGTGGATATCATATGTTCATTGATCTTATTTACTCCTGACTGCCCTCCCATATTCTTCATCATTCCTGGCATTGCCTGCACAAAATAATCCTAACATAAGTTTTCCTCCTCCTGATCAAATATAAAAATATCCTCGATCGTTACTCCAAAAAACTGCGCAATCTTGTGGGCCAGCACCAGCGAGGCTTTGTACCTGCCGTTTTCCAGAGAGATAATGGTCTGCCGGGTCACCCCTACGGATTCGGCCAGCTCCATCTGTGTCACCTTTTGATCCTTTCTCAATTCCTGAATTCTTGTTTTCATATGCACACCCTTTTTTGTATAGTTTGCTTTACAATATTAGTATAGTTCGCTTTACATTTAATGTCAAGCATATTTTACATTCCTCTGTTTACATGCTTTCTGTCCTGTGTTAGAATCTTTACTATCACTGATATTTACTATGAGAATGGAGTCTTATATTATGGATACTTATAAAAAATTCATCAAATATTACGGTCCTTACAAGGCTGTTTTCTTTTTTGATCTGCTCTGCGCGGCCTTCATCAGCATCGTAGATCTGGCATACCCGCAGATACTCCGAACCCTTACGAATACACTGTTTTTAAAAGAATCTTCCGTGATCCTTAAAAATATCTTTGTTATCGGAGGGATTCTGCTGATCTTCTATATCCTCCAGGCATTATGCAAGTATTATGTAAGCTGCCAGGGGCATATCATGGGTGCCCAGATGGAAAGGGATATGCGCAGGGAACTGTTTGAACACTATGAGAATCTCTCATTTTCCTATTATGACCAGAACAACACAGGACAGATGATGAGCCGCTTAGTGTCCGACTTATTTGATATTTCCGAATTTGCGCACCACGGTCCGGAAAACCTGTTCATCTCCGTGGTAAAGATCATCGGATCGTTTATTTTTCTTTTTATCATCCAGTGGAAACTGGCATTGATCCTGTCTGCGGTAGTGCTGATGATGATCCTCTTTTCGGCCCGCCAGAATAAACGGATGCAGGCCACCTTCCTGGATAACCGGAAAAAGATCGGTAACATCAACGCAACCCTTCAGGATTCTCTGGCCGGCATCAGGATCGTACAGTCCTTTGCCAATGAAGATATTGAACGGGAAAAGTTTCATCAGGGGAATGAAGGCTTCCTCATGTCCAAGCGGGATAACTACAAAGCCATGGGAACCTTCCAGGGCGGCAATACGTTCTTTCAGGGTATCATGTATCTGGTAACTCTCGTGGCGGGAGGCTGCTTCATCGCCGCCGGTCAGATGACTCCCGGAGATCTGGCAATGTATGCCCTGTACATCGGTATTTTTATCAGCCCGATCCAGATCCTCGTAGAGCTCACTGAAATGATGCAGAAAGGACTGTCCGGTTTCCGGCGTTTTCTGGATATTATTGAGACAGAGCCTGAGATCGTCGATCTGCCGGGCGCAGAACCTATCGCCGATCCGGACGGCAATATCGCCTATAAGGATGTCAGCTTTGGCTATGAAGACAACGAAGTGGTTCTGGACCATGTTTCATTTGAGATTGAGTCGGGAAAGTCCGTGGCCCTGGTGGGACCGTCCGGAGGAGGAAAAACTACGATCTGTTCCCTTCTCCCAAGGTTTTATAACGTAAGCGGCGGCACCGTTTCCATCGGAGGCCAGGATATACGAAGAATGACTCTTCAGAGCCTGAGAAATTCCATCGGCATCGTCCAGCAGGACGTTTACCTGTTCGGAGGGACCGTCCGGGATAATATTGCATACGGAAAACCGGAGGCCTCCATGGAGGAGATCATCGAGGCAGCCAAAAAAGCTAACATCCACGGCTTTATTGCGGAACTCCCCGACGGTTATGACACCTTTGTGGGAGAGCGGGGTACCCGGCTTTCCGGCGGGCAGAAACAGCGGATCTCTATTGCCCGTGTGTTTTTAAAGAATCCTCCAATCCTGATTCTCGATGAGGCAACAAGTGCATTAGATAATGAAAGTGAACGCCACATTCAAAAAAGTCTGGAAGAGCTGTCCAAAAACAGGACGACGATCACCATCGCCCACCGGCTTTCTACGATTAAACATGCCGATGAGATCCTCGTCATAGATGACCATACCATCCAGGAACGCGGTTCCCACAGAGAGCTGTTAAAACAGGACGGAATGTACGCAAAATATTACAAAATGCAGTTTGAGGGATTGGAAACCTTTGAAATCTAAAACAATGGGGCCGCACGCATCAAACGTTCGGTCCCATTTTATATATCCACATGACAATGAATTGCTATCTCACGACATATTTAAGCTCCGGCAGCGCTTTCATACTGTACAATGAATATATCTGCCCCGGCGCACTGTTCAATCACTTCATCCTCTGTCATCTTTTTATTTTACACATATCATCACTCTAAAATGGCACCTGTGCTGCCTGATGTGACACTCCTGGCATACCTTTTCAGGTATCCGTTTTTTAATTTCTGCTGTCTTGGCATCCACCTGCTTTTTCTGTTTTTGATCTCATTTTCATCCACCAGCAGCCGGATTTTATGATCGGGGATATTAATTTCAATAAGGTCCCCGTCTTCCACCAGGGCGATGGGTCCTCCTACGGCCGCCTCCGGCGAAACATGGCCGATGGCCGCTCCTCTTGTGGCGCCTGAGAATCTGCCGTCCGTGATCAGTGCCACGCTGTCTCCCAGACCGCTGCCCATGATAGCAGATGTAGGATTCAGCATCTCCCGCATGCCCGGTCCCCCTTTTGGGCCCTCATAACGGATGACCACCACATCTCCGGATTCGATCCTGCCGGCATAGATTGCTTCGAGGGCTGCTTCCTCACCGTCAAAGACTCTTGCCCTTCCTCTGTGGCTGAGCATCTCTTCTGCCACCGCAGACCGTTTCACCACACATCCTTCCGGCGCCAGATTTCCCTTCAGCACAGCAATTCCGCCGGTCCTGCTGTAAGGCTCCTCTGCCGGCCGGATAACTGTCTTATCCCTGATTTCTTTTCCTTTGATATTCTCAGCTACTGTCTTTAAAGTACATGTAGGCAGATCTGTATGGATCAATCCCAGTTTATTCAGCTCATGCATAACCGCAGGAATGCCCCCGGCTTCGTTCAGATCTTCAACATAGGTCTCTCCGGCCGGTGCCAGATGACACAGATTCGGTACTTTTTCCGAAACAGCATTAGCAATGGTTAAGTCCATTCGGATTCCGCACTCATGAGCAATGGCAGGGAGGTGAAGCATGCTGTTTGTGCTGCATCCCAAAGCCATATCCACTGCCAGGGCATTTTCAAATGCTTTCTCTGTCATAAGATCCGATGGCCTGATCCTATTCTTCACCAGCTCCATAATCTGCATGCCTGCTCTCTTTGCCAGCCTGATCCTCTCAGAGTAAACAGCCGGTATCGTTCCGTTTCCCGGCAGCCCTATACCCAGCACTTCGGTCAGACAGTTCATGCTGTTTGCTGTAAACATCCCGGAACAGGAACCACAGGTGGGGCATGCCTTTTGTTCACATACCCTAAGTTCCTCTCCTGTGATCTCACCTGTCTGATGTCTGCTCACTGCTTCAGATACAGTGGAATAGCTGATCCTCTTTTTATTCATGGTCCCTGCCAGCATCGGACCGCCGCTTACAAAGATGGACGGAATATTAAGCCTTGCCGCCGCCATTAAAAGTCCCGGCACATTTTTATCACAGTTCGGTATCATAACAAGCCCGTCGAATGGATGAGCCTCGACCATAGCTTCTGTGGAGTCGGCGATCAGTTCTCTGGTTACCAGAGAATATTTCATTCCCTCATGTCCCATGGCAATGCCGTCGCACACGGTGATAGCCGGAAATACAACAGGCACTCCGCCCGCCAGGGCCACCCCCTGCTTTACTGCCTCCTCAATTTTATCCAGATTCCGGTGTCCCGGCACAATCTCGTTTTTTGAGCTGACAATACCAATCAGCGGTCTCTCCATTTCTTCTTCCGTAAAACCCAGAGCATACAGCAGAGAACGCTGCGGGGCTGCCTTCTCACCCTGTTTTATGCGGTCACTTCTCATCATGATAACCTCCTTTTCATATAAGACATCATACCTCTTGTTTGTTGTATTATAATTCATACGATGTCTTATGTCAATATATACATACTATATATAAAAATAACAACAATCTTTCCGGCTTCTTAAAAATCAAACTCCGTGGCGTGGGCCTGCGTATCGTATACCAACTCATCCGGTGTGACGATGATATGCTGATTATTGTAATCGGTGCACGGGAAGATGACGAGGTCCATGAAATTGCACAAAAACGTATCCATAAACATCAGTTATAAAAGAAACGGCAGATCATCACCTGCCGTTTCTTTTGCCTGTATAAATTCAAACTACAAATTTTCTATATTTAATTCCTTCATAGCATGCAGGATATGAATTCTCATAGCGCTCCTGGCCCCCTCCGCATTTCTGGCTTCCAGAAACTCCATGATCAGCTGATGATCCTTTAAGGTATCCTGTACCGCCATCTCTTTCTGCCTGGACAGCGTGACTCCCTCTCCGATTCCCTGATAGATCACAGGCATCAGCTGATTCATAAACTCATTGTGGGTTGCCTTTGCAATGGACCTGTGGAACATCTGCTCATCTTTTGTCCGGTCTTCCTCCCTGCGGACCTTCTCTTCCACCCGGCGTCCAAATGCGAGAATACGGTCAAGTTCTTTATCACTTGCCCTAAGCGCCGCATAGTAGGCAGCCTCCGGTTCAAAGATCAGCCTCATCTCATAGAGTTCCCTTACATTTACCTTAACATCTTTCAGAGGCGTGAGCAGCTTCACATCATCCGTGTCAATATCCTGTTTCACAAATGTCCCCCGGCCCCTTTGAATCTCCAGAATACCGTTGGCGACCAAGGCCCGGACCGCTTCCCGCAGCGTCGTCCTGCTGATCTCCATCTCCTGTGAGAGTTCATTTTCATTGGGCAGTTTATCACCGGGCAAAAACCGTTTCTCAACCGTGATCATTGCAAGAATTTCCTCTGCCGCACTGTCTGAAAGCCTTTTTTCTCCCATCTCTTTCTCCTTTTCCGTCTCAGACACATTTTTATCCACAATTCTATCTCAGAAATTTTTCCGCTGTCAACACCCGGGACAATACTTTCCACACCTGTTCATATCCCTCTCTGCTGAGATGAACACCGTCCACCGTATAAGAAAACGGAAGTTCTCCATCCTCCCCGATCAGCCCCCGGTAAACATCCACATATGGAATACCTGTTTTCCTGCACAGCTTTTCAATCTGTGAATTGACCTCTTGTATCTCTTCATTTGACTTTCCTTCTGACCAGAACGGTATTGCATTTCCGGTCTTTCTTGTATACATAGGATACAGTGATTCAATATAAATCCTTGTCTGCGGAAGTTTTTTAAGGATTCGCTCCGCCGTTCCCAAAAGCTGTCCAGCCACCGTCTCCGCGCCCCGGTAAAAAGGAAGCAGATAATCATTGGCTCCTCCCTGCAGCAAAACCAGATCCGGGTCCAGCAAAACCACTTCCGTTTCCGCCCTTGCAGCCATCTCCGGCACTGTACTGCCGGCTTGGCCTCTGTTATAAACCAACGCCTCCACATCCTGAAACAGTTCCATTGGAAAATAGTCGGTGAGAGAATCACCGAACAATACGATGACCTTTTCTTTACTCATCGATTCCTACGTATTCATATACTTTATCTATGAATACCTCTCCTTCCAAGTGGTCGATCTCATGGCAGAAACACTTTGCCATCTCACCTTCCACCGTAAAACTCACTTCATGTCCGTGTTCATCCAGCGCTTCTACCGTCACTCTGGCCGGACGTATGGTTTTACCGAAACGGTTTGGAAAACTTAAACAGCCTTCCACACACTCCTGTGACCCGCTGCTCTCAACGATCACAGGATTTGCCAGTTTTAAATAATATCCTTCATAGTCTATGACGATCATTCTCCTGAGAATACCAGCCTGGTTTGCAGCCAGTGCCGCCCCGTTCTCTGCACTGTGCAGAGTATCCATCAGATCTTCAAGCTGCTGCCTTGCCTTGTCATCCACCTCAGGTACTGTCTTACACTTCTTCTTCAAAATCGGATCATTTCCAGTACGAATCTTTCTGACTGCCATAACCAGTCTCCTTTACTTAATAATGAACTTGAAATCACTTTATCTTTTGGTTAACAGAACCTATTTCACCTTCCGTAGCAGTAATAAAGTCATCAATATCTTGATTACTGTTTATTGACTCTAAAATATTAATTAATATGTTTTAAAAATTAACTCAATTATGTAGTCACCCCTATCTTTCCGGCTTGAATTTGTTGAAGAAACCGTTCCCCGTATTTCCCAAGCTTAAACTCTCCCACTCCGCTGATATTAAGCATCTCATCCAGAGTCTGCGGTCTTACCTCACTCATGCCTGCCAGCGTCTTATCCGAAAATACCATATACGGCGGTATCTTTTCCTCCTTTGCGATCTCCATACGAAGCTTTCTGAGTTCCTCGAACAGCCCCAAATCTTTTTCCTCCAGGGCGGAAGCGGCTCCGGCCTTTTTCTTCCGTGCTTTCGGCTCCTGTTTTTCTTCCTTCTTAGGAACCTTGATGACAAACTTTTCACCGTCCAAAAGATCCCCGGACCGGTCTGTCAATTCTACCACCGGATAGTCGTCATTGCTCAGATTCAGAAATCCCTGCATTATCATCTCATTGATCAGCTGTTTCAGTCTCGGAACTGTCATTCCGGACAATGCCTTATATTCCGGGTTAGCCTCGAGACCTCTCTGACGGATCTTTTGATTGTCTGCCCCTCTCAAGACATCCGCGATCAGATTGACCCCGAAACTTCTCTGACAGCTTTCGATACATCTGACAACCGTCGCTGCCTGCTCTGTCACATCCGAAAGTTCAAATTCTTCTAAACAATTACTGCAGTTCTGGCATTCCGTGCTGCTGTCTTCTCCGAAGTATTTAAGGATATAATGCCTCAGGCAGCCGCTGGACGCACAGTAGAAAGTCATCTGTTTCAGCCGTTCCAAATCTTTCTCCATAACGATCCTGCGGGTCTCCTCGTCCAGTTCCTGATTATCCTCTCCGTGTTCGATCAAAAAACGGTTGGTCCTCTGGTCGGCGGCTCCAAAGTACAGGAAACATTCTGCCGGTTCCCCGTCTCTTCCCGCTCTTCCGGCTTCCTGATAATAACTCTCCATATTTTTCGGCATATTATAGTGAACGACAAACCGGACATCCGGTTTGTCGATTCCCATGCCGAAAGCATTTGTTGCCACCATGATCCGTCTCCGGTCATAAATGAAATCATCCTGATTCTGCCGCCGTTCCGTATCCGAAAGACCCGCATGATATCTGGTCACCGAATATCCAGCTTCCCTGAGCTGATAACACACTTCTTCCACACTTTTTCTGGAAAGGCAGTACACAATACCGCTGCTTCCCGGCATTTTCTTTTCTTTCTCCCTTAAATAAGATTCCAGCTCCCGGTATTTGTCTCTCGGTTTCTTGACACCAAAGAATAAATTCGCCCGGTCAAATCCTGTCGTCACGGCCAGCGGGTCTCTCAGATTCAGGATATTCAGGACGTCCTCCTTTACCTCCACAGTGGCCGTAGCGGTATACGCCCCTAAAACCGGACGCCTCGGCAGCTTCTCCAAAAAAGAGAGAATTTTCAAATAGCTGGGGCGGAAATCCTGTCCCCACTGAGACACGCAGTGCGCTTCATCCACAGCCAAAAAGGAGATATTCACACCCGGAGAAAGGGCAAACTGCAGAAATCCCTCTGTCTCCAGCCGTTCAGGAGCCACGTAAATGATCTTATATCTGCCTTCCCGTGCCAGATCCAGGGCTTTTCTATACTGTCCCATGCTCAATGAACTGTTCAGAAAAGCTGCATGTATCCCGGCCTGATTCAACGCTCCCACCTGATCCTTCATCAGAGAAATCAGCGGAGAGACTACCAAAGTGATTCCGGGCATCATCAGAGCAGGAATCTGAAAGCAGAGAGACTTCCCGGCGCCCGTAGGCATGATACCCAAAACGTCCCGCCCATCTAAAACCGCATCAATCAAAGGCTTCTGGCCTTCCCTGAAATCATCATATCCGAAATATTGTTTCAGTAATCCGCGTGCATTCTCCATATGTACCCTTTCATTATGTAGTCATTTTTAACTCTATTTATATTATATCAATATATCCTGATAAATACTCCTTCAAAGCAGTGTCACAAACATATAAAAATGTCCCTTTGATTCCTCTCGTCAGAAGTACATAATAAATATTTTTAATATACTCAGCCAGTTCCTTTTCCGTGGCTGTTGCTTTTCCGTTCCGGTCAAAATAAGAATCCTTTTTAATTACTATTTTCTTCAGGTCATTATCATAAGAAATATCATTGCCTAAGATTACAAAAGCATAGTTCAGATCATATCCCTGAATCGAATGTATACATCCTACTTCATCCAAAGCAGTATTGCTGTGCACCCAATTTTCTGTTCGGCTGTTCCATCTTCGGTAAATCCCTTCAATACAGATATCTTTCTTTGATTTATCTTTTTTGCTGACCCATGGCCATGCATATCCTGCCACCATTCTGGAAAGTCCGTCCGATTCTTCTTTTTCTAAAAGCAATTCCTGAAAGCTTTGAAATTGGTCAACAATATGAAACTCATATGAGTCAAAGGTCTTTTTTTCTTCCGTCCGGCAGTTAAGTAATGATGATACATAATCAATATAATCATTTCCTCCCTGTACTCTCATCTGAGAATATAAAGTATAATATGCTGCCATTCTTTTTTCAAACTTCTTAAATATTTTTTCAACCATCAGATCATGACCGATTCCTGAAGGACCGATAACCTGCTTTTGATCATAAAATAAGATCGGACAGTCTGTCTGCTCCAGGACCCAGTCCAGTTCAGTACCGTCTTTTGGAAGCCCAAGCCTTTTGTTATTGGCATCGTGTGCTCCCATATTAGGAATATTCTTGCGCTGATGAAGACGATGGGCTTCATCCACAAGCAAGATATCATATTTCTTTTTCACTGTATCGGACGGGCCGATAACATCCCCGGCACTCAGGCCATGAATGTGCTTAAATAAGTTCTTCAGTGTCCTTCTGAGTGACGTCTGCGGAATCACAAGCCCGATCTGTTTTCCCCTGTACTCCGTTTTATCCTTCAGAGATTTCAGTAAAAACACCGCAACAATCGTTTTCCCGCTCCCCGGCATGCCATTCACAAGAATTGGCTTTTTTTCATCCAGTTCAATACTCTCAAGAATCTCTTCCACCGCAGTTCTCTGTCCTTCGTTTAATTCCTTATATGGCGAGTACTTAAATAAATCGGAATTAACGATTTCATCAATAGTATGAACGGCTATTTTTTTCTTTCTTAATGCCTCCCATACTTCGGGAAAGTATTCATCATAGTATGCCTTGTTATAATAATTGTTGTCAGCAATCCCGTCATTTCCATTCGTCAAAATATAATGCTCATCAGCTGCCATCAGCTGAATTAATTTTGATTCATAATCCAGAGTGACAGATTGATTGAATTCCTCAGAATAAATAAAATGAACTTTTCGGAACGGCCTTTTTTCTTTTACACTTTTATGTTCGGCCATCCTTCTTATGGCTCTGTTTGACTGACCTACATAAGCCTGTTTCTCATTTTCCAGAATATAAATCAGAGGCCAGTTTTCAAGATGCCTGTCGGTTCCATAAGAGTTCTCATGAAATTCTTTGTCCTGAATCCGTAATTTATTCTTCACAGCCTAACTCCGTATACTTTAAATTCTTTCCTTTTATTTTATCCACAGGATACTTCTCTTCATTTTTCTCAATTTTAGTAAGGAGATCATCTTTCAAATCAAAGCCATACATCTGTGAGAAGCGGAGAAGGAAGAAAAATACGTCTGCAAGTTCTTCTGATATGCGTTCCCTTGCTGTATCCTGATCCATCATCTCCCGCATCTGTTTATCTGATTTGAACCGGAACAGGTCCAGAAGCTCATTGGATTCGGTTGACAGCCCGATAGCCAGATCCTTTGGCCCGTGAAACTGATCCCAGTCTCTGTCCTCACAGAACTTTTGTACCTCTTTTGTTAAATATTCTAAAGTGTCCATATACCTTCTCCATAATTATCTGGTTTCCATGAATACTGCTATTATATAACAATTTCCACCGGCTTGGTATACTAATCTTTATTATTTAGAATTTATTTACAGTTATGTATTTTGTTTTTATAAATGCTCCTTGCAGGACAGCTCAGTAACTTCCAGCTTAAACACAGAAACTGCCTCAAACATTTCCTCTGAAAACTCCCAATCTTTCTTTCCGGTATTTTGATGCATCAAAGACACGAGTGCCTTTCTTTTTTCGTCCGTATCTTTTACAGACGTTACTCTGCCGGTTCCTATAACACTCTGGAATCCGGCGGAATAATTGCTCTGATCTTCGCGGGATCTGTAATTTCCCTGTCTTTTCTTCTCATGATCTCTTCCCCCGTAAAATATTTATTCATAAATCCTTCTGGACAGCTCCTTTGCCGGCAGTCCGTTTTCTTTGATCTGCTTTCTCCATCCCATCTGCCCTGCCAGCTTATACATGATTCTCGGTATCCCAGGAGAAATAAACTGGTCTTCGGCTTTCCCTCCAGTGCTGATACTGCCCACCATTTCTTTCAGTACAGCGTAGAAATCTTTCTTAATGCCTTTTCCTTCCGGTATATCAGAGAGCATAGGAATCATGCCACCCCCGCCGATGCCAAGGCCCTGCCCCCAGGAAAGCCCCGCTCTTCTGCACCAGCACCTCATGATCTTCAGGGCGATATAATTTTGATGCCCCTCGTAAAATCCACAGTTTACAATCGCATAGACCATCCTGTCAGCCTCAGTTTCCTGAAATAATATTTCCATTTGCCGCAGCACAGCCGTCAGATGAGAAGGTATACTGTCCACATAAAGAGGAAACGCAAATACAAGACACTCACTGTCCATGACTGCTGCTTTCATTTCTTCAGTTAATTCCGGCTTTCGCACGGAGATCTCTTTGATATCCAACCCCTTCAGCAAATTTTTTAATTCCTTTAAAATCACTCCGGAACTGCTTCCAGAAGGCTTGGGACTTCCGTTGATACATACGATCTTCATGTTACCTTCCTCCTAACTCATCCGGTGTTTTCACAAACCGTATTCCTTCCACCTGTGCATACAAATTGACTGCGTTGGCCTTAACAAGCTCCTCTGCGGTCCGCTTCTCATCTTCTGATATACACTCTCCGTAAAATTCCACTTTTAATTTTAATATTTTCTCGTATCTCTGCCTGTGGTGCATTTCGCCATTCTTAATCTCAAAATACGGATGCAGATAAGGGATACTCCGGTCCAGCACATTTTTCACAAAAGGACTGTAGCCTCCGTAACAGCACCGGCTGATAATCTCAGCCTCCTCACACCGGGCAAGCAGCTCTCCCATGTCACCATACCGGTCTCTTATAATACATTTGCCCGGAGTCCTGATCCAGCATCCGAAACAGCCGATACAATTACGGATTTCCCCTTTATTTCCTATCAGGACCACATCTTCATCCGGTTCAGAAAATAAATTTTTGACTTCTTCTTCGTTCAGATCGTGAATTATTAATTTCATGTTTCCCCCTTTCATAATATAAGCTCTGTCTATTTATACAGCCTCGAAAATTCCATTACCTGTTTTCTCAATGCTTCCAGTGCCTCTTTTACCTTGTCCGGTTGCTGATCATACCGGTTCAGCAGGAAAAAGATCGGGGCATAAAAGTTAACTGCCATGGCTTTTGGGTCTTTGCCATGGAAAACGCCCCTGGCAGTCATCTCCGCAAACAATTCTGTCTGATAGGACACAGCCGCATCCATAAAAAGTCCCCGGTACACTTCAAACACCTCTCTGTCCCGGTACTGCTCAATCACGAGCATCCTGCGGAACTTAGACGCAAATTCGTCTTTCAGATAAAACAGGAAGATCTTTTCGCTGAGCGCAAGAATCCCTTCCTCACTGATACTTCCATAAAGCTCTGCGGCTTTTTCCATATCGTGTTCATCGGGCAGGCCGTACTCCTTTGACATCCGTTCCATCCGAACCGACATCTCCTTAACGATCGTATCAAATATTTCCTTCTTGCTTTTGAAATGCTTGTATAAGGAACTGTCTTTTATGCCTACGGCATCCGCAATGTTTTTCACACTGGTCCCCTGATATCCATATTCAGAAAATAACGTGAGCGCTTCTTCCACAATTCGTTCTTTTGTATTCATTATCCTTCTCCCTGTAATAAATCTTTTACCAGCTGTTCCTGTTCAAACAGGGCACAGCCTCCAGTATGAAATTTCTCAAGGCTTCCGCTTTCCTGCAGTCTCAAAAACAGAGGAGACTGCAATGCCTCTTTAAGGCTTGTATGTACCAAACTTGTATCTGAATAGGGAGAAAACGGACAGGGCTCTGCGCCGCCGGATGCATTGATATGGAAAAATCCCCTGCCGGCCGCCAGACATCCTCCTGAAGCCTTTTCATCTCCCGGAAATGATATGAACACCATATCCTCCTGGTCCTCTCTGAGCTTTCGGAGCCTTTTTCCCAACGCTTCTCTCTCTTCTTCACCCGGAGCTAAATACTCTGTCTTCCCGTCAGCAGGTACATATTCCACATAGACGACTGCCTTACAGCCGTTTCTTCCAAGTTCACCGAGGAATTCTTCCGACGTGACCTCAAAAAGATTTTCCCTTGTCACCGTAACCGATGCGCCGAATAAAAGGTTCCGTTTTTTTAAACTTCCCATGACCTGTCTGAGCTTTTGATAGACTCCGCTGCCCCTTCTGGCATCCGTCTGTTCCTCGCCGCCTTCTACACTCAGCACCGGAAAAAGATTTCTGTTGTCCGAAAACAATTTAAGACAATCTTCCTGCATCATAGTCCCGTTCGTAAACACCGGAAAGATTACCTTTTTATGTCTGCCCGCAAATTCTACCACATCCCTGCGCATCAAAGGTTCCCCTCCGGCCAGCAATATAAAACTTATGCCAAGTTTTTCTGCCTGATCAAAAATATCATCCCACTGTGCACCGGAGAGTTCGCCCTCATGCAGACCTTCGGCACAGGCTCCGTTGGCCCTGGCATAACATCCTTTACAGTGAAGATTGCATTGACTCGTAATACTTGCAATTAAAAACGGCGGAATATGCCCGCCCTTTTCTTCTGCAATTTCTCTTAATCTTCGGGCTCTTTTTTCCGCCGCCATAAATTTCAGCATAAAAAGGCTTCCCCTTGGATCAGAAACTCTCAAAATACCGCGGAGGATACGTTCAACCCCGTCACTTAAATACTTCTCCAACCGAAAATCCTGCATACTCTTGCTCTCCTTTGACACGCCATGTTTGACTAGTATTTACTAGCTTCCGTTATCTTCAGTATAGGATAGTAAACACTAGCCTGTCAAGAGTTTATGAGCTGAATCTATATTTCTTCCCGATGATCAGACATTTTGAATCTGTCCCATGGCCGATTTCCTCCGTCTTTGCAATGGAAACTCCCGGACCGGACATCTTCTTCACAAGCTCTTCCATCCTCGGGAGACATCCCCAGGCCTCCATTGTTGTAAATGTTCCCTTATGACTTGAAAGTCTAAATGCGTCAGAACTTCATTGGCCAGATCTCCTCCCGAAATATCAAAAAGTGCCTTGATCTCGGGATTCCGGTAAAACTCCATAAGTTCCCCGGCACGCTGCCTCCCTGTTCTGTCAAATACTGAGGAACCGGCATAAAGATACCGGCTGAAAACGGGTATGAACCCCAGCTGCTCCAAGGCATTTCCCAGCATCATCACGGCAGACCGGGCCGAGTCTGCAAGTCCGTTGGAACAGCATACAATTCCTGCCTTATCCTGTCTCCCAAGCATCAATGTCCTGTGCCTTTCCTAACAATTCCAACCCGTTTCATATCTTCCTCTAATAATGCACACGGATGATCATACGTCTCAAAACCGGCCGGCGAGCAAATATCGCGGTTCACCCAGCGGCATATGTGCTCCTGATACATCTTATCCATGTTCCAAGGCTCATCTGTATATTCCATGCGTTCTATTGCCTTATTAAGCCCCGCCACAGGCTTCCGCCCGTGAGTCGATGGGCTCCCCATACGGCGGCTGTTTCACCTTCAGATGCTTTTGTAACGGAATCGTAATTCCCAGCTGCATTTGCTCTCCTCCTTACTTTGGGCTTATTCTAAATCTCTGATCTTTTTCCGCTCCTCCTTGGACATGGAATCCAGCAAATAACTGCGGTCCTTCTGCTGCCTTTCCAAAAACTCTTCCCTGATTGTCCGGTCAGCAAGCTTCACTTCCTCAAGCAATTCCCTGGCAGAGAGCAGTGCACATCCCTGTCCCCGTATAATGATCTGTTCCATGCCGTCGGAGGTTGCCACCGTAACATCATATTTCCGCCCATGTTCGTGCGCGAACTTCTCGATATACTGATCCGCAGTCTCCGCCTCTTTTGTATAGACCACATGAATGTTCTGGTAATCCAATATTTCCGTATCATGACCCACAACCCGATAGGCATCAAAAACAACGATCAGCTGGCATTTCCTGATGCCCTGATAATTGCTCATGATGTCCAGCAGCTTCCCTCTGGCCGCATCAATATTTACCTCTGCCAGTTCTCTTAAATCTTCCCATGCAAAGATAATATTATAGCCGTCCACCAGCAGATATTTTTCACCCGGCTTTTTCTTCACTGAGGCCCTGGAAGCCGAACTCTTATAATCTTCCATCGTCCTCTCCAGTTTCTTTTTGACCCATCCGGTCTTTTTCTTTCGGTTCGCAAAATAAGTCTGTTCCAGAATCCGGTCGATCTCCTCCGTGTCAATCCATTCCTCTTCCGTATAGGAACGGCGCACCGCGTCCTCTTCTTCTGGCTCTTTTTCCTCTGCCGCAAGCTGGCATTCCACATGCATATAGTCCTTGACTTTGTCCCAGCTCACCGTAAATCCTGCCCCATGTGAACAGAAGACAGAGCCCGTCGGATTTTCTGTATCCCGCTCAGAATCGTAGCCGCTCTTTTCGATCACTTCCTCTGCATTGTAACAGGGCCTATAACCATTAAGGGCACAAAAAAGACGTCCCCTCCCCTTCGTGTAGGCTATGACTTCTTTCTGATAGCCGCTCATCTCTGAGACCGGGGCACTTCCGGTCAGAACTGACATCTCTCCCTCTGTCTGAGGGTTTTCAAACTCCCCGTACATCCGCTCAATATCCGACATAGCCCGTCCCACCATCTGCTGAGGCACTTCCATACGGAACTCATAGTACGGCTCCAAAAGGACAGACTCCGCCTGTTTCAGACCCTGCCGCACCGCCCGGTAAGTAGCCTGCCGGAAATCACCGCCCTCGGTATGCTTCAAATGAGCCCTCCCTGCTGCCAGCGTAATTTTCATATCAGTTATTGCAGAGCCGGTGAGAACCCCGGGATGCTCCTTTTCCTGCAAATGAGTTAAAATCAGCCGCTGCCAATTCTTATCCAGCATATCCTCGCTGCACTGAGTATCAAACTGAAGGCCGCTTCCCGGCTCCAAAGGCTCCATTAAAAGATGTACTTCCGCATAATGTCTCAGAGGTTCAAAATGTCCCACGCCCTCCACTGTTTTTTTGATGGTCTCTTTGTAAACAATATTTCCTGTTCCGAATTCAACTTCTGCATCAAACCGTTCGGCAATCAGGCTTTTTAGTATTTCCAGCTGAACTTCTCCCATGATCTGCACCTGAATCTCCTGAAGCTGCTCATTCCATAAAATATGAAGCTCGGGCTCTTCCTCCTGAAGCTGCCTTAATTTTGGCAGCATCACTCCTGCACTCATCCCTTCCGGCAGTATGACCTGATAGGTAAGCACCGGTTCCAGAGCCGGCTCATATCCGGTATCCTCGGTACCAAACCCATCTCCCGGACGGGTGTCCGTAAGCCCTGTGACCGCACAGATCATTCCTGCCTGTGCTTCCTCCGCCGTCTGATATTTTTCTCCGGAATAAATTCTGATCTGATTGACCTTTTCCTCTTTCGGTTTTTGTATCAGCGCCGACCTTACTTTCAGAACACCTCCTGTGACCTTTAAATGAGTCAGGCGGCTGCCCTGTTCATCCCTGGAGATTTTGAACACCTTTGCCCCGAATTCTTCGGAATAATCCACCGGACGGGTATAAGTCCCGATTCCCTGCAAAAATTCCCGGACTCCGTCTGCTTTCAATGCGGACCCGAAATAGCAGGGAAATACCCTTCTCTCCGCAATGATTTCTGAAATATCTTCACTGCCGATCATTCCGCTGTCTAAGTATGAGTTGAGCAGTCCTTCGTCACAAACTGCGATATCTTCATAAAAATCCTCACCGCATTCCCGGCTGAAATCAACACATCCCTCATCCAGCCGATTTTTTAATTCTGTCAAAAGCTGTTCTTTGTCAGTCCCCGGCTGATCCATCTTATTAATAAATAAAAAGGTTGGAATTTTGTATTTCTCCAATAAGCGCCACAACGTTTGCGTGTGTCCCTGGACTCCGTCGGCGCCGCTGATCACAAGAACCGCATAATCAAGAACCTGCAGAGTCCGTTCCATCTCGGCAGAAAAATCCACATGCCCCGGCGTATCCAGGAGTGTGATTTCCATTTCTCCGAACCGGAGAACTGCCTGCTTTGAAAATATGGTAATCCCGCGGTTTCTCTCAATCTCATGTGTATCCAGGAACGCATCTTTATTATCAACCCGTCCCATGCTCCGGATGCTGCCGCTCTCATAGAGCAGACCTTCCGACAGGGTTGTCTTTCCTGCATCCACATGGGCTAAAATTCCGATTACTAATCTCTTCATCATCTATAAACTCATTTCTATATTCTTATTTAGCTGTCAGTCCTATTATAGCAAATACGATGGACACAATATAGGGGCTTGATAACTTTGTGTATGTCCCTGATAAATTGTTTTTATTTTATCAGAAAAACGAAAAACAGCCCCAGGTTAAAAACCCTGAGACTGTCCGTGTTACTTCTTTTGATAAACAGAATGTCCTAAAAACTCCCACTTCCCATGCCCCGGCCTGATAATTTCTCCATTCCCGAGAAATAAATATCCTCCCGGTTTTAAAGACTGGTACAGACCCTGCAAAATTTCTTTTTTCTTCTGAATGTCCATATACACCATCACATTTCGGCAGAAAATCACATCATACTGCTCATCCGGCCACTGCTGCTCTGCCAGGTTGTGATAACGGAACCGCACCATATCCTTGATCAGCTGAATGACTGCATAGGCAGTTCCATCCTTCTTAAAATATCTCATCTTCCAGTCCACCGGAACTTTTATAAGCTGTCTGGGCAGATATTTTCCTTCCTCACCCTGGGTGAGTTCGTGTTTTGCAATATCTGTCCCGGTAATCTCGATTTTGGGAAGTTTCCATCCCCGTCTTCGGCATTCCTCCGCCGTGATGGCAATAGTGTAGCATTCCTCACCGGTGGCACAGCCTGCACTCCATATGCGAAATACGTTTTCTTTACCTCTTAATCTCTGTAATATTTCATGCTCAAGATACTCAAACTGCCCGCTTTCTCTCATGAAATATGTATAATTGGTGGCCGTAAGATCAATTAAATTCTGTTCTGTCTCCGGATCTTTCTGTACTGCTTTTACATACTCCAAAAAACTCTCCAGCTGCAGCCGCTCCAGCTCATGCTGAATTCTGCATTGAATCAAATTTCTTTTGTTGGAAAGCTTCATCCCATATCTATTCTGAATGTATTCTGTCAGAGCATCAAACTCATCTTGATTCATCTCAATCATTTTCTTTACTCCTAAGTTTTACAGAGATAATTTATTTCAGTTAAGCGCACTCTGCGCGATAAGCTTATGATATAAGACTTTCTTTCAATTCTCTTCCGTAAAAATTTGTTTCTTTCATGCACTGAATAAAACTTTCTTTCGTCACTCCGCTTTTCTTTGGACGGAACTCCCATTCTGTCGTTGTAAGAGCCTTATCGGCCATTACATCAAATTCGTGCTCAGACACTTCGATATCATCAAAACAGACCGGAAGTCCCATACTCAGATTGAATTTTGCAATTTTATCACGTTCTTCAAACTCTGTCGCAAATGTGAGCAGACACAGAACTCCTAAGGCTACTACCTCCCCATGAAGATGACGGTGTCCTCCTTTCGTGACCGTTGACCCATAATATACGCAATGTGCCAGGCTTGAATTATAGTAATAATCAGGCGCACTGCTGACCATATTGGAAACAAGTCCTGTACTGATGATGATATCCAGAGTCACCTGTTCCAATTCATAGGAGACTCTTTTCTCCCTTAAATCTTCCAGCGCCTTTTTCCCATAGTCAATCAACGGGGCTGTATGATTCAATAAATGTATGGTCCGCTGCTTTGGGATAGTAGTATTCGCGAAAAGAACCATCCGGATGATAGATCACTGAAATCGCTGTCACTGCCGCACAGTTGGATGCAACCGTAGGAAAACAAAACAGCGGTTTGTCCAGTTCATTAGCCAGATATTTACCTGTATCACAGGCACGCCCTCCTCCAACGGCAAAAATCATATCTGCCTGCCTCACCACATCCTGCTTCATCAGAACATTTCCGTTTTCGTATGTAGAATCTCCGCCGTACCAGATAAAGTCCAAAATCTGCACGTCAGAATCCTTCACCCCCTCCAAAAGCTTCTCTTTTGCTTTTGACATTGCCGTCTTTCCTCCGATGACAACTGCTGTCTTTCCAAGAAACCGGGCCTTCTCCGGAATTTCCTGATAACAGCCTTCTCCAATTGTATATCTGGGTAAATTTACACTGTAGTAACTCATATGTTATACTTCCTTTCTGATTTTTATGCAGTCTCACAGGGTATTTTTTTATTCCGCCGAGAGGTTTTCATAACTTTCATAATAGACTAAAAAGTCTCCTTATGTCCGAAAACATAAAGAGACCAAATTATCCGCTATTAATTTCTGGACTGCTGATGATACATTGAAGTCATTATAATCCTGAAAAAAATAATATGCAAGTCCTTTTACCCCTGTCAAATTTTCCCAGATTTATATAGGCGGATAGTATCTTCGATTGCGTGATAGTCCCGCTCAAACAATTCATCACTGATTTGGGTCTTCAATATATCCTGAGGAACCCTCTCTATGATTTTATCAATAACGAATCTCTTGCTCTTTTGTTTGTACTTCGGAAGCTGATTTAATTCCTGTATATGAGCCAATTCCGGCCTCCAAAGTAATTTCATTTTATCTTTCCACACGAGTTTCGGATTTTTGACCGGACTCCGGAGCAGATAGAAATCCACTTGATCTCCTGCCTCTTCTACCGTAATGATTCCCCACCATTCCGGTACCTTTTCTTCTATATGCAGTGCATGTCTGGTGCCTGCGACCACATAATTATAGTCGAAAAACCGGTCATAGTCTCTGACCTGTCTGCTCAGCCGGGTATAAGTATCCGCATCGCTCTTAATCTCTATACCAAAAACAGAATCCTCTGTAACCATGACAATATCTGCTCTGGATCGTCCCATCTGTTTTTCTTCTATTATTCTGATCTTATGATAGCACTCCTCCAAAAAATCAAAGAGAGGACTGCGAATGTCTTTATCGTATAGCATATTTTTTAATCCATTCTCGCCTATATATTAATTTAGTATAAATCTCAAGTTGTGTCTCAAGCTCTCCCAAATCAGAATAGCTCATCTCCTCTATGTGCTAAATCTTATCTAAGTTTATATCCTACTACAGCATCTTTGGTTTTTCCTTTATCAGTTCCAGATTAATATTTTCTGCCACTGATAAGTGACGGTTCAGCAGGTCCTCAAGCTCTATATGATTCTGCTGTTCAAGGGCAGCCATGATCCCTTTGTGTTCCCCGATGGTCTCCTGCATCCTTCCTTCCCGTGTAAAAGAAAGAACATTCTGCCAAAAGATACGGTGCATATATTCTTTATACAAATGCAGCATTGCATCATTTTCCAGAAACTCCACGATACCTTTATGAAACTCATAATCAATCCTGGCAAACTCCTCACTGGAACCGTTTGTATCGATCAAATTCTGCTGCTGTTTAATCATCATTCTCAGATCGATCAGACATTTTTGTGCCTCGGCTGAATCCAAATCTGCGACCAGCTGTTTTAAACAAAAGGTCTCAATGGCATTCCGTATTTGATAGGTTTCCCTGATATCATCCTCCATCATTTCATGAATCATGAATCCTTTGCTTGGATAGACGTCAATATAGCGTTCCTGCTCCAGCCGTAAGACAGCATCCCTCAAAGGAGTTTTTGAGATTCCCAGTTCTTCCGCCACTTTTTTCTGGGAATAGATAACCCCATGTTCCAACTTATCGTTCAGTATCAGATCCTTCAGATAATCATATGCTTTGGACTGCAACAGCTGTGTACTTTTCATGCTACTACCTCATCTTCTAAAAAGCCTCATCATATTGTTAACAATTATCTAATACTATAGCATATCTTTCAGATTCTTTCATCCACTGCAATTTATTATAGAAGAAAAAACATCCTTTTCTCCAATACATTTGAAAAAAAGGATGTCCGTAAATTTACAGATTACTAAAAGATCACTCGATGGAGCATTGCCGCAAGAAATGCTCCGATCAAAGGACCTGCTATGGGAACCCACGCATATCCCCAGTTTGATCCTTCTTTATTCTTTATAGGGACAAGTGTATAGATAATACGGGGCATAAGATCTCTTGCCGGGTTAATGGCATAACCGGTCAGTCCCCCAAAAGACATGACCCCTCCTGCTACTCCGCAGAATACAAAGAACATTGCCACTCCATTTGCCGGATTTTGATGTCCGAGGGAAAGCAGGACAAACATGAGACAAAAGGTTGCCATGATCTCCGACAGACAATTCCGCCAGGAATTCTGAATTGACGGACCTGTGGTAAATACACCCAGCTTGGTACCCGGACACTCTTCTTCATCCAGATGATCTTTATACAGCTGCCAGATGATCAAAGCTCCGATAGATGCCCCTATGCATTGTGAGATGATATATCCCGGAACAAGGCTTCCGCTCAAATTTCCTGCTGCCCAAAAACCCACCGTCACTGCCGGATTGCAGTGCGCTCCGGATACAGGTCCGAAACATACTGCTACCGTCACCATTGAAACACCCCATCCAAGAGCTGCTACAATACCTCCGGCTCCGCACATACCGGATTTACTCAAAGAAATATTTGCACAGACACCCAATCCTAACACCATAAATAATGCAGTTCCAACCAGTTCTGCAAGATACAGATTCATATGTTCCATCTGCCACTCCTTCCTGAACCGCCGTTTTATCTGCGGATCAATTCCTCAACAGCCTCTTTCAGCGTATAAGTCTCTCCTACATTACCCGGAAAAATAATATATGGGATTTTGGGAAATTTACTTTGTTCATCTGTCTGCCAGACAGGAATTCCCGGTTTGATCTGGCCCATAACATTTGCTTTTTTCACTGAAAGTGCTTTTGTACCTATATCACTGGATGTAATACCTCCTTTAGCAACTACAAAGGCAGGAACAATTTTCAGTCTTCCCACCAGAGCCTGAACCCCCTGTGAAATTTTTACAGACCGGAGCAGAGCTTCCGTTTTGCTGTCATTGTCAACTGTCAGCAGTCTGCGTTTTGTATAACATACGGCAGTCTTCCCGGATGCTATGATCTGTTCGCTAAGACTTACCACCCGGCTGATCTCATCCTCAAAAACCTGATCTCCCTTCAGTACCAGATCTGAATTAAACTCAATTCCAGTTACTTTGTCTAATGTCAGAAGTTCCTTTAACTGGGCTGTTGTCTTATTGGTATGAGAGCCTACCACCACAATTCCCCCATTGTTTGTGTCCGCAGTTATCATTTCATTTTTAGTCAAAAGTTCCCTGTCTGTTACCCCTCCGATTACCTTTACCAGGGATGCGGCCGACCGGAATAAAAATGTCTTTCCTTTCTCCATTGTCCGGTAGAGCGCAGTACAGAATACTTTAAGGTCACAATAATCCACTGCATTGACAATCACCTTATTGAAATTTTCAACAGTCATCAGCTTTTGCTCGATTTGTGCATAGTCACAGCTTCTGAGCATTTCAAGAGAAATACAGATGGTATCTTCTCCCTTAAACACCCCTTCATTTTTTTCTTCCACATACTCTCTCAGATCTGAACTCTTGTATCCGAATGTTTTATCTTTGGAAAATTCCGTCTCTCCGGCCGGTACCAGCATTTCATTATCTTTTACATAATGGACGTTATCAATGGTGTATCTTCCGCCTTCTTTAAAAAAGAAACACAGAATTTCCCCGTCAACAGGATGATCGCCCTGTTTTTCCATGACTTGCTTTAAAGTATTTGTCTCTAAAGGATAATGCCCTCTTAGTGTAGAATCACTCCTGCTGATCAACACATATTTCTGATTCAATTCCCGGGAGATTTCTTCCACTGTCCGGGCAATTTCTTCATGCACCTGTCTTGTCTGTTTCGGTGTCATGGACCTGGAATTGGTTAATATGTAAAACAGTCTGTTTTCTTCGATAAACCCTTTTCTCATACTGGCTTTTGACCAGTCTGTAAATACCGAAATATCATGAACAGTCTGTATCCCGGTAGGGTCATCATCCAAAACAACAAACTTTATCTGACTTTTATTAATCTCTTCGTTCAGCAGCCGGCCGATCTTTCTTTCGTCAACAGGACTGTACTGCTTTAAAACTTCTATCGTCATATATTCAGCCATAATCCATCACCTCTCAGTATTCTCTGTTGTACTTTTTACTTCTGTCTGTGCAAGTTTCTCAAAATACTGGACAATCCCTGCATGATCGTCATTCATATGTCCCGATACCTTCAGTGCCTGAAAAACCTCAAAAAGCTGGCTGGTAAAAGGCACCGGCACGTCGATTTCATGGGCTGTCTCAACCACGTTTTTAATGTCCTTGTGATTAATAGAAATCTTCCCTCCCGGCTTAAAATTTCTTTCAAGAATCATCGGCATCTTTGCATCTAAGACAGCACTTCCGGCCAGTCCGCCTCTGATCGCCTTATAAACTTTGGACGGATCTGCGCCGGCCTTTGATGCAAGGACAAAAGCTTCCGAAACGGCAGCAATATTCATATTTACAATCACCTGATTGGCAAGCTTTGTAATGCTGCCGCTTCCGCTTCCGCCGATCAGAAGTGCCGAAGATCCCATAATCTCAAAATACGGAATCAGTCGGTCAAAAGCGTCCTGATCGCCTCCCGCCATGATGGCAAGAGTTCCTGAAACAGCTCCTGGTTCCCCGCCGCTGACAGGCGCATCCACAAAACTGACTCCCAGTTTTTCCAATTCTTCATAACATTCTTTCGACTGGACAGGGGTCACAGAACTCATATCACATATGACCGTTCCTTCCCTGACCGTGGATGCGATCCCCTCTTTCCCGAAAAGAGAGTCCTTTACAATCATTCCATCTGGAAGGATCATAAAAATAATGCCGCATTCCTTTCCAATCTGTGCCTTTGTTCCTTCCAAAGCTCCAAGGTCTGTCATCTGTTTTACTGCCTGATGATTCAGATCATTTACCATCAGCTCTACGTCTGCATTTTTTAAATTAATGGCCATTGGGAGTCCCATGATCCCAAGACCTATAAATCCTACTTTTGTCATTTTTCTGTCTCCTGTCATTTCTCTTCAATCTCTGCCATACATACAACCTGACTAGAATCCAGACCTTCAATCCTCAGTGGCGCATTGATAAAATTAAGTATTTTTGCATCCTTTGGAATTTCTGAGAGATGCATGTCTTCTATTCCTGTCACAAATTTTCCTGTATAGAATCCCAAGATATTTCTGTGGCAATCCGGAGGAAGTTCTCCTTCCGGCACTTTATCAGACGGCGATCCGATGGCCAGAAAATCCATTCCGATTCCTTTTAAGTCCGGAAAATTTTCTGAAAGGTAAATTCCTGCACTTGGCGCGATATATGGCCCTTCCTTTTGGTATCTCTCCGGCTCTGTAAACTTATACTGTTCAAATCCTGTACGGATCAGGGCAAAAGATACTTGTGATAAAACATCCGCAAAAGGTTCCAGATCCTCTTTGGCGATTCCCTGGGCATCGCTCTTTGGTATTTCTAAAAGTGCGGTTTTCTTGTGAAAGAAATATTCTACCGGCAGTTCATTGATACTGATTCCGTTTTTAACAAAGTGTCTTGGAGCATCCATATGGGTTCCGAAATGATTGGGCAAAGTGCTTATAAAGGAACAAAATGGACAGTCATCTGATACATCGGTCATCTGCTCCACCTTAATAACCGGCTCCCCCGGCCACGCCAATCCTTCCGGATCTAATTTGTGTGATAAAAATAAATACATTACAGTTACCTCCTTCTCTTTAAAAAACTAAAATGAACCTGTACTTTTGATACGATTAGTATACCGGTATATCGGTATATCAGTCAATCATTTCTTGCTATTTTGTATAATTTATATATCATTTCTGTCAATTTATTGTGCATAATTATATATGAGTTTTATATCACTATCGTTGGATAGCTTCTTTTATTTTTTAGGAAAGTCTTTCACGCGTTAGCGTGACAAGGTCTTTCTTAAGAAAAAATAAAAAAGCCTCTCTACGTTAAAAATCATAGAGAGACTTTTGATATAATTTTCTGTCTAAGGTTCATATTAATAGTTTGATAGATTTTCGATTATCTCTTTAGAAGTTCTTATATGTCGGAAGATGTTCACGTTTCCGCTCATAACCCCTCACATCTTTGCTATGGGAAGTAGTAGGAATGGTAATAAAAATCGCCCGGCAGGTCGCAAACCTACCGGGCGAAAAAAATGCTTTGCTGTGTTCGTTGAATTACATGGTATAATACATACCCATGACCGGAATAGCCCTGTGGAGAAACAAGGCTTTTTCTGAGCGGTGGAAATAGATTAGATTATGACAATAGCAAAACTGATCAGCGCCTTGATTACCCTCCTGCAAAGACGGGCGGGGCTGTCAACGGCGGCGCATACGCGCCGTTCATCTTGACCGTTGACTGGCTCGACTGGCTTTGCTATTTTGTCAGAAAACAATTTATTTTAGCATACTATATACACATTCCAATAATGTTAATGCAAGAATAATATTTATAACTCGATAGTATTTAAGATAATATTTTTGTATTAGTATTCCTAATCCAATCCATGTGATTGTTGCGATTGTCCCAATCGTTGCAATTATCATTTCAAATAATAGCAAAATGCTAAGAGATGTGCTGTAATCTGTAATATAGCCTGTCAACGCAGTAATGCCAAACATATATATTTTGATATTTACAAATTGAAGCATAAATCCTTTTGTGAAAGACGCTGATTTGCTGTCGCCACTTATATCTGGCTTACTGGCAGCAATATGAACGGCCAGCCACAAAATATAGGCGGCACCAACATATTTCAGAATTTTCAAAATATCGGGAAGAAAACTACTTACGCCAAAGACAAATATTGCACAAATAGCCTGAACAATATAATAGCCTGCAAATATCCCTAAAAAAAGCGGTTTTCCTTTTTTCCAACCATAATTTGTTACTGTATTCAGTGCAAGAATATTTCCGGGTCCTGGTGTAAACGCATTGATTATACAATACAGCAAAAAGCTGGTAATAATATAAATTGGCATGAATTTTCCCTCCATGCCAATTAGTATATCACGACATTCTATTCATATAAAATTCTATTTGGAAATGCTTATCCATAGTTTGTAACTATGCAAGTCCAATATATGCTTTCATCTCATCAAACGTTGGTTTCTTAACCTTTGGCTTTCTATGTATATAAAGTCTCGGAACTGCTGTCAAAGTAGACTGAAGCATCTGGAGGCGTAGATACTGATAATAAAAATCTGTCGAAATTTCCTTCATATTCGGATTTGTCTTCGGATAATATTTCACCTGAATAAACTCGAATGTGCCATCCTCGAAAAATACATCCACATCCTCTAGATATTCTGAACAGACATACTTTACTTGCTTCTGAAGGAGACACATAATCGTAATATAATCCTGAAATAGAAATCCTCTAATCTTACTCGTTGCATCTCTATCCTTATCACCATCATACATGGCTGACAATTTGTCAAATTCTTCTTTCGTATATAGACTCACGAATCATTTCCCCTCTTTATTTGCATCTACATATCCTTTTTCAATTCGTCTACATATAGATCCGGATGCTGCATTGAAAATATTTCTTTCTGCCTCTCAATCTCTGCTTTCAACTGCTCTTTCGTAGGCAAATAAGTCAGATATTTTGACATGAACAATCGATCATTATCATGAAGTACCGAATATCTGGCAATATCCTCATCTGTTTCTGAACACAACAGAATCCCAATGGTAGGGTTATCTCCCTGCCCTCGCTTTAAATCATCATACATGCGCACATACATATCAATCTGTCCCACGTCTTGATGAGTAATTTTGCCCATCTTCAAATCGATTAGAACATAACACTTCAGTTCGATATTGTAAAAAACGAGATCTAAATAGTAGTCCGAAGTTTCCGTTACAATATGCTGCTGACGAGCCACGAATGCAAATCCTCTGCCCAATTCCATTAAAAAATCTCTAATATGCGAAAGAATGGCAGATTCTAAATCTCCCTCTAAGTAGGTATCTTCATTTTTGAAACCAAGAAATTCCGCAATCACCGGACTTTTGATTAGTTCAAACTGATTTTTCTGAAACTCTGCGGTTTTCTGTTTCATTTCTTCAATTACAGCATCTTTTTTGGGTGCCTGAAGCAGTCTATAATAATATTGCGTACTGATATTACGATCTAAGGTTCTTGAACTCCAGTTCTCATCAATAGTCTCTTTCATGTACCAATAGCGCGCATTTTCATCTGCAACGCGAAGAAGACTCCGAATGTGCGTCCAGTTAAGATTGTGAACGCATGCGTTCACAATCTGTTCATCGGGAAAGCACTGATAAAATTTGATGTAATAATGCAAATTCCTTTTGGAATAATTTTTGCCAAACTCCTTTGTCAAATCGTCTGCCAATGCAGAAATTAAACCTCTGCCATACTCTGCACGTTCACTGCCGCCCATTTCCCGCTCTACAATTCGTTTGCCAATATTCCAATAAGTAAGCAGCATTGCCTTACTAGAGGCACTATAAGCTGCTTCTTGTCCGGAAGAAATAATGCTTTTAATTTCTGTAATAACTGATTGGTATGGCGTCAAATGATTTTCCATTATGTCACCTCAATTTTCCATAATAATTATATTTTAACTTGCTTTTACTGTCATATCAAGACACTTTCAAAAATGGTGTAGTAGTGGTGTAGTAAGCGCCTTTATCTGTAACAGAACTATTGATTTTACTGGCTTCTCCAAGACTTTTCAAGATACTGCCGTGGCAAATAAAAAGTACTTTTATCATATCTTTTATATCCCTTCATAAGCCTTCAAATACCTGTAATTACTGGCTTTCCGGCGTTTTCTTGATTTTCTGTTTTTACCTTTCTCTATGCATATCTACATAAGTCTACGCAAATTCATGGGCAAATGGTGTAGTAAACTGGTGTATTGTCAACCTGATTTTCTTTGTTTTTCCTGTGTAGCAGTTACCTTAAAACCGATAACTTTTGCCATCTGTTCCGCAGCTCGGTCATAGCTTGCGTGGGTGTAAACATTCAGCGTCGCTCCCACAACAGAATCTCCCATTACATACTGTAAGGTCTTTATATCCATACCTGTATTTACCATGTTAGTATAGAATGTATGTGGAACACATGGGGAGTTATTTTTGGTAATGATTCTTTAAATTGCTATTTAATTATACTTTCTTTTAATAATCAATTTATCCGGCCCTCCAATCACGGCTGATATATTCCTCATAAGTAAAAATATTATCATCACCAACAAGCTCACTCAAAAAGTCACGAAACGTATCATCAAGTACTTTTCTAAATAACCAGCAAATGTTTGTTGCATCTGCGGGTGCATATGAGACTCCGGTTCCTCAATAAACAATAAGGGAATACATGCAAGATTTCCCTGTTTAATCTTATCCGCAAAATCCGCCAACATAAATTTAATTTTAATAAGATTCTTATATCCCAATCCATTATGAGAACTAGGAAGCGCTTCTCCCACTACCGTTGATGCATATGTAAGTTCTGTCTTGTCCTTAATTTGATCATCAATCTGTAACCGAGTATTTACTCCGAAAACTAAACAACACATCATCATTCAATTCTATTTTACATACTTCTCCAAATATTTCCCGAATAGTCTGTTCATTTACAGGCAATCCTTTTATTGTTGCGTCCATATCCATGGTTGCTCTAGTGTCAAGACCAACCATCGCTGCAATCAAAAATCCACCCTTCAAGATAAAAATTTTGCATTATGAGTTGTGCAGATATATGTTTTTCTTTTGCAAGATTTTTAATAATTGCCTTTAACTGCATTACATTTTTCACAACAGTACCTCCAGATATGATCTGAGTTTTATTTCAACCTTTAAAAGTTTTGCTAATTCACATAAAACAGGAATATTTTTATCCGAATTAGCTGCATAACGCTTAAAAGCTTCTGTTACCACCTGAATGTCCACATGGCTATGAGGCTTTAAAATATCACAGAGCGTTCGTTCTACACTATACGCTCTTACAGCATTTCCACCCGGTGTAGTCACTTCTTCTATTCCCAAATCATATATCTCTTTCTTACACTGCACACACCTAATATTTTCTTTCTTTGGGTTTGTCAAATTGTAATTCATCGGAAAAGTCATATGATATTTGTTCGGTGTTCGATCTGTTAAATCCCATAGAAACAATGCTGTTTCGTGGGAATAAACTCCTCTTTTAAATCGATTCTGTAAATTAAAAATTTCATCATCCCAAACTTCCGGCAAAATGTAAATACCTCGGGAGGATTTCTCTATTATTCCCTTATCAACAAGGTATTTAATATTCCCACGTGAAAACCCTGCTGCAACCACCATTGCAGTAGTAACTATTCCATTATTCCCTTTTGCCATCTTAATAATCTCTTCAGTTGCTCCCACAATAATCCTCTACTTCCCATTGACTTTTATGCTTGTTATTATATAATTACAAAGCGCAAAAGTCAATAAGTATACATTTTCTTAGTCAAATTGGGTAGACGATGTCTACCCAATTCACAGTATAATCCAGTATATTTTAGATTTCTACAAAATTATCAAATTCATTCATCTTTTGCTATTTTGTCATTCAAGGCTCTTTCAAAAATGGTGTAGTAGTGGTGTAGTAAACGCCTTTTCTCTCCATGAAATCATTGATTTTGCTGGCTTTTTAGGACTTCTCAAGATATTGCCGTGCAAGTCATAGAAAATTCCTCCTTTCTCCCACGTGGGGCGGTGCATAGTTTATGGTTACATCTGTAATTCATAAGGATAGCAGCGCTTTAAGCTGTTACGCCTTGATTACTTGCATATGAGGCTAATTTTTCACCCATTTTAAAAGCGTTTTGGCAATCTATCGGAAACTGCTTTTTTCTGATTTTTCCCTTATGTTCTGCATTGAAATTTGATGCAGCATATTTTGAATAATCGTCAAACTGGTAACAGTCTGCAGAAATGATATATTCAGAATGTCCATTTAAAAGTTTCAAGTAATTTTTGTTGTTTTCAAAAATATAATGATAGCCAAACGATTTTATCATTTCATGTGGCAAGCCCATAGTATAAATAAAACCAGTTTGTATCGTACCCATAAAATTTGTGCGGTTTGCTGAATCATAAGAAAGATTTGCAAATATAAGCCGTTCCATAAAAGATTTCATTTCTCCGGTAATGTTGCCTAAATAGATGGGGGAACCGAATATCAAAATATCACTTGATATAACTTTTTTTAACACCTCTGTCAAATCATCTTTCATTGCACAATGTCCATTAAGATTGCTTTCTTTTTTCTTGCACGCAAAACAGCTACAACAACCTTTAAAATCTAAATCATAAAGATGAATCAAGTCTGTTTCTGCACCAATAGAAGCGACTCCTTCAAGAGATTTCTTTAACAGAGCGACCGTATTCCAATTCTTTCTTGGACTTCCGTTAATTGCTGTTACTTTCATACAAAACTCCCTTTTTATTTACATTCAAAAAACTTTTGTTATAATTAGTATAGCTTTAAGAAACAAAAATACAAGTACGCACACTTTTGTGCCCTAGAATAGTGAGGAATAAATGGCTGATAGAAATTTATATAATGGCTCTTGTGAAATTGTAAGTGCGCTCAATCTTCTCAGTGGTCGTTGGAAGTTACCAATTTTATGGAAATTATCTTATGGAAATATACGATACAATGAACTAAAAAGGCAAGTTCATGGTATCACCAATATTATGCTAACTCGTTCATTACAAGAATTGGAAACACATGGTTTAGTTACTCGTATTCAATATTCGGAAATCCCACCTCATGTAGAGTATTGTTTAACACAAGCCGGATTAAAGTTGGTTCCAGCGTTACAGGAGTTAAAAAAGTGGGGAGAAGAACAGGCGATTCTTGAAAAACAGCTACTTTCAACTTCTAAAAATAAAGTTTCAAATTCAAAATAGTTTTATATTTATCTATCTTTTTGACCATATAAGAATGAGAGGGATTCCGTAGTCGTCGGCATTGTGTGTAATGTGTATAACTGGCTGTCTTATGGAGTTGTGGGTAACTCTGTTTGCAGAATATGGGAAAGCTGCACTTTAGCTTTTCCATGTTCTGTAAACAGAGTTATCCATGACACAATAGCCTGTTATGCACATTTCCACAATGTTTTTTTTGCTTCTCCGGCTCGCTGGCTCTGTGTTTCTCCCTCCATTCCTTTTGCCGTTCTCGGTTGTATGCAAGCCGCTTTTCCTCCGCTTCCTGTTCCTCCTGCTGGCGGCGGTCATTCCCCCGCCCGATAAGCGGCGGCGGCAAAGATGTTTCGTCCAGTCTTTGCGCGCCTGCGCCTTTTGATCATGCACAAGCTGTTTCCGCTTGTTTTCAAGCTGTCTGATTTCCTCCTCGATACCTGCGATTTTTTCAAGTTTGGTCTTTGGCATATCTGAAATGCTCCTTTCATTTCTGGAGTATGGAATGGATTTTTACAAATAAGCGGTTTTCCGTTTTACTCCGTCCTGTCGGCAAGTATCATTTTCAATAGCTTGTCGCGGAATGTTTCTGTGCCGCTGTGGTTGAAAACAACTCCGCAACAATGATCTGCCCGTTCCTCTGCGTCGTGATGATACCGTCGGGTTTCCGGGCGCGAAAAAGGGATTTCCCGTGGTTGGAAAATCCCTCTTTGCTGTCGGTTATTCTGTTTTACTGTGCGGGCGGCGCGGTGGCTTGTGCTTTTTTCCTTTCCCAAATGTCCAGATATCTCCCTTGCATCCCCTGCAAAATCCCCTCCGGATGCGAATACCCTATCTGCACGCCACGGCGAAAAATCCTGGTTCCAGTCGGCACCTGTGATGCCGATAAGAATACACTGTTCCTTCATCTGTGCCCGGATATTCTCTGCTTCTCCCGGAAAAGTATGTATCCAGATGACCGGGTCATCTTTCCTTATTTTATCATCAAAAATTGTGATCTCAGATCCCTTAACTTTCAACTCCTTCATTTATTCATCTTCTTTCCCATCAGTTCATAATAAAAAATGTACTGCTGCATGACTCCTTCACATCCATTGTATCTTTCTGCCGGAAACCCGTCAGGATAATGGCCTTCCAGAGCCTGTCTGATGTGAGTGTCTACAGGAAATGCTTCAAAATGATGAAGTGCAAACAGGCAGATACAGTCCGCCACTTTCTCCCCGATGCCATACAGTTTCATCAATTCAGTCTTTGCCTCTTTATAAGGCATTTGTTTTATTGCCTCCAAAGAGACTTCTCCCTCTGTCAGGCTTTTTGCAGTCCGCACCACATACTTGCTCCGGTACCCCAGGTTGCTGTCCTTCAAAGCATCCTCATGAAGTTCCGCCAATTCCTCCGCTTGGGGAAATGTATAGTAAAGCTTCCCTGATCCGTCAAATCTTTTCTCTCCATAACACTCACAAATGTTGTCAATACACCGGCGGATGCGGACAATATTGTTTTGCTGTGATATTAAAAATGAGACGATCATTTCCCATAAATCCTGATTCAAAATACGGATGCCGAAACCAAACTCCGAGGCTTTTTTCAGATATTGGTCTTGTTCATCAATTGATTCTATGTATTTTTTGTAATCTGTATTCAGATCAAAATATTCCCTCCAAAATGTCTCGTACTTCCTTTCATCACAGTGAAATGTGCATTGGTTTCCATTCTGGGTCACTTCCAAATATTCATTTCCTGCAATCACCGAATATGTATTGTCATGCTTCTGCCTCATACGGAAACACTGACCGGAATCACAGATCTGTGCAATGTTAAAACAGTCTAATTCTTTTGTTATCATAATACTCCTTATAATATAGACATATAAACTTTCCTTTTATACTTCATCATTTTCTCTTTGCCTAATATGGAATTATCTTATTTACATCCCTTATATCTGAGTAGCTTGTATCATCTATGATAATTCCAATACCGCTTCTGTCTGATTCTGCACAGTTTCCAGATGTTATCTTGATCACTTATTGTTAATCCTAAGTACACTAAGACTATATTTGTACGCGTTCAATTGGTGTATTTCAAACACTTATAGTTAGCTCTAATACCCATTTCCTTCGCATAAAATAGTCATTCTATTAAAACAACAATTCTCACCAAAAAGCTCACATATCTCTCCATCCCGCATAAACTCGGATTTTTTTAAATCGGACGATCCCCCATACTTTATACGCTATCATAGGCCGACCTTTATTAAATATCATACTATAATAATTGCCTTTTTCCATATATTTTAAAAATTCATAGAAAATACTGGTACGATCCTCAAAATATTTAATTCATCACATTTTTGCTTCCGTTAAACATTAAAAACAAATTTTTTCACAATTCTGTCTCAATCAATCCAATATCTCATCCACCCGATCCAACACCGCCTCATAATCAACCTTTTCATAATCCGTCACGTCCAGTTCAATCAGACTCCCCAGCTGAAACTTATCATAACCTTTATTTAAACACCGGTCTTTAAATATTTCATAAGTCACCAGAGCATCCGCCTTCGTCCGGTCTTCCAGCACATCCCCTTCTTGATATCGTGTCACCAAATGTGCCAGGTGTCTGGACGGTTCCAGATCTCTGTTTCTTGACCGCTCATACAACACATCAATGTTTCCGGTAAGGCGGATCGTGAGCACCTGATATCCATAAGTTAAGGAAAGGCTTTCAAGTCTTCCCTTCTGTTTTTCGCTGAACGGATAATCCGAAATTACCGAGTACTCCCCGCTCATGAGTTCCTCCAGCTTTGCATAGTACAACTCCCAGCTTTGATCTTCCAGACGAATCTTTTCTTCTATATTTTCAAATCCAAAACGGTCCCACAGCTTCTCTTTCATTTCATCCTGAGAAACTACAACAAATTCATTGTGCCGATTTAAAATCTGTTTGCAGAAGAACGTCTTCCCCGTTGCCGGATAACCGGCAAGGAGTATCATTGCTTTTTTCATACATCTCTCCCAAATAAACAGACTGCCGCGGCAAAACGGCAGTCTCCTGTTATAATGCTAATTCAACTGTCAGATAATAAGTATCTGCCCGGTAATAAGCTTCTACATACTCTCTTGGAATTTTGTTTTCGTCATAGGAAACACGCTTCACATAGATCAGAGGCGCTCCCACTTCCACCTGAAGCAGCTTGGACCTCCGCTCATCTGCCAAAATAGAATAAATCTTTTCTTCCGCTTTCGCCAGCTTGATGTGACAGTGGTTCACATAATAAACTCTCAGCGATTCCTTGGAAAAGTCTTTCTCCAGCGCTTCCGGAACCCAATCGTAATCCAGATAATTGGTCTCAATATACATGGGCTTTTCATCTGCATACCGGACCCTCTCAATCCTGATCACTTTTGCGCCCTCTTCAAGCTGAAGATTTTCTAAGACTTCCTGATCCGCACGAATGACCGTCTTATCCAAAACCTTTTTGCTCGCCACCCTCTTGCCGTCACTGTGTTCCCGCAAAAAATTGACGATCTTCTGGTTATCACTTTTTGCTTTCATGTTCTTTACATAAGTCCCATGGCCGCGTTTTTTTTCGATCAGTCCTTCATCTGCCAGCATATCCATCGCTTTTCTGACCGTAGCCCTGCTGACCTTATAATAAGCCATCATTTCACTCTCAGCAGGGATCAGATCCCCGATCTGATACTTCCCGGTGACAATGTCCTGGTACATATAATCATATATCTGGTAATAAAGCTGTTCCCTTCCGCTGAAATCCAATTCATGTTTCATCGCTTACACCTCTCTGTAACTGTGTTCCTAAAATTATTCCATCAGCTCCCCGCCCACGAGATTGATGGACTGTCCGGTCAGATAGCTTGAGCTGTCCGTAGTCAGGAAGATCGCCGCATCCGTTACATTTTTCAGATCTACCAGCTTATGCATCGGAATATTCTTCTCAAAATACGGGAGCACTTCTTCCGGATCTAAATTTCTTTTCTTTGCATATTCATATTTTAACTTCTGCCACATCTCTGTCGGGACAATTCCCGGACAGATGGTATTTACCCGTATGCCCTTGTCTGCAAATTCTTTTGCTATGGACTGGGACAGTCCCTGGACACCGTATTTGCTTGCGCAGTAAATGGTCTGCCAGGAACTTGGCTTTTTCCCTGAAAGTGAAGACATATTGATGATTGTTCCGCCTCCGTCAAGCATCTGTCTCACTGCCGCCTGACAGCACAAGAACGTGGCTTTCAGATTCACATTGATCGTCGTATCCCAAAGTTCCTCACTGCTTTCCAGAAACGGCGCCATCTTGGAAAATCCGGCAGAGTTGATCCATGAATTGATTCTACCATATCTTTCGGCTGCTTTACATGTATTTTCATCAATTTGCTCTTTCTTCGTCACATCCGTCTTGAAAAAGCAGGCCTCACCGCCTCCGGCCTTTATTTCCTCCACAACCTGCATGGATTTTTCTTCATTCAGGTCAAAGATTACAACTTTGGCTCCCCTCTTTGCAAACTCTTTTGCCATAGCGGCTCCCATGCCGCTTCCGCCTCCGGTGATGACAGTTACCTTATCATCTAATCTCTCCGCATTCATGTTAAAAGCCTCCTTTACTTTTTAATATACTCCGCAACATTGACCTGTTTATCCTGAGGCATAACCTGGACAAAAACATTAACTCCCTTTTGGATCAAATCAAGGAAGTTTTTATTTTCTTCCGGGTTAGTAGAAATATTTTTATACAAAACACTTCTCCCTTCTTTTGCGCCCATTCCTCCCACGTCGATCTCATCGATTTCAATTCCTTGATCCACCATGTAATTCAGGATTTCCGGCCCTTTTACAAGAAGGATTGTAGGCGCTTCCAGCCCCTGTTTCATAAATTCCACCGCATCGTCACGGTTAAATATACCGATGGCAATCTCATCGGGCACTGCCATTTCCAGCACATTGATCATAAAATCGTCTTCTGCCACTTCATCATCGGCAACGACAACCTGTACTGCATTTTTCTGCTTGATCCAGGCTGTCATCACCTGCCCGTGGATCAGCCGGTCGTCAATTCTTGTTAAGACTAAGTTTTCCATTCTTCCTGCCTCCTTTGCTTAAATTCATTCCCTTTACCGCCAATGCCCCCGGAGAGACTGCCTCCTGTATCAGTTCATCCAGCGTGCTCTTTTCGGTTCTGGCAAAAACCAGAGTGATCAGCATCGGCATATTCATACCTGAAACCATACCGATCTTATGGTCTTTCGCCAGGTATCCTGTACTGTTAAAAGGGGTTCCCCCTGTCACATCCGTAAGAACCAAAGTACCTTCCTCTGATTCGTACTCTTTTATCTCACTTTCCAGTCTGTTTCTGTATGCTTCCGGAGACTCTCCGGGCAGGAGAGGGACAGCTGATATCCCCTCCTGTTCCCCTGCCACCATTTGAAGGCTTTCTAAAAGCCCTTCACAGAAACGGCCGTGGCTTACTAACATAATATGTATCATAACGGCATCCCTCTATCCCACAAATCCAAGCAGCCCCAGATAAGATGCCGCAATTCCTACAATGAAGATGCCGATAACGATCCAAGTGACGTTGATCTTCTTTGAAACAAGCTTCCATACAATCAGGGTGATAGCTAAAGGAATGAGTCCTGGAAGAAGGGAGTTTAAAATCTCCTGAAACTTTACCACACCGCTGCCCACGGCAATCTTAAACGGAGTATTCACTGTAATTCTTGTGGAAGCCATGCACCCCACAACCATGAGTCCCACAATGCTGAAGGCATTGGTCACCTTATCAATCACCCCGTTTTTAAGGATTTTCAACAGAGTAGATTTTCCGTATTTGTAGCCGTTCATAAACATGAAATATCCGCATGTAAAAATCAGGATCTCAAACAATACTGTAAAAAATACCGGTCCGACATAATTCCGATCCAGCGCCATCGTACAGCCGATACCCGCTAAAATAGGAAACAGGATTCCCTGCATAACGGTGTCTCCGATACCGGCTACGGGTCCCATGAGTCCGGTGCGGACGGAATTGATGTCTTCTGCCGAAACACTTTCCCCGTTGGCTCTGGCCTCCTCCATAGAAACCGTGATCCCGTTAATGATCGGCCCGATAGTAAAGACTTCTGAGTTATAAAATACCATATACTTTTTCAGCTCTCTGACCCGCTCTTCATTGGATTCGTACAGGCGTTTGACCGGCCCGATCATCAGATTGGCGATTCCTAATGCCTGCAGCCGTTCATAGTTATAGCATGCCTCTGTGCTGGTGGTGGCCAGCCATGTCTTTACAAGATCTCTTTTTGACAGTTTTTTCTGATAATCCCTCGCTTCTGTTTCCTCTGCATAATCAGTGCGCTCTTCATTTTTCTTCAGCGTGAGGCGCTTCACTTTCTTCGTTTTTTCTTCCTTTTTATTATCGGCCATAAACATGATAATTGCAATGATTGCCGCAAAAATTGCAACGGCCATAATATCCAGTTTTAAGTAGATTGTCAGGAAAAATCCGGCAAAGAAATACGGAACCAGCTTTTTCTTTCCAAGATAGTTTAAAAGCATGGCGATTCCAAGTGCAGGCATGATCCCTCCGACTACCTGCAGCGCAGTTACAAGGCTCTTGGGAATGGCATTAATCAAAGCAGTACCCCATGTTTTCCCGGACATCACGAGCGCAAAGGCAGGAATCCCATACAGCGCAAAGGCCACCAGAAAGGACGGGACAAAATTCATAAGCCGCACTCCTCTGATATTCCCGTTTTCCAGCATAACATCAGCCCTGTGAATCCAGAAAGAGTTCACAGTCATATAAACCTGATTCAGTAAAAGGCCAAACATACTGAACGGGATGGCAAATGTCACTGCCATCGTCGGGCTCGCGCCTGATAGAATCGTCATGGCTGTACCAAAGATCCCTGCAACGATCGTATTGCTAGGCATGGTTCCCCCTGCGGAAATCCATCCCAGATAGATCAGCTGTATGTTAGCACCCGCGAGCATACCTGTCATCGGATCTCCCATAAAAATACCGGTCAGCAGCCCTGTCGTCAGCGGGTACACCAGACATTTTGTCACCGGACCAAAAAACCACCACTGCCCCATTGTTGCCAGCAAAGCTACTAAAATTGCTGAAATTACCATCTTAAATCCTCCTCTTTCCGATTAATGTTTTCCGCTTAAGCGGACCATCACTTTCCCTTTCTTTGCATACCTCTGTGTTTTCAGCTCCTCACCCATCTCTTCCAGATCAAGGCTGGCACTGATGATTGTATCGGTATCAAGCTTTCCGCTTTCTAAAAGCGCCACCGCCCGTTTCGTTGTGTTTGGATTTAAATAAGAAGTATAGATGCTGAGTTCCTTCGTATACGCCTCAAATTGGTTCATGGAAACCGGCTCATCCGGATCTCCGAGTCCAAACAGCAGTACCTTGGCATTTTTTCCCGCAATCTTCAGAGACTGCTCCATGGTTGATTTTAATCCGATACATTCGATAACATAGTCAATATTAAATGTCTCAGCCAGCTTTTCTATCTCTTTGTCATCCACTGCATAATCGGCTCCCAGCTCAAGAGCCAGCTGCTGTTTCTCTTTCTCCCTCTCAACCACGATGATGACAGAGGCCCCCGAGAGTTTCACCATCTGAAGCATCAGGCTTCCGATAGAGCCCAGACCGTAAATTACCACTGCCGAGCCGCTTCGGATCTGAATCAGATCCAGTCCGTGGATCACACAGGACAAAGGCTCTGCGAATGCCGCATTTTTAAGATCCAGCTTCTCCGACACTTTATAGACGTTCTGCTCCGGAGGGTACACATAGTCAGAAAATCCTTTTGCCACACCGTGCCTTTCAAAACAGAAATTCGGAAGCCCCTGCTGGCAGTAAATACATTTCCCGCATCCGTAACTGGGATCTGCCGCCACCCTGTCTCCGGGTTTAAAATACTTAACCTTCGGTCCGACGGCTGTCACAATCCCGGAACACTCATGTCCGAGAATAATCGGCGGTATCACCGGACTGGCCCCGTTTTTCCCTTCAAATTTATGTATGTCTGTGCCGCACAGGCCGCACCATGCCACTTCGATTTTCACTTCATCATCTTCCGGTTCCCGGTCAGGTACTTCTCTCACTTCATAGGTCCGATCCCCTGTATAATATCCTGCTCTCATATGCATCACCCGCCTTAATTGAGATTTTTAAAGAGTTCTATTTTCCTCTGTACTACCTGGTTGACTGCTTCGATACACGGCACTACATTATTTCTCAGAGAACTGCTTTCCGAGGTCTGTCCAAAAAGCTCTTTGGACTTTTTCGTCCAGGTGACCAGAAGTTCTGTTCCCACATTAAATTTCCTGATTCCAAGATCGATTACCCGTCTCACGTCCTCATCCTTTACTCCGGTCCCGCCGTGAATAACCAGAGGAAGATCTACCGCCTCTTTAATTTCTTTCAGCCTTTCAAAGTTAATGTTTGTCTTGGACTTATACTGTCCGTGATTCGTGCCGATTGCCACTGCCAGTGCATCAATCCCTGTCTTCTTCACAAAGTCCACTGCTTCTTTTGGGTCTGTATAGCGCACCTCTGCCTCTGACACTGCTACTCCGTCCTCTGTTCCCCCGACGATCCCCAGTTCCGCCTCCACAGAGACATCAAATTTCCCTGCATATTCAATGATCTGCTGTGTCTTTAAAATATTTTCTTTCAGCGGCAGGGATGATCCGTCAAACATGACAGAACTGTAACCGGCATCAATCGCCTCTTTTATATCATCATACTCTTTTGCATGGTCCAAATGAAGCACCACGTCAATTCCTGCTTCCTCCGACATGGTCCTGCACACAGATACCAGATTCTTGTGCCCCACATATTTGGCCGTTCCGACACTCGTCTGAATGATCACCGGAGTCCCCTGTTCTTTCGCCGCCAGGATAATGGCTGGAAGCATTTCCAGACTGTGGGTATTAAACGCCCCCACTGCCATGTTCAGTTCATCCGCTTTTTTCAGAACCTTCTTCAAATTTGTATACATCTTAACCTCCTCAAATATTGACTTCTGCCTTTTATTTTAAAATTCTATTTGTTCACCTCCCATCATTTTATCCTAACGTTATAATGTACGGATGTTTGTACTTTCGAATGTATTATACAACTATTTTTACATTTTGTAAACAGTTTTTAAGCCAGAAGATGAAAAATCTTCTGGCTTAAGGTCATTCTCATATTCTGTTGTTTACTTAACAGTACTCTCTCCCGCCCAAATCCTGCACTGCGTAATCTTAGGTTCCGGATCAAATCCCTCTTCCACGCCCATAGCAGAAAGCATCTCACACGGGAAATCCGGACAGACTCCGCAGTGGTCGAATCCTTTTTTCTCACAGCAGGACTTCACCCCGCACTCACCGCCCCAAAACGGCTGTTTCATTTCTGTGCATCCTTTACAGTGAACCTGCTCCTTTCGTTCACATGAATTGCAGCAGACACCGCATCTTGATTCAAACATAACTTACCCTCCTAAATTTTTCTTTCAGTTAAAGAGTTTCTTTCAGTTCCTCAATCCATGTTTCCAGCGCCTGTGCCAAGATAAGCTGCTGCTCTAAAACAGCCATTCCTGTTTTCGGAATCTCCGGCAGATGTTCTTTCAGGCTTACATTTTCTTCGATATATCCTTTTAAAGTCTTCATGTTATTCTCAATCTCTGTCAAACAGGATTTCTGTTTTTCCTTCGGCAGACTGTCCAGATTTACAATGACGGCATTAAAGTCGAGAAATATTCGGACAGGTTTTGAAGCGATCTCCAGCATGAGCTTTTCAAATTGCTTCTCGCCCTGCTCCGTCAAAGAATAAACCGTCTTTTCCGCCATATTTCCTTCTTTTACAATATCGCCTTTCATAAATCCTTTTTTCTCCAGCTGGATGACTTTTTTGTAAATAGAAGGTGTACTGATCTTCACCCATTTGGATATATTGCGGTACTCTACGATCTTTTGAATATCGTAGGCACTTAAAGATTCCTTCTTCAAGATTCCCAGCACGATAAGATCAATGGTTGCCATGATTTCCCCCTTTTGCTTGACAACTACTATAATTTATAGTAGTATGTGTTTCACTATTTACTTGCTATAATTTATAGTAGTATATTTTATATTTCATGTCAACAGAAAGGAGAGTTCATTATGAATGAACAAAACAAAAAGATGGAACTGTTAGGAGGTGCTCCGATACCGAAAGCACTTTTAGCCATGGGGCTGCCGACTATGATCGGCATGATGATCAATGCCTTATACAACCTGGTAGATGCTTACTTTGTGGGAGGGCTGGGAACCAGCCAGATGGGCGCAATCTCCGTTGCCTTTCCCCTCGGACAGGCGGTGGTAGGACTGGGCCTGTTATTCGGAAACGGAGCCGCATCCTATATTTCCAGACTGCTGGGACGCGAAGAAAAAGATACTGCCAACAAAGTCGCCAGTACAGCTCTCTACAGCAGTGTGGCTGCAGGTGCAGTCTTAATTATTTGTACGGTGATTTTTCTGAATCCGATTTTAAAGTTGCTTGGAGCAACCAAAAGCATAATGCCCTATGCAGTCACTTATACAGGCATCTATATTGTCTCATCTATCTTCAACGTTTTTAATGTGACAATGAATAATATTGTCACCAGTGAAGGGGCCGCTAAGACAACGATGTGTGCCCTGCTGACAGGTGCTGCTCTGAATATTATTTTAGACCCCATCTTCATTTATGTCCTGGATCTGGGCGTGGCCGGTGCTGCAATCGCTACGGCCATCTCACAAATAGTTTCTACCGCTGTGTATTTATGTTATGTATTCAGAAAGAAAAGTGTATTTGATTTCAAAATAAAAGACTGCTGTTTTTCTAAAAAAATGATATCGGAAATCATGAAAATAGGGATTCCTACCCTGATCTTTCAGCTGCTGACCAGTCTTTCCATCGCACTGATCAACAAACAGACGAAAGTATACGGGGATTCCGTCATCGCCGCTATGGGTGTGGTAACAAGGGTTATTTCTATGGGAAGTCTCATGGTCTTCGGATTTATCAAAGGCTTTCAGCCAATTGCAGGATTCAGCTATGGGGCAAAAAAATATGACCGCTTACATGAAGCGGTCAAAACTTCTATTATATGGTCCACAATATTCTGCGTAATCTTTGGGGCAGCTGCGGCTTCATTTTCCTCATCTATCATTTCAGGATTCACAGAAGGAGATATGGAAATGATCCGTGCCGGCCAAAAGGCACTGCGGGCAAACGGTTTATCTTTTCTGCTCTTTGGTTTCTATACGGTATATTCATCCCTTTTCCTTGCTCTGGGAAAAGCAAAGGAAGGTTTTATCCTGGGTGCATGCAGACAAGGGATTTGTTTTGTTCCCGTCATTTTATTACTGCCAGCGGCCTGGGGCATCAGCGGAATCCTTTATGCACAGCCTATTGCTGATGTAATTTCTGCTGTTGTGACAGTTTTTATGGCCCTGCATCTTCATAGGGAACTGAACAAAGTGGGCAAGTTCACTTTATCTTCTGAATCCTTAAATCTATGAGAGGCTTGACGTCATCAAATATGATTTCTAATATTATCTACACAAAATCCCCGTCTCCAAATGATATTCAAGAACGGGGATTTTTCTCTATTTTCTTCTTTATATTGCTGTCACAGAAAGACCGATTTCAAACATATTTTGCATGTACATTAATATATTTTGGAGTACTTAAATATATAATCAGCCATCATTAAAAACCTCACTAATATCAACCAATTTTTTCTCATCATCAGTAGAATTCATGTATTCTTCTACTAGTGCCGCACAATATAGATCATCTTCGATTTCATCATCAGCTTGAAATCCACACAAGTACGACACAATGTAAGGTAATTTATAATCGGGCAATTCATTTATAATTTGTATTGCCTTTTCTCTATCGCTCATGCCTTCACATCTTTTTCCCCATTATTATACAGATATATTAACATATTTATGTATTTCTGCAAAGTCTATTCAATTTCAAGAAGCATGAGTCTTCATCCTAACTGCACTAAATGGCTTTCGTTCGAGTTTGTCAAAGTTGAATATCTTTTATTTATATATCACTGTTGTGTTTCCTCTGTCAATCCTGTCAGAAAATGTCTGATCCGAATATCCCAAAACTAAGCTGGCATAGATTTTTTCATCCTTTTCCAAACCATATCTTTCAAGAAATATTCGTATGTTTATATTGTCTGAAAGCCAGTGCACCTGGTTAATATAACAGGAGCCCATTTCCAGCGAAGCCGCTGCGATCATCATATTCTCCGCCATAACCGCACAGTCCGCCATGCTATTTCCATATTCTATTTTATTTGCCAGCAGGATGAGAATTGGTGCACCATACGTAAAATACAGTTTTCCTTCCCGGGCCTTTTTTATTGTAGAATACAGACTTTTATACATTCCTTCTTTTAAAGGCATTTTGGCAAACTCCCGCTGTGCTGCGGCCTCCAGCTCTCTTATAATATCTTTTTTCTAAATAACAATCACTCTGGCAGTTTTTGAATTACCTCCGCTTGGCGCCATCCTTCCTGCTTTCAGGATTAAATTTAGCTCTTCCTCTGGTATACTTTTCACTTGATAAACCCGACAGCTTCTTCTGTTATTAATTACTTCAAGAACCGTTTCCGCTTTTTTACTAAACATCACTCAATCCAGCCTTTTTTGATCCACTCTTCACATTGTTTTGCATCATGTCCAAAAAATAAAACGGCATGACCTTCGCTCTGCATCTGTTTCAGTCTCTTTAAATTCTGCAAAAATTCTCTGCTATCATTATTGATATCCCCTCCCGGAGGAAGTTCCCTGCGGTAGGCCTCTTCCGTATAAACAGTATCCCCACAGAAAATAACTGTTCCTGTATCCTGAAGGTGTACCTTCATACCCAGCAGCCCCGGAGTATGACCTTTCTGGACAAAGAGGGTAAGATCTTCTGCCAGCGAAACGTTTTCTGAAACCGGATGAAATGTAATTCCATCCAGATCATAAAACAACTCTTTTAAATATGCCCCGCTGTGTTCTTTATCCTTTACGAAAACCTGAAATAAGGCTTCCATCAGATCTTCTTCTGGTACAATCACTTTTTTTCCAGCCTTTGTATTCTGAAAAAATTTCAGTCCTCCCACATGGTCAAAATGCATGTGCGACAGAATCAAAATATCAATATCATTGACCTGAAGCCCTTCCTTTTTCAGTGCTTCCGTAATAGTGACAGCTTTTCCGACCGGATAAATCTCTTTTATATGCTCAGAATAAGTACACTGCCATACATCATCATTTCCAGTGTCATATAAATTATTCCCGAGCTGTGGATGGCGGATCAGTACTGCACTGACCGGAGACTTGACCTTTATATCACAATCAGTTTCCATCAGTTCTGTTTTTTTGCAGGTCAAATACCCCAGGTCCAAAATCTTTAATTTCAATTTTTCCATACCTATTTTCCTAAATACCCTCCGTCAGCAGGAATGACCGCACCGCTGATATAAGATGAAACGTCACTTGCTAAGAACACGGCTAACCCGGATAAATCCTCCGGTTTCCCCCACCGTTTCATTGGGATCCTGTTTGTAATCTCATAATACTGTTTCGGATTTTTCTCCTTCATATCGGAAGTAAGTTTCGTCTCCATATATCCCGGAGCAATTGCATTCACATTGATCCCTTTGGAAGCCCACTCGTTGGAAAGCGCCTTGGTCAGCTGGGCCACGGCGCCTTTACTTGCCGCATAGGCCGGTACCATCTCACTGCCGAAAAAAGATGTCATAGAGGCCATATTTATTATTTTCCCATATCCCTGTTCGATCATCGTATTTCCTGCCATCTGTGACAGCATAAAGACAGCGTTCAGATTGACATCCATAATCATCTTCCACCGATCCAGAGGAAAGGATGCGGCACTGCACCGATACTGGATCCCTGCCCCGTTAAATAAAATATCAATTCTCCCGTCCAGCTTTTCAAGCATTTCTCTGTAAACTCTTGAAAGACTGCCAAGATCGCTGAGATCACAGTTTAAGTATTTTACTTCTCTGTCTGTTTCCATTCTTCCGGTAGCTTCTTTTACTCTGCTGTCTCTGTCTGCCAGAAGCACATCCGCTCCTGCATCATAAAATGCCTTTGCCACTGTGTAGCACAGTCCACTTGCCCCTCCGGTCACAACTGCTCTTTTGCCTTTTAAATTCAACTCCATTTACCATTCTCCTCATTTATCATCTCACCTGAACACATTCAGCAGATTGTCTCTTGTGATCTTTTTTATAGTCCGGCCGCTGATCCCATTTTTCTTCAAATATGGGATCACTGTTTTAAAAATCATATCCGGATACCTTGGTCTGCTCTGGCTTACATATCCCATCCTGTCAAAACAGCAGTCATGAGAGATCACAATGGAGTCCTCATACCCCTCTCTGAGAAGGTTCAGCAGATGCTCCATTTTTTCTTCATCACTTGGAATCCCCGGTATTGACAGAATTCCAAACTGATCAAATGCCGCATATACCCCTTTGTCCATGATTCTTTTTACTTCCTTTATGCCATGGCTGCTGCTCATATGTCCGATGATCACTTTTTTGGGATCCACTCCCCGAGACAATAAAAATTCCGTCTGTTCCATTCCCATGGTACCCCGGTCACAGTGGGTCAGCAGGGGCACACCCGTTATTTTCTGTGCCTCTGCCGCCGCTGCAAAAATCACCTGTTCCAGCGGTTTTATCTCTCCCAGGGAACTGGCCGTTTTGATCACACCCGCCTTTACACCAGTACTGCCGATCCCTTTTGTGATCTCACAAACAAAAAGATTTTTCATATAATCTTCCAGGTCACAGCAATAAGACAATGATTTCAAATACGCCAGAGTCTCCCCTTCATCTTTAAAAAGACCAGTAGAACAGACGATAGATACTCCGGTTTTCTCTGACAGCTTTTTGAGTAAATCCGGGTCCCTTCCGCACTCTATGGTTGTGGCATCCACAATCAGATTAACATCGTATTTCTCTGTCATTTTCAGCATTTGAAGTCCATGGTCCAAAGCTGTTTCCCTTTCATAACAATTTATCTTATCCCCATAAACTCCCGGTTTCCCAAATACAAAATGCTCGTGGGAAAGAGTGTTTTTCACTTTATCTTCCTTCAAAACTCCGGTCACTGTCTGTATCATGCCGTTCCCCCTTTTCAGGAAATTTTTAAGACTTCTGTCTGATTCGTTACTTCTTTCACATCCGCTATCTGATTTACATGAAAGGAATCAGAGTTCGCCACAACCACCATCACTGTAGGATCATAATGTTTCTGCACTAACGTCGTAAGATCCGCTTCGCCCATCAGATCTCCCTTCTTAACACTTTGTCCCTGCTTTACATTTATTTTAAACCCTTCACCGTTTAATTTCACTGTATCAATTCCAAAATGGATCAGGATTTCCGCCCCTGAATCCGCAGTGATACCATAGGCATGCCCCGTAGGATAAACTGCGCTGACAGTACCGCCGACCGGCGCAAATAATTTTCCGTCATCAGGGATGACGGCAATTCCATCTCCCAATGAGCCACTGGAAAAAGCCTCATCTTTTACTTCTGATAACTCCATAAGGTTTCCATTTCCGGTGAATTCAAAATCACTTCTGAGGATTTACCTTCTATCACTGCTGTCTTTTTGTTATTTTCCTCAAATCCGATCACATAGGTCATTGCCGCTGCAATTCCAATGGCAAGGATTATTCCGATGATGTAAAAAGGAAACGTCTTTCCGAAGAAGCCCGGAAAATTTAAGACACCTGCAAACACAAAAGTATACTGCTTGACTCCCATAACTCCCACAAACGCTCCCGCCACTGCTCCTGCTGTAATGAACGGAATGTGGAGTTTCTTAAATTTTGTCAAAAGTCCGTAAATAATAGGTTCTGTAATTCCCGTAAACAGTCCCGTCAGAAAAGAAGTAAAGGACAGCTGTCTCAATTCCGTATTCTTTGTTTTCAGAAGAACCCCCAGTGCCAGCCCGATCTGTGAATAGGTTGCCATGAGCCACATAGGCGTAAAATAATCAAATCCTTTGTTGGTGATGTTAATGATAATCATAGGAATGATCCCCCACTGCAGTCCGAAAATGGCCATATAACCGCATAACCCTCCGGCGATCAACCCGGCGATCAGCGGATTGATGCCAACCAACGCACTTAATCCGTCTCCCAACAGCTGGCTTACATAGGTGCCGAAAGGTCCAAATGTCAGGATTGTCAGCGGTACAACAATCAAAAGCCCTGACAGTGTGATCACAAGGGAACGAATACTGTCCGGCAAAATCTTCGTAAGCTTATGGTCTATGACTGAATAAAACCAGACCCCGAGAATGACAGGGATCACACTGGAAGAATAGTTTGCCATGACTACAGGAATCCCGAAAAATGCCACGGCACCCTTTGCCTCCGCCAATGCCGTAAAAGTCGGATGCAAAAGCACTCCTCCGATCACAACGGCAATATAAGGATTTGTCTTGAACTGTTTCGCCGCCGTAAATGCAAGCAGCACAGGAAAGAAATAAAAGACTGCGTTTCCCGCCCCCGATAAAATGGCATACGTTCCGCTTTCCGCATTCATCCAACCCATGGATGAGGCAAGACTTAACAGTCCGGTCAGGATACCCGAACACATAATAAGCGGCAGGTACGGCGCAAATATCCCGGAAATTACGTTGAATACTCTGTCAATTATCCTTCCTTTTTCTCCCGTCTCTGAGGAAGCATTCTCCAAAGAAGGCAGCATGGGCATAAGCTCATCAAACACCTTATTGACTGCATTTCCAATCACTACCTGGATCTGCGTGCCGCTTCCTAAAACATTGATTACTCCGTGCGTCTCCTGTAATTTCTCTTTCTCCACTTGATCCGAGTGGTTTAATGTAAACCTCAGCCTTGTGGCACAGTGATATACATTTTTTACATTTTCGGCTCCGCCCACATACATCAGCACTTTTTTGGCCGTTTCTTTATTTGACATGGCAAAAATCCTCCGTTATATTCTCTCCCCTTGTTTCAATCACTTCTTTATACCAGTAATAAGAAAGCTTTTTCTTTCTCTTTAAACCGTTCTCGTGATCAACATAAATAAATCCGTACTGTTTTTCAAACCCATTAAGCCAGCTCAGCAGATCAATGGCAGACCATGCAAAATAACCCTTGATGTTATATCCCCTTAAGTTTCCTTCTTTGACAGCCGCCAGATGCTTTTCAATAAACTTGATCCTCGGGACGTCCATGATCTCATCCTCAATGACAGGGTCCTGGTCACCCAGACCATTTTCCGTGATATATACTTTCAGGTCACTTTCATAGCGTTCCCTCAGCATCCGAATGCCATCCAGCAGTCCTTCCGGAGATACTTCCCAGCCCCATTTTGTATATACTTTGTCCTCCGGCTTCACAATCTCATAATAGCCGTCATAATAAAACTGACGTTTCTGTCCTGTGCTGGCTTCCCTGGAATAGTCAATCTCTGCATCCTTTCTGTCTTTTACCCTGACCACTGCGTTAGGGTGATAGTAATTCAGGCCGATAAAGTCATTTTGTTCACTGGCCCTTTTTATCACCGATGCTTCCTCATCGCTGATGTGAAACAGAAGCTTCCTTTCCTCTAAAGATTTCAGACAGTATTCCGGATATTCTCCCTTAAAAACAGGGTCCAGATACATAAATGTCTCAAAATGATTTGCATGGTTTTCAGCCTCCTTGTCACTGTCCGAATCAGAGGCAGCATAGTTTGGTGCAAACCCATGGGAAAAACCAATCTCTCCATACTGCTTTTTGCTCTTATACAAAACAACGGCTTCGGCATGAGCGGTCATTACATGATGCAGTGCCTCAAAAAACCCTTTCTGGTCATTTTTTAAGCCCGGCGGATGAGCCCCGGTGATATATCCGAACCTCAAAAAATAAACTGGTTCATTGAAAGTGATCCAGTGCTTAACCCAGTCGCCAAAACTCTCAAAACAAATATTCGCAAACGCTGCAAACTGCCGGACCGTCTCTTTGTTTCTCCAGCCGCCCTTCTCCTCCAGGTACTGAGGCAGATCCCAGTGATACAAAGTGACAAAGGGTACAATCCCATATCTTAAACATTCATTGATCAAACTGTCATAAAATGCCACTCCCTTTTCGTTCACCTTCCCATCGTCATTTGGAAATATCCTCGTCCACGAAACAGAAAAACGATAAGATTCCAGCCCCATCTCCGTCATCAGACGGATATCCTCTTTAAATCCATGGTAATGATCAATGGCAGTATCACCGTTGGTCCCGTTTAATGTCTTCCCTTTTATCTTAGAAAAAACATCCCAGTTTGATACCCCTTTTCCGTCTTCCTTATATGCTCCTTCTATCTGGTAAGCTGCCGATGCTGCCCCAAATAAAAAATCATGTGTAAACTTCATTTTCTTCCTCCATAAACTGCAATTCTTAAGCGCTTTTCCTGATTGCAATTTCATCATATACGAATTCTTCCGTCTTGTCTCAATTTTTCGGACTTTTGAATTTTGTTATGTTATTGAGGAATTTGTTACACAAAAAAAACATGATTTAAACCGCTTAAATCATGTTTTTTTATTTAATCTCTGGACTCTGTGTGCCAGTGTTTCCAGTATATAGATCACCGGCACCTGAGATGTTACATTATATTGTCCCGGCAGCACTGTCATTGGCATATAATAGGCAATGTTAAAATCCGAGACATCCGCCAGAGTACACTGTCTTGTATTGGTGATACTGATGATTGTAGCCTTTCCTCTTTTAAAACCATCGATCTGACGATGAAGGAATCTCTGCTCTCCACTCACAGACAAGGCCACAACAGCCGTATCATCATATTTTCCATTGTCTGTGGGATAAAACGGATCATCTAAATACAATGCGTTCTTTCCTAAATTGGATAAATAACGGGCACCATACTTCCCCAGAGTTCCGCTCGTACCCAATCCCACAAAGAACACTTTTTCCCTACTGCATATGATCTCCGCCGCCTTCTGGATCTCCTGGTCAAATTCACTGTGCTCCACCTTTTTAAAGAAATCCTGTATGATCGTGTAATCATCGGCAAACTCTCTTTTCCCGGAATCTTTCAGGTACTCTTTTAATTTATACTTAAATTCCGAGTAGCCTTCGCATCCCATTTTGGAACAGAACCGGAGAATCGTGGTAGAAGATACATGCAGCTGGGCTGCCAGTTCCCGGATCGTCATCCGGGAGGCTTTTTCTGAGTTGGATATGATATAGTTGTAAATTGAAACTTCCAGATCATTTAGAGATTTTATTTTTTCGTAGGTAAACATAACGCTCCTCCCGAAATATTTGTTTACATTAAACTACATACACTTCCAGCATATTTTCCTGATATGCCGCCTTCTTTTTCTCTGACATTACATTTTTTATTTCCTGTAATTCTTCAATTTCAATATTTTCTAATTTACTTAATCTTTTCTGGATTAAAATTACATTGGAAAGATAATGATCATAGTATTTTAAATCGTACTTCCACAATTTCAGTTTTTGACCATATCTCTTTTTCACTTTTTGTGCAATCAACAATCCTTCCGGATCAAAATCACCTGCATAATATAACGTACTGTGTCTGACAAGCTTGTCCAAAAGAGCAAATGATGCCAGCCTCAGCTGCCCATTGGTACAGACAAAACTCTGCTCCGGATTTCTCTCATACAACCATAAAAATACGGACGGATTTTCAACAATATAGACATTCTCCTCCTTGGACCATAGGTCGTCTAGCTTCCCCAGTGTGGACAATGTCAGAATCATCGGCTCTTTTCTCTCAAAAAACCCTTCGATTCCGGGATGGATTCTGCCGCTGTCATCTCTCCCATGGATTCCATAGACCATCACGTGATTGGAGATGTCATCTCTGATGATCCCTGCCCGATAAAGATCCGCACTTTTTCGTTCCGGACCGTTTAAATCCCCTTCGTATGCCTGAGGAAAATAAAATCTGATAAACAAGATCAGCAGACGTTCCGCCAGAGTACCTGCATCGTAAAAATGAGGGTTCCCTGTCATCTGTGCGGAGAATACTGCAAGTCTTTCTGTCTTCCCCTCAAAAACAGGAAGTTTTGGTATCGAATCCAGCACAGCACCCAGTATCGTTTCTAACTTTGTTTGATCTTCTCTGTACTGTTGATAAAGCAGCTGATATCCTTTTTTATTTTCAGAAAAAATTTCTGTTATCCACAGTCTTCCTCTTTCATCCGCATGGATATCCACAATTTGGCGAAAAAACTCTTCTCTCTCCTGATTTTGCTGCTTAAGTACCTGCTTTTTCCCTTCTAACTTCTCTCCAAAATATTCTTCCAGAATCTCTTCCCATGTCAAATCAGCAAATCTGCTTTCTTTTAATGCCTCTTCCATTCGATTCATGGAAATGGAGACCGTTTTATTTTGGCTGTAATCTTTTTGGAAAAAGCCTCCCAGCTGATTCTTTTGCTCCAAAGAAATGTTTTTAAGGGAAACGGTCCCTCCGAGTCTGCCAAAACTTTCGTATTTCTTCTTAAACCCTGCAAACAGCTTCCCATAAACCTTTCTTTCCCTGAAATATTCCAGGCATTCTTCCATCTGTTTTTTATGCTTGTCCAACTGCATCACCGATTTCCTTTACCAGTGTTTTAACATTTCCATTCCACACATATGGAATCACTGTTACAAACTTTACATTTTCCGGACGGAGCAGCTGATAGATGGCGATGGACGGAACAGTCTCATAGTCTCCCCACAGAATCTGGGAATTCATCATAAAGTCAAAATCGAACTCTACCATCAGCCGGAACATATCCTTGATATTCATCTCATCTACACCGGCAAAGGCTTCATCAAGAGAGATAATCCGGGGAGCATCCATTCTCGCCCCTGCATATTTTGCCACAACCGCCGAAAACAGCGGCACATACATTGCCATAGCCTTTTCCCCTCCACTGAAAGTGAAAAAGATCCGGTCTGTCAGCTCTTTCTTCTTCTCTCCTGTCTTTTGATATTCCAGCTGAAACTCAAACCACTTTCTGTAATCCAGGACTTCTCTCATAATGCTGTGGAAAGACTGTACATTACTGCTGTCATCCATCAGCTTCCTGGCCTCATCGATTTTCGACCGGAAATGAGCAGATAACTGTTTTACCTCTTCCTCTCTCATAATCTCCACATCTTTTTGCAGCATCTGTACAAGGGTTCTTGTATCCATCTGCTCTTCCTTCTCGGCCCTCTTGCTTTTCCATTTTAAACTAAGACTCAAACCGCTGGAAGTCTGCATAGATTCCATTAACCGGTTCATCGCATCTACCCAGCGTCTGCTGGATTGAATCTTTCCCCGGATCTTTTTGCTGATGGTATTGGCAAGAATATCTTCAAACAATTCACGGTCCTTATCACTCAATAATCTCGTCTGCTCTTCCACATCGTTTTCCAGTTTTTCAATCAACTCTTTGAAACGTACCGTAATCCCCCGGTACTTTCCGACAATATCGATCCTTTTAATACTAAAGCCCGGCATTTGGCCCTGTTCTTCCAGTTCTTCAAACAGAGTTTCCACACTCAGGTTGTAGTCTCTTAAATACATCCGGTTCTGCTGAAAAATTTCCTGCAGATTCATAAAAATATCATTCTGCTGCTTTTTCTCAAACCTTCCTGCCAGCATTTTGCATACCTTATTTGCCTGATCCCTCCAGTCCTCCGTCTCCACATATTCCTTAGGAACATATCCCAGCTGATATTCTGCGGCAAACACTTCTTTTAAACGATTCATCACGCTGCGCTGCTTTAAATACCGCTCTTTTTGCTCTGTCAATTGTTTCTCAAACTGTTCTTTATCTTTCTTTAACGAAGTCTTTCTTTCTACCGACTCTTCCATCTCCTTCGGCAATTTTGCAAGCCTGCCGATACATTCATCTAATTTTGCTTTGATCGACTCATAATCTGTCAGCTCCAGCTGATCTAAAATCATCCTGCGCGAAAGGCCGGCTTCTTTCCATTTTCTCTCCGTCTGTCCCTGATCGTATAAAATATCATCCATATCCTGAAGGATTTCTTCTCTGTGCTCTTCCTTCACCTGAATTTCTTTTATTTTTGATAGAAATGTCTGATGGTTTAACTGTAACTGCATCAGCAAGTTCTGATATTCTGTCAGATCATCCCTGGCCTGCAAAAACACATCCAGCCGTATGGTCAGATCAGCTGCAGAACATATCTTTTGTACCTGAAGCCTGATTTCATCCAACTGCTTTCTCTGTTGTTCCAGCACCTCCTGCTGCTCACTCACCTGCTGATTTTTCATCGTTAAGAGATGATCCTTCTGCATCAATTCCCGTGCCGCAACTTTCAAATCCTCAAAGTCCGGAAAATTTCTTTCCTCTTTTATGAGCTGTTCCAGCATCTGTTCCGATGTCAGGAGTTTGTCCTTAAGGTCACTCAGCTTCCGGGACAATTCCGCACAGACGCCTTCCAACATTTCTATCTGACGGCTGCGGTATTTTTCTCTGGCTTTCACTCCGATAAATTTTGACTCATATTCCCCGGTAATGGTCCCTTCCAGTATCCCTGACTTAAAATGCCCCCTGGCATCAATCCATGTCTGTCCGGTCTCTTCTCCGGCTTCATATCCGATTCCGGATAAAATTTTTGATACTTTCTGATAAAACAAAATATCATTGTCATCATTTTCAATCTCAAACAGTTCCCCTATGTTCTCTTTTACTGAAGCTGCATCATTGAAAATATACTTATCACAGGTTCCCTGATCCAGGGACAAGATCCGTTCCCTATCCCCTGCATCTACAATCAGCGCATCCAGAATCCCCATGCGGAGGAACGCTTCTTCCAGATCATTTTTCTTCTTTTCGCTGAGTTCATCTCCAAACTCAATGGTTTTATAAAATTGAAGATAAGAAATCCCATTTTCCTGCAGAACCTCACGGTTTCTCAAAACCTCCGGACTCTGTTCCGGCTCCGGATCCTTTTGATTGATCCATTCCTTCAGTTCCTTTTCCTTTTCTTCCAATTCTGTCTGCACAGCTTCTTTTTCCATAACCAGAAGCTGCCGGTCTTTTCGCAGGTCGTCTTCTATACCGTACCTTTTGTTCCGTACAGCGTCCAGGATCAGAGATTCATCTGCTCCATCTTCATAGTCATTGATACTTCTTGTCATTTCCTGAAGAACCGGCGGATCCATTTTTATCAGCTCATTTGATTTCTCCCACTGATAAATACGTTCGATCATCTCGTCCTTGGTTTCACTTAGCTGAACTTCATACTGATGGTATTCTCTTTCCGCCTGATCCCGCTCTTTCCGGTATTCATCCATCTTCTTTAACTGGCTGTCATATTGAATCCGTGTATTCTTTTCTTCTTCTAATACTTCAATCCCTTCGCTTATCCGGGTCATGTATCTTTTCAGTAGATTTCTGTGTGTCGAAAAATTATAAACTTCCTCCGGATTTTTCACCAGCTCATCTTTCATAAAAGAAAACTCGTCAAAAGAAACCTCCTGCATATATTCTTCCATTTCGTCCAGATTTTCTTTTATACTCTCCCATGACAGGTCTCTTTCGTCCTGTGCCTTTTTTATCTGCCCGTCAATTTGGATCCTTTTTTCTTCTTTCCCCTGATACTGCCGCTTTTTCTCTTCAATTTTTTTGTAAAATTCATCAATATCTTTCTGCAGTTTCTGTTCCTGCTCCTTCAGCTTTGTGGCATCATTATCCTCCAGAGAATTCTTTTCCTGAATCCTTACCGCCTGTTCCTGCTGTAATTGTTCATGATGTGCCTGCTCTTTTTCATAATCCTGTGCAGAAGAAGAGATCTGGTCTTCCGTCTCTTTTATCTCTTTTTCATACCGGCCATACTCCTCACAGCTTTTTTTATAAAGCAGTGCCTTGTTATACAGAACAATCTCATTATACTGGTCATATGCCCTCTCAATCTGTTTTGCCGATTTAAGACTTTCCTTTAAGTTATCAAGATTCGTCTTTAAACCATCCATATTTTCAATGGCTTCCGACATCGGTCTTAAATCATCTTCTGATAATGTCTGAAGTGAATTCCCTAAAATATCATTGATGATGGTAGGCTTAAAATCCTTGGAAAGTTTCGGTGTTCGCAGCTGGATCAGAAGTTCCAGCATTTCCTTGTATTCCTCCATTGTCTCAAATCCAAATAAATAATGATTGACACACTGGGCATATTCCTTTTGGCTTTCCATGACTTTCCCGCCGTCCCCAATCCGGTTTCTCAACTCCGTTTTTGTGTAGACGATTTTTTGATCCAGATCTTTATAAAGAAAAATATCTTTCCCGATCCTTCTCCCATCGTTAATACAAAAATACCAGGAATCCAGCTTTTTCCCTTTCCTTGCCCTGATTCCGATTCCGATGGTTATGTAGCTTTCTGTCTCTTTTCTCTTAAACTCCATATAAAGGTAACCGGTCCGTTCATCGCGGCCGTCTCCTTCTTCCAGCAGATAATTTTCCATTTTCCTAGCCCTGGACCCAAATGGATCCAGCCGCTCCGGTCTCATATTCCCGTCCAGCAGCAGCGGAATGAAACTCTGCATGGTGACAGATTTCCCTGAGCCGTTTGCCCCGCGAAGCAGCATTCTCCCATCCAGAAAATAAAACTCCTGCTCGTCATAATACCAAAAATCAACCAATCCGATTTTATACATCTTCCACTTACTGTTCATTGATCCCTCCCGGTTTAAAATCCTCCGGATATCCGCCTACAATCTTTCCCACAACAGAATGGATCCTGATTTCGTCATGCAGCTCTTCGATAAATTCCATCTGCAGCATGTACTCCCTGATTCTTCTGCAGTAATCTCCCATTGTCATTTCACGGTACGTTTTAATCCATCCGTCTCCATAGCGAATTTTGCACTCTTCCAAAAGAGCCGTATACATCTCCGGCGATATCTTCACATCTTCATCGGGAGGGACTTCTATTCCTCCTCCCTTCAGCTTTTCCTGAAACAAATGGCACCATAGGAGCACAATATCCGACAATGTATTTTCCTCGGGAAAACTTCTGCCCAGACTGCTGTCCTCTCCCATGACTAAAAACGCGCTGGTCCGGTGGACCTGCAGATCACAGTCAAACAATTCGGATAGTTCTCCCTGAATCATATTTCTGTAATTCCGGACATACAAAAAATCTTCTTCCGTATCTGGTGTCTGGTACATCCCCATGGACATCAAAAGCCGCCGATATACCCTCTGACGCCTGATAATTCCCCGGTCCTCATCCATGCCGATCCACTCTTCCTTCAAAAAATCTTCCGGTTCCTTATACTGCATAATATCCCTGGTAAAATTTCTCATAAAGTATCTGGAAGCCCCGGTATTCTCGTACAATACTTCTCCCTCTTCACTTTTGACAAAACTGTCCTCACTTCCGTCGTCGATCTCCAAAATTCCTTCTTTCACACAAAACTTTATGACTTTTACCAGATGACGCCGGTCACTGTAAACCGTCCAGTCCACCTGCTCGTCTTTTGCCTGTCCCTGGATATACTCGGTAAGCTCCGACAGTACAAACTGCTCCCCTGACTCTTTATCTTCTAAAAACATCAGAATGATACACAAAAATACATACTCGATCTTATCAGAAAACTCCTGTATTCCCATCCAGTTTTCCGGACTGGCCGGAATCTTTTCGATCTTAATCAGATTGGGATTCACAATCACCTGATATCCCAGCTTTTCCGCCAGAAAATTCCGCGCTTTGCCGACCTCATCCTTCATCTGATAGTACAGCTCTTTTTCCCTGCTCTTTAAAATCCACCTTTTGCTCAATAATATCTCTAAGGGCCGCATTCCTACTCCTCTTCAAACACTAAGACATAAGCCGGCATCTGAAATGTGCCGTCCTCACATGTTACAATGCACTGTTCCTGTCCGGAAGATTCTTCAATATAATAATTGCGTCCGTCTTCTGTCTTGGCCTTTTTATTTTTGTGTTCCAATGCCTTTGATAACCACATAAGAAAAACATCTCTCACATATGGCTCTATCACCGGCAGATTCCGAAACTCCAGCCGGTTTTCTGTCACATACCCGCTGAGCAGCTTCCTCTGTCGTTCCAGTTGACGGAGACTTTCTTCTCTCATCTGTTCCTTTTCCCTGGTCCTCTCAACAATCCCGGTCCTTCTGGATTTTTCCCGGTAATTCCGAACCCTTGGCATAACGGTAAATTTCTTAGCTTCTTCCTCATAGACACCGCTGTTGATACTTTCCGTTTTTCTTTCGATCTCCCCTTTCAGATGCAGTGGTTTTTCAATGCCAAACACGCTGGCTGATAACCGGTGGGCACTTTCCATGCTGTCACATCTGGAAAACATCTTTGCCAATTTTGCATACTCTTCTCTGCGATTGGCACCGCTGCTGCTCTGTTCACTGATACGGGCCGCATATCTTGTGATTTTCCGGATGATCTCATTGGTCGTATCAAACACTTTTCCGGCTTCAGAACCTCCCTGGCTTTTTCCGAGAAACCAGTCATAAATGCTGTCCCATCTTCCCTGCATTTTGTTCCATATTTGCTCTTCGTTGATTTCAACATCGATTCTCGGAATTGACAGCTCATAGGCCACTACTTTTTCTAATAAAGTATGAATGATCTCACCCGGTACATCCGCTAAAAACTTCTCGATCATTGTTACATTCATCTGCAGACTCTTTACAAAGCTTCTGAGATATTCGATCAGACGGTCCTTAAATATGAGAAATTCTTTCGTCTTCATCATTTCTTCTGCTTTTACACTGTTCAAATCCCTCATATAATCCTGATAATTTTGATTGAGCCTCTTAAAATCATTGTTCAGGTCTTCCCACCAACTGTGAATGTGCTCCTCATCGCTTTGAATAATTTCTTCTATCTTTGACAGGTTCAACCGGATTCTCTCCAGCAATGTAGGTTCCAGGGAAGCACCTTCAATAAACAGGTTTTCAAGTCTAACAACCATACGCTCAATCTCAACCGAATATTCTGTCAGCTGATACCGGAATTTTTTATTTTTAAATTCTTCTATAGTTGAGACTTTTTTGGTATCCTGAATCGTTGCAAGATTCCCCCAGGAAACCAGAGCCGACAAATCCTGGCGGCACTGTTCCAGCGTATAGTCTCTGAAATAATCATTTTCTTTCAGTGCATCCAAAACCTCTTCCTGATACATCCAATATTTTAGTTTTTCGTATTCCACATAAAAAAGCCGTATAATAGAACGATATCTGTCTGCATTCTCCACAGTAAGATACTTTGTCTCTATTAGCGGCTTTAATAGTTTTTCATCAACTCTCATTATCGATGACATCCTTTCAGTCGTAGGTCCATCATTTTTATCTGTAATTGATTTTCAGTATAACATAAAAAATGTCTCTCTAAAAGGCAGTCTTCAATTGTGAAACTTTCAGAACAACATCGATCACTCAGCATTTTGTGCCGGCCAGTATAAGAAATGATTTGACACTCAGCCAGAAACACACTATAACTATAGTTACAGTTACAAAACAAAGATAAAAAGGAAGTGATGTCTATGAAAACATTAAAATCCATGTAATACAAATGGCCGCCAAACCTGTATCTGCAAATAAAGAATATTATATTAATAGCATCCATTATTTTATTATCTGCAACAACTGTTAGGGCAGATGATACTAATAATGAGGTCTTCAATGAGGAAGGCATAAAATCACTTGAAGCTGCAATAGATAAAAAACCGGTTGTTTCTGAAAATAAAACTGATAATAGTAACCTTCTAAGGACTACTCCAAAAGGGTATCCTGAGAGAAAAGGAATTATTCTTGTAACCAAAGATAAATATAAAGGATTGATTCCGACTGGACATGCTGCAATTATATATAGCCCTAATACTGTTATTGAATCCTTAAGTAAAGGTGTAACGCAAGGAAAAAATAATTGGTATAAAAGTAAAACTACATGTTATGGTGCAAAGGCAAAATAGGAAAGCCTTATAATTACAATTATCTTAATGTGAAAACCAGAAAGAAATTTTATTGTTCTCAGTTAGTGTGGGCTGCCTTTAAAGATAAATATAAAATTAATATGAACCGATCAGAGTATGGTGCCGCAGTTCATCCTTTGGAGTTAGTTGCATCTTCTGAAACAATGCTTCTTTACCGCAAATAATAGGAGACTTTATGTTAAAAAAAATAATTCCATTTTTACTTACAGGTATTATACTTTTTGCTTCTGCCTGTAGTCACAGACAGAAAAGTTTTGGGAATTATGAGTTTTGTGTAATCGAGACAACAGAACAGAAAAGTCAAAGTATTCTATCTTTTTATGATAAAAATCTTAATAGAATAGGTCAGCATAAGATACCATATGCAGATTATGGAAGCCTTTTTACCCCTCCTATTGTCATGAATAATAATGTATACGCAATTCCTGAAGGAGTTCCCTATGTTAAAGAGTTGGAGATTGTCTTGGAATATCATTTAAACGATGGAACAGTTACCGAGATGAATCTTAAAAAACCTGGTCTGTTTAGCTTTGCTGTTTCCTCCGATTCTATTTATACAACGAATATGCTAAATGGAACATCATCAATCAGCAAATACAATAAAAAAACCGGGAAGGTGGAAAGGATCAATACACCTTCAACTGTACGCAATTATAATTTTATTTATTCGTGTGATGATGGCGTTTATGTTAGCGCTGATCAAAGTAGCCAAAATAAAACCAAAAGCTATTTAATAAAAATCAATCCAGATCATCTCAGTATCGAATGGGAAAAAGATATTAGTAATATTGGCAGTGAAACAACATTTTTTTATTCAGACAATAAATATCTTTACTTCACAGTACCAAAAGATAAAAAATATAAACCTGAGAGCTATCTGGTGAGAATGTCTTTTAAAGATCAAAAAATGGAGAAAATTAATTTACCTTATGTTAATCCGGAACAAATGAAACCTTATAAAGATAAGCTGTTAATTTCCCACAATGATATGCATGGAACAGGTAACAACATTACAGTATTTAATCCTAAGACAGTGCAATGTAAGCTGCTGACGTTAGACCATAATATTGATCAGATGGAAGTAAAAGATGATAAGATTTATATATTGGGAGAAGATATTATGTACCGATATCGTTTAGAAAAAAACAAACTACTTTTAGAAAAAAAGACAAATGTACAGACAAAAAAGGGAGGCAGCATTTATTATTACATCAGCAGCTTTTTTGTAAAATGATTCCTTTCGAAGCTGAAGTCGGCTCGAACCTTCACTGTTGAGAAAACACTTCATCAATCAGTCAATAAAGAGCAGCCGGATTCCAGGCTGTTCTTTATTGTACTTTATTGTTTTACTGGCCATAATATACTTTAAGAATTAATTCCTTCATCTGTTCTGCCGTTGGCTGAATCGGATTAAATGGCGTTGCGACGTCACTCATTGCTTTTTCCGTTAATTTATCCAAATTCTTAATAAAAGTGTCTTCCTGTACTTTTTCTTTCATTGTTTTTGGAATATCTATTTTCTCGCTCAGCTCGGCAATTGCCTCCGCCAATGATTCCTTTCCAATGTACCTCGCAAGCTCATCATACATTTTTTTAACTTCTTCATCCTGACTGTTATATTCCAATCCGTATGGAAGTACAATCGCATTGGCAAGCCCATGAGGCACTCCATATTCCGCCCCGAAAGAATGAGCAATCCCATGAACAATTCCTAATCCGGAATTAGAGAATGCGATTCCTCCCATGCAGGATGCGGCCAACATCTCTGCCCCTGCATTTTCATCTTCCGGATTTTCGTACACTTTTTCCAGACTCTTATATCCATAAAGAAAAGCGGCCAGGGACATTGCCTTTGAAAATGGATTTGCAGTTGGCGTTACATAAGATTCTATTGCATGTGTCAGGGCATCCATTCCGGAAGCTGCCGTTAAACTCTTAGGCATCGTTGCCGTAAATTCAGGATCTAAAACAGCTGCATCCGGAACCAGTCTTCCATTCATGTCTCTGACAGAATATTTTTTCTTTTGTTCAATATCCTTAATTAAAGCTGCTCTGGTTGCCTCACTTCCTGTTCCGGCAGATGTGGCAATACAGCAGACTTTTGCTTTCACTCTTAAATTCTCTATGATATTCGGAGGCATTGTCTCCTCCAGTGTTCGATAGGCAGGATTCTCATAAAACACCCACATAGCTTTTGCTGCATCCATTGCTGATCCGCCGCCAAATCCTATAATCCAGTCCGGTTCAAAAGTCTTCATCTTTTCTGCACCCTTTAAAATTGTATGAAAACTTGGCTCCGGTTCAACTTCTGTGTAGGCCTCGTATTCAAAACCGGCTTCTTCTAAAACATTCGTAACTTTTTTATAGGAGCCGACATCTATAAGAACATTTCCGCTCATGACAATAAATGCTCTTTTTCTTGGTCCTTCCAGTGTCTTAAGCTGTTGTACAGCGTTCTTCCCCCAGTAAATTTTTTCGCACCCTAATTTTATAGAATACATGTTATCACCATCCTTTTCTGCCTAGTAAACAATACAATTTTTAATTACTTTTTGGGCCGCATGTTCAAGTATCGCCTCTTCCAGTTTCTCAAGCGGATACTCCTTTTGAATAAAATCATCACTTTGGATCACTCCCATTTTTAACAACTCCAACGCAGTTCGAACATGTCTCGGGGTTGTGTGAAATACACCTTTGACCGTTACTTGTGAATAGTGCAGAAGAGTTGCATCAATCGAAAGGATACTTTTTTCCTTTGTTCCGCCGAATAAAAGAACAAACCCGGCTTTCCTTGCCATCTTAACACTGCTTTCCCATACATTGATCAGGCCGGTAGCCTCAATTACAATATCCGCTCCCCTGCCTCCTTCTGTCATCGCTTTTACTGCATATGCGCTGTCCTCAATATCTGTAATATTTAATATCTCATGAACCCCCAGCTTCTTTGCAAGCTCCAATCGATTTTGTGCCTTATCCGTAACAATAACATGAGCGCCTTTTAACACTGCAAGCCTCGCAAACATCAAACCGATCGGACCCGCACCGTTTACCGCTACTACATCACCTAAGTGAATGGGGCATTCTTCTATTCCATATACAGCACAGGAAAATGGCTCCATCAGGGAAGCACTCTTATGAGAAATCGAATCATCAAGCAAAAACATATTCTGTTCTACGATTCTCTCCGGTACTTTTACATATTCTGCATAGGTCCCTCTGTTAAATAACATGTCTTCGCACATAGAAGGAAATCCCTTTTTACAGAAATAACAATGATTACATGGAGCTGTATTGTGCACAGCTACCCGGTCTCCCTCTTTAAAATTCTTAACCTTTTTCCCCACTGCGGCAATCACTCCCGAGTATTCATGTCCAAATGGATGCGGTGGTTTCAATAAAGGATATCCCCTCTTATATATTTTTACATCCGTCCCACACGTGGCAGAGATCTTGTTTTTTACTAAAACATCTCCTTCTCCGATTTCAGGAACCTCACATTCTTCAATTCGAAGATCCTCCTGTTCATACAAAACTGCTCTTCTCATTTTCATTCCGGGACTCTGCTCCTCCTTAAATTAAATTGGAAATCCCGGCTCCAAAAGCGGAAACCGGGATTGAAACATCAGTAACAATTGGATGTCTGATCTTCTTTGCCTTTTTTTGGCTGTCCATATGATTTGAATTTCTCCATAACCACGTCCATTTCTTCGTCACTTAAAACAACCGGTTCACCGACTGACATTGCCCGATACTGCATTTCCGCACAAAATTCCATATTCACTGCCAGACCAAATGCTTTTTCAATTCCGGGTCCGCAAGTCAAAAGCCCATGATTTGCAAGTAAAACAGCTTTCCCCTTTCCGCAGGCTTTGATCGCTGCCTCCGCAAGCTCCGGAGTTCCGAATGTACAGTATGGTGCACACGGTACCATCGACGTTCCCGCACCTCCGATGACATAATGCAAGGCCTTAATCGGCATATTCAGACATGCAAATGTTGTACAATAAGCAGAATGTGTATGTACGACTGCCCTTGCATCCGGTTTATTTACATAAAAAACTGTGTGCAGCCCCCATTCACTGGAAGGCTTTTTATCACCTTCAACGACATTTCCTTCTAAATCCATCACAACGACATCCTCCGGGGCAGTTTCAAAATAACCTACGCCGGATGGACTGATTGCCATCATCTTTTCTTCTGCATTATATATACTGATATTTCCGCTTGTCCCCTTGCTGAGACCGGCTGCACTCATTTTTTTGCCGTACTCGACTACCAATTCTCTTTCTTTTTTTAATAACATATTGTTCCCCTTTTTAAAATGTGATCTCGTTTAAATTGACTATCATATCACTGGTTTTTGTCTCCCAAAAACGATTAATCGTGTCTGCCAGTAGTTTTGGAGATTTTGGGAGGGCATCGACAACATTTCCGGCGTTATGCGGCGTTAAAGTAATATTATCCAGTTTCAGAAGCGGATCGTCCTTATCCAGCGGTTCATTCCAATACACATCTAATGCCGCTCCGCCGATCCGTTTATTTTCTAATGCCTCAATAAATGCCCCTTTATCTAAGACCTTCGCTCTGGATGTGTTGATCAGATACGCCGTCGGTTTCATAAGACTGATAACTTCTTCATTAATACTGTTTTCAGTCTCCGGTGTTACCCTTAAATGAAGTGATATAATATCCGCTTCTCTGAACACTTCTTCTTTCTCTTTCATTGTTACAGCAATGCCTTTGGCATTCATGGCATCCTGAGTCACAAATGGATCATAAGCAATGATTTTCATGCCGATCCCGGCGGCTTTTTCCGCCACTAAACGTCCGATATGTCCCAGCCCTATGATCCCTACTGTCATTTCTCTCATTGCAGTGGTATATGCTGAATTAACATACTCTTTTCTCCAGATGCCCTGTTTCATTGCTGCGTGGGCTCTTGCAATGTTTCTTGTCTCAGCAAACATTAAGCCGACCGCAAAATCTGAAGTTGCTTCCGCATTTCTTATCACATGCACCACCGGAATATTTTTTTCAGTTGCGGCTTCCACATCTACATGCTCCAGTCCCCCGCGGCATGTTCCAATCAGCTTTAGATTTTGAGCCCTCTCAATTAATTTTTTCGGAACGGGACAGAAATGTACCAGCAGAATATCTGCATCTTCTATTTCGGTATAAAGTTCTTCTGGGATCTCTTCTGCCTCCGGCCCCTTTGTTTCTATGTTTAAAGCCTTTTTCTGAAAATCCTTTCGGTCATCTGCTTTCCAAACAATTTCTTTAATTTCCGGTTCATCATCAATGTTCAGGCTTTTTGCGGCTTCTGCCAGCAATCCGCTGCTCACGATGATATCCCCTACTACTGCAATCTTCATAATTTCCCCTTTCGTTTCAAAGTATCATCCGCACTGGGTCTTATGCAGTTTCTCCGCCCGATGCTCCGGCGGCTGCCTGTGCTCCTCCCATAGCATTAGATTCTAAATAATCCCATACTCTTTGTTTATTCTTCTTAAATAATACGAAACACAAAAGATAGACAGCTATGACCGCTCCAATAATGATCGGATTCATGGTCAGGAATGCGTATGTAATAAGCCCTGCCGTACAGTTTGACAGAATAAATCCGATAATTAATACAGTTCCCGCAGTCACTTCATATCCGGCATTTACTGCGATGTCTGTAAATACGGCTGCCCAGGAGGATGCCATTAACAGCTTTGCGCAGAACACAATACAGGCTGCAATCCAGGATTTAAAGATGTTGCCGTTTGACAGAGATACCGGAACTTCTACCATATATGGAAGAGAGGGCAATACCATTACCGGAAGAACGATATTTCCAGGCAAAATGAAGGCTAACAGAAGGGCCACCGGGATAACTAACAAGCCTGTTGTCAATGTAGCCGCTTCTCCATATCCCAGTGCATCATTTACTGCGACGATAAACTCCCGGTCCTTTCCATACTTTGATTTCTTTAATGCCTTTCTTGAGTAATCCGTAATGACAGTAAATCCTGAGGCAAACAATCCCGCAATCTTTGGAAAGATTGCCATTACTGCTGAACAGGTCACCGCAACATCTGCAACCTGTCCCCATGAAGTCATCTCATTTAAAGTCGATATATTTCCGACGATTCCAAGAATCAGTCCTACGATCAGGCCTACATACATTGGTTCGCCCAGAAATCCGATTTTCTTCTTAATTGCATCCGGTCTTAAATTAATCTTATCTGCTCCCAGTTTCCCAAGTGCAAAGTCTAAGGCTAAGTACAGAGGTACATCCCCCATATGATGCGGCGCTATCATTGCACAGCCTGGATAATGATAGTATGTAGACCATCGCTTTTGAACAATCTCTGCAAGCAGCAAGACAACCAAATTGACAAAAAGCATAAGAACAAATGCCATCACAAGGTTTCCTTTGATCTGGTATAACAGCGATCCCCACACGATGATTGAGTAATTATTCCACAGATCCGACGGCTGAAAGATATCTGTAATCTTTACCAGGAAAATTACAATCTGGAAGATCAGCCCGACTCCGATAAACATCATCCCAATGTCAGTGGAATAAGCTACCGAAGCAACGGCCTGCCACCCTACATCCAGCGCCGGCAGATTGATTCCCGTCTGCTCGATCAGTTTTGTTACTAACGCTGATAATACGCTGCCAAACGCACTGGTTATAAACGCCATACCTTTCAAACCGACACCGATCAGCACAGCAGACATAAAAGCCTTTTTTACCGGTGCTTTGAATATTAAACAAATAATAAATATGATAATCGGCACTGTTATATAGTTTCCGAATGTATCAAAAAACAGTTTCAGTGTATCCCACATATTTCAACCTCCTCGTATGAATGTTTTCCCGCCTTTCAAAACTACAGTTCCAGACTCTCTACCTCCTGCATTAATTCTTCAATAAATTCTTCTTCATTAATGCCCACAAGGAAACCTGTGGCATTCAAAATGGGAACTCCGTAGTTTCCTTCCACAGGGCTTGTGTAAACGATCAGGTCATAACCGCCTCCCTGCATGGCACCCGGAACTCCTCCGGGACTCACTTCCGTAGCTTCCATCTCATATCCTTTTTCCTCAAATATATCTGCTAATTTTGAAGAAAGCATTGCTGAACTCACTGTTCCTGAACCGCACACTGATAATACTTTTATTGCTCTCATAATTTCTCTTCCTTTCTAATCTTCTAAGATTTTTAAACAATCCAGGATTTCTGATCTGTCTTTAGAATCCCTGATCTTCTTCAACAGCTCTCCGTTTTGAATGATCTTCATCATCTGCTTCAGCATACTGATCTGCATATCCGAATCTTTGATTACCAGAGGAATGATCACTTCACAATCCAGCCACACATCTTTTGTTCCCATTGCACAAAATCTTACAGGTTCTCTGGGTACGATGACACCTACTGCCGGTTTATTTACATATGTATTATTTGTATGAGGAATCGCAATCGCCACTCCTTTTCCGGGCAAACCGGTGGGATATACTTTCTCCCGGTCTATCACTGCCTGTGTATATCCATCTTTTACATACCCTTTTTCATAAAAAATCGTTCCTCCGAGCCGAATACAGTCTTCTGCCGTTTTAACATCTGCATCCAAAATTACAAGTTCTTCATCTAGCAGCCTCAAAAATTGTCACCTCTTTCTATTTTTAGATTTTAATAGAATATTTAGTTACCGATAACTTAATTTCTAAATATACTATAACACTGATGCTTTTTAACAAAAAGAGCAGTTTTTTTCACTTTTTATTTCACTGATTTTACATTTTTTATACCTGTTTTATAAGAAGGACATATCCCATACCGTAATAACTGCTCCAAACACAATAAGCGCCCCTGCTGCAAAACGAACATACTTGAGCGTTTTCCATATTCCAAATCTTTCATAGTTATGAAAATGCATAAATACCAGCGGCCACTTACATAAACAAATCCCTATGATGACCAGCGGTATATGTGTCCACCAGCCTTTCATCGACAAACCGATGTTTATTAAATTGACAGCAGCACATATTCCAATGATTACATATGCTTTAAGCCTTGATGCATTATCCCACTTAATAAATCTGGACGTTTTGTTACAACAGTCCATACTGCAGCACTGGACTTCTTCTTTTTCCCTTTTCAGCCAAACAGCTGCCGGCTTTTTGGTGATCGGCTGTCCACAGTATATGCACCTTTTTTCCATAGAAACCTCCTCTCAAAGGATGTCCGATAACTACTGATCCGGATCTATAATTATCGTGCCTTCACCGCCATCCATATAAATATTAGTTTTAGAACCGGCTTCATCCAATATATTTTTCACACCCACAACAGCCGGTATCCCTAATGCTTTTGCAAGGATCACCGTATGAGATGTGTTCCCTCCTCTTTCAGTTACAAAGCCCTTTACATATGTTGTGTCCATCCGGATCATATCTTCGGGTGTCAGATCTGCAGCGACAATCACAACATCTTCTTTTAATTTTTCAACCTGATCCATCGGAGAATTTAATCCTTCCATCTTCCTGATCAAAGCATTACAGACATTTTCGATGTCAGTCCCCCTCTCCCGCATATATGGATCATCCATACTTTTAAATAGTGCCGCTGCTGCTGTTTTCTCCTCTTCCAAAATATAAACCAGGTTCCGTTTTTCATTTTGTACCCTCTTGATAATTTTCTGAAAAAAAGCATCATCATTTACCATTTCAATATAAGCCAGGAAAATGTTTGCAGGCTCTTCCCCTGCTGAAACCTCCGCCTCTCTATACAGTTGTTTCAGCTCCTCCTTATATTCTTTTCTTACAGTTTCAAAGCGGCTGATTTCATATTCAGCATCGTCAGTCTTTTCAGCTTTAACTTCATATTTCAACTCGTTTAAAACCAGAATGGTGCCCGCAGCTTTTCCTTCAGCACCTCCAACTCCTCTCAGTTTTTTCACTTTTTAACTCCTTTCATAGCATTGATAAAACTTTTCCCCTTTTCACTCTCACAGTAACGATAAATACCTTCCAGCACAGGGAAATGTGTATTCTGATCTACGGTGACAAAGAAAATAAATATCTTCCCTTTTATCTCTTCAGATATTTTTATCCTTTCTTCTGAAACAACAATTTCATAATTTATTTCTACATTTAAATCTCCGCGCATGGGACAATGGAGTATTACAACATCCTGAGAAATTTCATAAAATTTTATTTTGTTATGGTTCATCATATTGCATAACCTGTTATACAGCCGCTTCCACGCTTTTTCTCCAACCGCTTTCTGGCATCCCAGCATGAGCAGCTCTTCTTTGGTGCTGTGTGCAGACAGTACGCTATACCTTTCATTTTGAATATAATCTGCAATGGAATTTAATTTTTTGTCTATCTTTCTGTTATCAGATTCAAATAATATCCGCAGCACGTCAAAATATAGTTCATTTTCATCAACAATACCATTTGTACTCCGAATGGCCGCCGATATAATTCTTTGAATTGTTTTGTTATACTCACCGATGACCCCGCACTGATTCATGACCTGGATAATTTTTTTCTTATCAGTATCCTCCAAAATAACATTTGTGAACACAATATTTTTCCGGTGTGTCAGCAGCTCTGAATATCCCGTGGAAATGATCAGTGCAAAATCGTCCAGATTATATTTTTTAGCTTCAGAAATAATGCCCAATTTAATATCGGCGGTACTGCCAAACAGTGTTTTCAGCTGTTCTTTTACCAAAGTTGAGGTTGCCATTCCATCTGCGCAGAGTACTAAGACCTTAGAGACGCTGCTTTTCTTTTGGATTGTCTGATACTTCTCATCGCTTATAAAATAGATTGTTAAGTATGCGATCTCATCTGATGTTAACATTTTGGCAAGGTCATCTTTCATCTCTCTCACTGCTTTCCCAGTGAAATCATATATTTCGGGATACATTCTCATAACGTCCTGTACCAGCGGATTTGTCGATTGAACTCCATATTTCAATCTATAATACAATGGTCTGATATGCCCTTTTAATCTTGTCATTAAGCGGTCTTTATTATCAAAAGAAATACACGCAATCCGTTCAAAATTTACAACAAGCGCCTTTGTAAAATTAGAAATATACAAATCTTCCTGATCCTGAGACACAAACTGTGCAACCTTTATCCCTAACAAGAGCGTTGCAATATAATATATTTCCGATTCAGGAATTTCTAAGTTATAAACTTTTAATTTTTCAAAACTCTGTTTCAGCGATTGATACGGCTTTGTCTCAACTAAAGTCACCTTTTCTTCTGTATGAAGATTCATCGTGTAACCATCCATGCTTCTGATCCAGGAAATCAGGATCATGCTGCACTCCAGCTCTTCATTTTCCAAAACCAGTTTGATATTTTCGTCTTGTTCATACTGCTTTATCAGACATCTGGCGATCTCCAGATAATCATAGTCCTCCCCGGTTATCGTAACCAAAGATTTCTGCATCCACTTTTTTAAAATATCTTTAGGCTGAAAATTTTTTAGTTTCTTTATTTCCTTTCCAACAATTTTTCTGATCGCAAATTCTTCTCCCTGGAGTACATATCCGAACTTGATTGAACTTGCTATGGAAATGTCCTGGTTCCCCAAAATTTTTTTCCACTCTTTAATGTCCTTTAGGATCGTATTTTTGCTGACATCAAAAAGGTTCTGCATTTTCTCTATGGTTACAACTTCAGCAGACAGCAGTATCATCAAAAGCTCCAGTATTCTTCTCTCTTGTACGGAATAATAATAACTTCCGTTCTTTCTCATCTCAGCTTCCAACATTTCAATTTTCTTTGATTTCACACAGATAACTTTTGACTTTATTTCCAGCTTCCCTAATCCTCTGCTTTGCAGCCAGTCATTGATCAGTTCAATGTCATAGTAAAATGTTCTCTTTGTAATATTTAGTTTCTCAATAATGCGGTCAACAGTATAACCCTTTTTTTGTTCCAGTATAATTTTTAAAATATATGCCGGTCTGCTTTTTAATTCCAAAGCAATCTACTCCTTTAAATTTTCAATAAATTCACTGATTTTTTCTCCTGCTTCTTTTTCATCTGTTCCATTTACTACAAGTTTGATTTTTGTGCCTTTACATATTCCCCCTGACAAAATACTGATAATACTTTTGGCGTCGATTTCCGTGTCTTCTGCCCTGATTTTTATATCACTTTCATAAGCTTGACATAATGTAGATAAGTCTGTTGCCGGCCTGGCATGAAGTCCTGTTTTGTTATTAATGATCATTTCCTTTTCGTACATGTTTGCTCCTCCTGACTGTTTCACTTTTCTCTGTGATTTCATTATATTCTCATTATTATTTTCAGAAAATAGCAATTAATATCACTCTTTTTTTCTTGTTTTGTGCAAATATTGTACTGAAAATGGAACCTTCATACGATAACAAGCTTTCTCCTGAGAAATGAAATACGGATGCAGCCCCAGTGCATCCGTTTACATATGTTATCTCTCTAATTTAGATTATAAAAATGACCCTTGGAAAACAATATATAATATTTTCCAAGGGTCTGTATCAATATAATCATATCTGTCTAAAGTTTTTTTAATATATCTTTCTTATACTCCAAAAATTCTTCCGTCAGATTAAAATCCTTCCTCCGGGGCTTCGGCTCCCGGATCACAATTTCTTCCGTAATCCTCCCAGGCCTTCCGGTCAGCAGATAAATCCTGTCCGAAAGCAAAATTGCTTCATCAATATCATGGGTGATAAACAGCGTAGACAGATGGATCTTATCCATCACATCCAGATACCACCGGTGCATATCACTTTTGGTCAGTGTATCCAATGCACTGAAAGGTTCGTCCAGCAAAGCCACATCTTCAGAAAACATATAGGTCCTCAGCAGTGCGGCCCTCTGACGCATACCTCCTGAAAGCTGTTTTGGATACTTTTCCTGAGTGCCCTCAAGGCCAAACTCCTGAAAGAGTGCCCCGGCTTTTTGCCGGGCAGTTTTTTTGTTCTCACCTTTAATCAAAAGCGGCAGTGCTACATTATCCTCAATCGTCCGGTAAGGAAGCAGTAAATCTTTCTGAAGCATATAACTGATATGCCCCGGCCGCCCGGTAATATCCCTGCCGTTCAGCATGACTTTTCCCTGATCAGGTTTTTTCAGTCCGGAAATTACATTAAACAGAGTCGTCTTCCCTCCGCCGCTGGCTCCCAGCAGACAGACCAGCTCATTGTCATGCAGCTCTATATTGATGTCTTCTATTATATTTGTATTCTCATATGCAAGCGTAACATCCGTTACAGTCAAATCCGACATTTTCTTTACTCCAAATAGTCATTGGTAAATCCGGTGTTTTCCGGAATCTTCGTTTTTGAAAGACCTTTTTCACTGATCCAGTTATAAAATGCATTCCACCTTTTTGGATTGATATAGCCCCATTGCTTCACTTCGGCTTTATACTGGTCTTTCATATATTTCTGGCTGGCCTGTACCATTTTGGAATCCAGTTCCGGTGAGGCTTCACAGAGAATATCTCCTGCATCTTTCGGATGTTCGATGGCATACTCATAGCCCTTTTTTGCGGCTGACAAAAATGCTTTTGCCGTTTCCGGATTCTTTTTCATCCATTCACTGTTCCCAATGATCACCGGCGTATAATAGTCAAAGACCGGATCAATATCTTTAAATGCAAAGTAATCTGTATCAAGTCCGGCCACCTCTGTGGCAATCCCCGCCCATCCATAGTAGATCCAGATGGCATCCACTTTTTTGCTCTTTAATGCAGAGACCTCATCGGTGACAGTGCTCGAGATCATTTCTACCTTGCTGAAATTCCCTTTGTCCTTCTCAACCACCTGTTTTAAGATTGCTTTTTCAATATCCTGATTCCATGTGGCATATTTTTTGCCTTCCAGCCCCTTCGGACGCTTGATCCCTTCCCCCTTCCGGGAAACGATCCCCGATGTATTATGCTGTAAAACTGCTGCCACAGCCTTGATCGGAAGGGCATCATCTCCAACGACAGCAGGCATCATTGTATCCTGAAATGAAATACCGAACTGTGCTTTCCCGGAGCCCACAAGTACTTCTGCTCCGTCCTCCGGCGGCTGTACGATTTCCACGTCCAGGCCGGCCTCTTTAAAATATCCTTTTTCCTTTGCCACATAAATACCTGTGTGGTTAGTATTCGGTGTCCAGTCCAGAACAAATGTAATCTTTTTAAGCTTTCCGTCTCCGGCTTCCTCTTTCTTTGATCCGCATCCAGTCATTGATACAGCTAATAATGCAGAAAGGAATACAGCTAACATTCTCTTTTTCATAATCATCATCCTCTTTTCACTTTTTCGGCTATTCCCGGCTCTCCCATGGCATACATTTCTTCTGCAGAAAATTGACTGCCCACATCAGCAGCAGACTGATCGCAGAAATCATAAAGATCACCGCGAACATTTTGTCAAATGCAAAACCTTTCTTAACCCGGATCATATAGACGCCCAGACCTTCAAATCCTCCCAGCCATTCTGAAATGACGGCTCCCACAACTGCATAGGAAGCTGAAATCCGCAGGCTGGCAAAAAACTGGCCCAGAGATCCCGGAAATTTCACATACCGGAATATCTGCAGCTTTGGCGCACCCATGGATCGCATCAGACTGATTGTATCTTTGTCCGCCGAACGAAAGCCGTCCAGCAGGCTCACAGTAATCGGAAAAAATGTCACGATAATAATCAAGATTACCTTTGGAAGCATTTCATATCCAAACCACAATACAAGGAGCGGCGCAATGGCCACTGTGGGCACCGTCTGCGTCAACACGATCAGCGGATAAAATGCCTTATACAGTTTATCGAAATGATCCATGAGCACTGCCATAAAAAAACCAATGACAACGCCCATCAGCAGACCGATAAACGATTCAATTATGGTCACTCTCGCATTCGTCATCAGCAGTGAAAAATCATTCACAAATGCCTTGACCACATCCACCGGCGACGGAAGCAGAAATTTTGAAACCATCCCTGTCCCGCTGGCAGTCTGCCATAATGCCAGAAGCACAAGGATCGCCGCTGCCGGCCACAGTTTATTGGTGGTGTTTTGTAACTTTTTTATCAATGGTAAGCACATCCCCTTCTGGCTTATAGGACACTTTAATGTAAGCCGCAACCGACGGTGCACCCGCACGGACAGCGATATGCTGACACTCTTTCACAATGTCCATCAGTTCATCGTAGTCACCCTCAATCGCAGTTTCAAACGGTCCCACATAATAATTCAGTCCCGTACTCTTAATATAATCAATTACCTGATCCACAATACGGATCAATTCTTCGTCATTGGCTGCCTCCGGCAGTGTTTGAATCGCTACGCTTGCATTCATATTTCTTTCCTCCTCATAAATCTGTTTCCTTGACAACTTTGCGTGCCGGATGCAATTTGCCAAAGGCAAATAATTTCCTTGCGCATCTGTGCACAACCTGCGGAGCATTTTTATTTCATTAGGGAAGGTCGTAGAACTTTACTATGAAATAAAAACCCCGCCGGATAAAATCCAACGGGGAAATAATCTCATGTACAACTGTACTGTTTTATTCCTACGCTGGCATTACCCAGATCAGGTATAAGGGTTAAAGACTTCTTCTCGTCTTACTCTCAGCCGGCAGTCTGCCAGCACCCCTGTATATAAAGTTTTCGTATGTCTCGGTTTAACGGTATGTTTGTATTATAATGAATATATTGAATTAAATCAATTCCCATTTCGAAAGAATACCAATCTTTCCTTGTCCCGTTCCTTCCGTTTGGTTATAATAAATACAGCAATATAATTTTATTTACAAAACGGAGGAATTTATGGGCGGATTTTTTGGTGTCACTTCAAAACAGGATTGTGTTTTTGATTTATATTTTGGGACAGACTATCATTCCCATCTTGGGACAAGACGTGCCGGTATGGCGGTTTACAGTAAAGACGACGGTTTTGACCGGGCCATTCATAACATAGAAAATGCTCCGTTCCGGACAAAATTTGACAAAGACGTCAACAAAATGCACGGATATATGGGCATCGGCTGTATTTCCGATTACGAACCGCAGCCGCTGATCGTTCGCTCCCACCACGGTACTTACGCGATCATGACAGTAGGAAAGATCAATAACACGGATGAAATTATAAAGCAGATGTTTGATTCAGGCCACACACATTTTCTTGAAATGAGCGGCGGAGATATTAACGCAACGGAGCTGGTTGCTGCTATCATCAATCAGAAAGAACATCTCGTGGAAGGAATTCAGCATGCACAGGATGTCATCGACGGTTCCATGACGATCGTGCTTCTGACACCGAAAGGCATCTATGCCGCCAGAGACAAAATGGGCCGCACTCCGATTGCTGTAGGCAAAAAAGACGATGGCTACTGTATTTCCTTTGAGAGTTTTGCCTATTTGAATCTCGGATATGTGGCCGAACGTGAGCTTGGTCCCGGAGAGATCGTGATTCTTACGCCCGAAGGCATTCAGACTCTGGCAAAGCCAGGCGAAGATATGAAGATCTGTACTTTCCTTTGGGTTTATTATGGTTATCCTTCGTCCTCTTATGAAGGAATCAGCGTGGAGGAAATGCGCTATGAGTGCGGAAAGAAGCTGGCTCAGCGTGATGATGCCTCACCGGATACAGTGGCAGGAGTCCCTGATTCAGGAACCGCACATGCTATAGGATATGCCAACGAATCCGGAATCCCATTTTCCAGACCATTTATTAAATATACACCGACCTGGCCTCGTTCCTTTATGCCGACCATACAGAGCAAAAGGAATCTGATCGCCAAGATGAAACTGATCCCGGTCCACGAACTGATCCAGGATAAAAGCCTTTTATTGATTGATGACTCCATCGTAAGGGGAACCCAGCTCCGGGAAACCACAGAATTCCTTTATCAGAGCGGTGCAAAAGAGGTTCATGTCCGCCCGGCCTGTCCGCCGATCATATACGGATGCAAATATTTGAATTTCTCACGGTCTACTTCTGAAATGGATCTGATCACACGCCGGATCATTGAACAGATCAGCGGAGATTACAAGAATGTACATCTGGAGAAGTTTTCAAATCCGGACTCCCCGGAATATCAGGGTATGATAGATGAGATCTGTAAGCAGCTGAATTTTACATCACTCCGGTATCACAGGCTGGATGATATGATTGAGTCTGTCGGATTAGATCCTAAGAAACTTTGTACTTATTGTTGGGATGGGAAAGAGTAGGATATATGTAAGATCGCCTTTGATATTATAAAAACCTCCAAACTGATAAGTTCATCTTATATCAGTTTGGAGGTTTATTAAAAATACTCCTATTAAATCAATTATCTACATTTTTGAATGCTTCTATAAATAGTTCTCTATCTCCTTTTTCAAGTGTTCTGCCGTCAGCCCAAATTCCTCTTGTAAAAATTCCGGCGTTCCGACCTGTCCGAATCTTTCATTTACACCTACTCGCTTAAACGGTACTGGAATATTTTCTTCTGCTATTACTTCAGCAACCGCACTTCCTAAACCTCCATAAATTGAGTGATTTTCAAATGTAATAATTAATTTCTTGTTCTCCGCCTCTTTTTTTATCAATTTTGTATCTAAAGGTTTGATCGTAAACATATCAATTACTTCAATTGAATGGCCTTCCCTTTCTAATTGTTCAGCACAATCCATAGCTTCTGATACTAACTGACCAGATGCAACCAATAATATTTCTTCTCCTTCTTTCAAAACATTTCCTTTTCCAATGGTAAAACCAGAACCTTTTTGATACACGTTTCTGACATCTTTTCGGTTTCCTCTGACATAATGAATTCCGTCCATAGCCGCAAATTCTTTTAAGATCCATTCCATCTGCACGTCATCAGCTGCATCACAAACAACGGCTCCTGGTATTTCTCTCATCAATGCCACATCTTCCCATGTTGTATGGGTTCCTCCGTTTGCCCCGACTGCAAACCCCGGATCAGATCCATAAATATTGATGGTATTTTCTGCATATGCTCCAGACAGATACAATTGATCAAATACTCTTCTTGTTGCGAACGGGCCAAAAGTATGTACAAAAGGTTTAAATCCTGTAACAGATAAACCTGCTGCAACGCCGATCATATTAGCTTCTGCAATTCCACATTGTACAAATCGGTCTGGATTGCTCTGCTGGATCTTTGTAAATCCGCTGGCTCCGCCCAAGTCAGCTTCCATGGCAACCACTTTGTCATCTGAGTCCATGAGCTCTTGTAAAGTTTCAACTACGCAATAGCGTAATTCTCGACCTTTTTCTTGTCTGTTTTCAGCTAATTTAAACATTCCTTTTCACCCCCTTCAATGACTTTTTGCAGTGTTTTCATGGCTTCATGGTTTGCCTCCAGAATTTCTTCATTATTAAACTTGACTGAATGATTCCCTGCAAGCTGTTCAAAATAAGGAACCCCTGCTCCTTTCACAGTATCTAAAACAATACACACTGCCTGATTACCTACTTCTTTTGCCCTGCAGATAGCCTCATTAATTGCTTCTTCATCATCTCCTTTTACTGTTTCTGTATGAAATCCAAAGGCCTTCATCTTATCGGCAATGCTAAAAGGATTCATGATTTCCATTGTTGTTCCATCCAACTGTTTCTTGTTTTCATCGATAATAACAATACAATGATTGAGGCGGTAATGTGCAATATATTGAAATGCCTCCCAACATTGCCCTTCGTTTAATTCACCATCTCCTACAATCAAATAAACATATTGGTCAGATCCTTTCATTCGGAATCCTGTTGCAATCCCTGCTGCCGCAGAAGTTCCTTGTCCCAAAGAACCTGTCGTCATATCAACACCTGGTGTTTTTAAACGGTCAGGATGCGATGGCAGTCTGGTCCCTCCATCATTTAAAGTGCTCAGCCATCCTTTGTCGAAAAAATTTTTTTCTGCTAGTGCAGAATACCATACTGGTCCTGCATGGCCTTTGGATAAAACAACCATATCCCTATCCTCCCAGTTAGGATTTTGGGGATCATATTTCAGCTGTTTTCCGTATAATACACTCATCAATTCCACAATAGATAATGAGCCCCCTATATGTCCATACCCGCGCTTTTCCAGCATCTCCAACACATCCAAGCGGATCCGGGCAGAAAGTACCTTTAACTGCTGCAATTCACTTTTCTCCATAAGTTCTGCCTACTCTTTCTCAATCTCTGCTTTCAATTTTGTTTCTAATTCCGCTTTGTCCATGATATTGTCAAGAATAATAACTCTTGGCAGCTCCTTTACAAAATTAGCAAGGTCTTTTCCGACAACAAATAAATCTGCCGCTCCTTCTGCAGCATCCGATAAAGATGAATGAGATACCGAAATCCCTGAAGCTCCAAGTTTTTTAAGTGCTTTTTCCACATTCATACGAACCAGCATGCTGGAACCTAATCCTGAACCACAACAACACATGATTGAATGTACCATAACGATTACCTCCTAAAATAAATTAGATTATTGTACCTGTTTTTTTGGTGCAACGATATTAAAAATGATTGGAAGCAGGAATAATACGATGCATACTCCAAACAAACCGCCGTCTTTGATAAATTTTGTTATATTTCCTAATATAATTCCCAAGATTGAGAAGTCAGCATCTGAAAATGTACAGTTTGCAAAATTTAAAGATCCCATAACTGGCATACAAATCGCCGGAAGGAATGTGATCAGCAGCCCGTGCAGAAATGATCCCGCCAAGCAGCCTTTTAATCCGCCTTCTGCATTGGCAAAGACACCAGCAGATGCACCGCAAAAGAAGTGAGGAATAACACCAGGTAAAATCAATGCCACCGGAATCAACGCTTTGTTGATCGCTCCAAGTATAAATAATCCTAAAATTCCGCCTACAAATGATGTCAGAAAGCCGATCAGCACTGCATTTGGCGCATATGGGAAAATAACCGGACAGTCAATAGCTGGCTTTGCATTTGGTACAAGTTTTTCTGCAATACCGCGGAATGCAGGTACGATTTCACCAATGATCAAACGGACACCACTTAAGATAATATATACCCCGCCAGAAAAGCTGAATCCTTTTGTGATTGCCCATACCAACCAGTGTGTATTTGTTTCACCCTGGAAGAAAGCCGCGATGGTTGGATCGCTCATTCCATCCCTCACTACAACTGCAACAAATGTAACAATGATAAAGAAGATTACCATAGTCAATCCAATCGCAACGGTTGTATCTCTCAAAAATGAGATTCTCTGAGGAAAATTAACCTCCTCTGTTGATTTGCTTTTTCCTTTAAATAACTTTCCTATCTGTGCCGAAAACCAATACCCTGATCCTCCAAAATGTCCAAATCCCAGCTCACTCGTACCAGTGATTTTTTCCATCGTTGGCTGGCAAAGTGCCGGAGAGATTACCATGATAAGTCCAAGCATCAGACCTCCGCCAATCCATAATAAAGGCCCGCTTAAGTTTCCTACATTTAAGATAACCGCGATCATACAAGCCATGTACAGTGTATGATGACCTGTTAAAAATATGTAGTTCAGTCTCGAAAATCTGGCCAGAACAATATTGGCGATCATGCCTAAACACATAATATAAGCGGTATCCTGTGCAAACTCTTTTAAGCCTAATGATACGATCGCTTCATTATTTGGTACAACTCCCTGCATGTTGAATGCATAATTAAAAATTGTTCCAAAATCATTCAAAGACCCTGTTTGCAGAAAACTTGATCCAGCTGTCAATACTAGAAATCCAACGATTGTTTTTACTGTACCTTTTACTACATCCTCGGCCGGCTTCTTTTGCAAAAGCAATCCAAATAAAGAAATGAAACCCACCAAAATTGCTGGTGTTGATAAAATATTAATAATAAAATCCATTTTAAATCCTCCTATATTTATGAGATGTCTGATATCCTATTTGTCTTCAGTTGCGTGAATGAACAAATCATATATTTCATTTTCTGTTCTGGCATTCAATATATTCTGCACACTGTCCTGCTCAGAAAATAATTGCGACATTGCCTGAAGGATTTCCATATGAGAGTCTGAATCTGTCGCTGCAAGAGTCACCATAACTCTTACATTGTATCCATCCTCTTTAAATTTGATTGGTTCTTCTAACAATGTAATTGCAATCTGCCGTTTTAGTACTCCCTGATCTGTACTTCCATGAACCAATGCTAGATTCTCGCACAGTACATAATAAGGTCCTAATTTTTCAGTGTTCTTAATGATCTCATCAATATATCTTGCTTCACAATACCCACCGTTTACTAATGGCTGCACTGCTACATGGATTGCTTCCCTCCAATCTTTTACTTTCGATATAATCTGGATATTTTCCTTTTTTAGCATGTTATATATTTCTTTCATGTCTCCTCCTGTACAATTTTACAGATGGTATTTCTTATACCCTTGGCACTTTTCAGCTTCCAAATCTTTTCTGCATTTTCGGGTACTTCAAAAATCGTCATAATGTCGTTTAACATTCGGATATGCGTTACCTGATCTTCTGCACATAAAGTCAAAATAATCTTTGCTTTTCGTTCCTGTCCATCCAACGTATGGAATAATACTGGCTGCTTAAATATAGTAAATGATATCCCCAAATGTTTTGAACCATCTTCAATATCTGAATGTGCAAGAAAAACAGAGTCTGTAATAAACATATATGGTCCATACTGCCTTGTTTTATCCACAATACTATCTAAGTAAGAGGGAAGAATATAACCATCATTGATTAATTTTTCTCCTGACATTCTGACAGCTTCTACCCAACCCATTTTTTCCTCAACGATGCGGATAAAAGGCTCCTCCAACATCTGGCAGATTCCTTTGTGTTGATTTCCCTTTTTTACATATGTCTTAATTGCCGTATTGGAAAAATAATCTGTTAATTCTGTTTTAAATTTGCGCAGATTGTCCTGTGTCATATACTTTGCTGCAAGTCCTGCAATAAAGGAAATATCAGCACTGTTTCTGTTCTCTATCCGCATACATTTTTTTAAGATTAAAATCCTATCATTGTCTGTCAAAATCGGATGAACCAGGATAAGATTCTTTTCTTCGGGAATTGCAATCGTGGAAATTACAACATTATAATTATGCTCTTTGTGATAATTTTTCATTGAGATAATATCAACTGCATGGGCATTTGGAACTAAAGTGTGGATTTCTCCGCATAACATATTGGCTGTACTTAATCCGTTTGGGCAGACAACCAAGACCCTTAATTTCCGTTTTTTTTGCTGCCCTGAGTTAATAAATGCTCCAAAATGCAATGTTATGTACGCAATCTCTCCCTCAGGAATAGGAACACCAATTTCACTTTCCAAATCTTTGCAGGCTCTGCTTGAGACCTCAAACAGATCACCATACTCATTTTTAATATCATGCAGCAGAGGATTTCCCAGTTGTATTCCATACCGGTAACGGTACAACGAAGTCTTTAAGTGGGCCGCTATTGCTTCGACCAATTCCTCTTCTCTTGTAAATTCAATACCCGCAAGTCTTGAAAACGCCTTAACTAAAATCTTTGAAAGCCGCTGATACTCCTGTCCGCTTTCTTCATTTCTGAAATTGACAGAAATATTCTGCGTTCTGGATCCAAGCAGATGTAATGCAAGATATAACTGTTCACTTTCCTCAAAATCAGTAAATTGTTTTGATACAATTTCATACTCTATGCTATGCATAATTTCCAGTTTTTCATTTTCTGTAAATTCAACGATATCGGTTCGGTTTTCAATGGTTGAAAAAAAAACTGCTATGGAATATAACGTTCCTGCAACATACTGGGTATCCAGCGCATCTTCAATGTCTTTTAACTTATCCAGAATCTGTTGTACTTTGTCTGGAGCATCTAATGGAAGAATTCTTTTTTTATAAAAGTCTGCAATGGAGTTAAAATATAAAAAATAAATGCTCCGTTTTCGTACTAAATCTCCTGTAATGTGATAACCTTCTCCATTTTCATAGGTCAGGAGAAGCTGATATTTAGAGATTTCTTTAGTCGCTTCCTTTATGTCATTAATGATTGTATTTCTGCTTACCTGACAAAGTTCCATAAAATCATCGATATGAAGATTTCGGTTTCTCTGCAATATAGAACAAATAATAATTTTTTTTCTTTCCACCGGTGAAAATATGTAAGGAAGTTTGGGTGAGATCTCTCTTAATCTTGTACGGATTAATCCTTTTTTCTGCTCATCAATCAAGATTCCTTTTTTTCTTTCAATTTCTAGTGGAGCTATCCCTTGGGTTTCCATCCACTCACTTATTTTTCGTATATCATAATAAGCACTTCGTTTAGAAATTTCTTTTTCTTCTGCAATTTGCTGTACTGTGATATATTCATCTCTGTACAATAAATACTCCAGTATTTCATAGCATCTTACATCTAAGTTATACGAGATTGACATTTTATACCTCCTTGCATCTTCCATGCTTTAAGATTAACTAATGAAAATACACTCGTAAAGTCCAAGAAATGTTCAATTTCTTTCTACAGAAATGCAAAATTTGCACAGTCCAAAAAATGTTTACTTTCTAATATTTTTTGTGCAGACTTTTATATTCTAAAAGCCAGAGGTTCATACCTATCAGAACAGAAACAGGACGGCAAATGCTTTTCTAATAAACAAAAAAAGCAGCCTTTTCGGCTGCATATATAGATATCTTTACATTTCAATTTCAATCTCTTCTCTAACTGCTCATTCACCCCCCAAAACATAACCTTCTCTCCTCTTCAAAATCATATTCAGCCATATTTCTTCATCTCTCCCCGGTCTTACATCAGACGTAATCCATGTTTCCTCAACAATAAAAACTCCTGTATCATCTACCAATCTGTGCAATCGCTCCTCATTCAAGTCCGTAAAATATCTTCCATTCCGCTCTCCCTCGAAATGTCCATATTTAAATGAAGCATATACAATCCCTTGATGTCTTAATGCCTTTGCCATTTTAGGAAAAACTTCCTTAAGCTCATTTACCGACAAGTGAAGAATAGAGGAACAGGCCCAAATTCCATCATACCTATCTTCCTCATCCAGTTCATGAAAGTACCTGTGCTTCACCTCAATTCCTGTAAAATCCGAAGCCATCCTGCACAGTTCCTCTGATCCGTCCAGCGCCTCCACTTGATAACCCTGACTCATAAAATACTTAGTATCACGCCCGGAGCCGCAGCCAAAGTCAAGCATCAATGCACCTTTCGGAAGCCTCTCACAAAAACGCTTCTGATTATATTCCATGTTGGCTCCAACTGTATTGGAGACAAATTCTTTGGCATTTTCGTTGTAATACCTGATTGTTTTAGTGTGCATAAATCCTCAGCCTTTATCTATTTACTTCAATAATTCCTTCAGTTCTTCTCTGGTAAAGCTTGCGCTTCCCATTCCTTCTCCGCCCAAAATCTGCTCTGCCAATTCTTTTTTCTTTTCCTGGAGCTTCACAATGTTGTCTTCAATGGTTCCCTCAATGATCAGGCGATAGACCATAACCACATGTTCCTGTCCGATCCGGTGTGCCCTGTCTGTGGCCTGATTCTGTACGGCCAGGTTCCACCACGGGTCATAATGAATCACGATATCCGCGGAAGTCAAATTTAACCCGGTACCCCCTGCCTTTAGGGAAATGCAGAAAACCGAAGTATCGTCATGATTAAAGTCTTCCACCATCTGGGCCCGTTTTTCTTTGTTTACCGATCCGGTAAGCGTATAAAACGAGATTTTTTCAGCTTTCAACCGCTCTTCCAATATAGAAAGCATGGATGTAAACTGAGAAAAAAGGAGAATCTTATGCCCTCCGCTGACTGCATTCTTTATAAGATCAATACACAGATCGGATTTTGCAGACCCTCCTGTATAACCTTCAAAAACCAGCTCCGGGCTGCAGCAAAGCTGTCTTAACCGGGTAAGCTCCGAGAGTATCTGGAGCTTGGAGCTTTTAAATTCTTCTTCCGACTGCTTATCGAGCATCAACCGCATCCGTTTTACATGGGCATCATAAAGCTTCTGCTGCTCCCCTTCCATCCTGGCATAATAATTTTTTTCCAGCTTGTCGGGCAGATCTTTTAACACATCCTTTTTTAAGCGCCGCAGCACAAAGGGCCTGATCATCTTTTGAAGACGCTTTATCTCATTCTCACTGTTATCCTGTACGATTGGAAGCTCCAACTCTTCACGAAACCTCTGATAAGAATATAAAAATCCCGGCATGAGATAATCAAAAATACTCCAAAGTTCACTCAAGCGGTTTTCCACTGGAGTTCCTGTAAGAGCCAGCTTAAACCCTGCATTCACCATCTTGACTGCTTTGGCTGCCTGGGTATTATGATTCTTAATATACTGTGCCTCGTCAATGATCTGGTTGCTGAAAGTCATATTTTCATAGAGGTCAATATCCCGCTTCAAGAGATCATAGGAAGTGACGAGGATATCCCGGCTGCCTGCATGTTTGATGATAGACTTTCTGTCTCCGGCCTTTCCCACAACCATCTGGACCGGAAGGTCCGGAGCAAACTTTCGGATCTCGCTCTGCCAGTTAAATACCAGCGATGCAGGGGCCACGATCAGACTTGGACTGTTTCCTTCTTCCTCCAGGTATTCAGATAACAGAAATACAATCACTTGAAGTGTTTTCCCAAGCCCCATGTCGTCTGCCAGGATTCCGCCGAAACCATTGTATTTTAAAGTCTTGATCCACAAAAATCCTCTTTTTTGATATTCTCTCAGGATAAGTTCCATTTTGGCAGGGATTTCAAAATCATTGTCCTCCACCGTTTTCATATTCCGTATCAGGGCCTTAAACTCTTTATCCTTGTGGGCGGAAACCGACTGCCATTCTTTCAGCTCCTCGTCCAGATAAAGGGCGTGGTATTTCGGAAGGATCACCTGCTCCTGTTCCAGCTGCTTTTTCGTCAGGTGAAGCCCTTCTTTCATTTCCAGCAGGGCATTAATCCCCTCCCCTTCCATATTCACGAAACCACCGCTCTTTAAACGATAAAATTTCTTTTTCCGATTGTATTTTGATAAGATCTCCAAAAGCTCTTTTCTCGGCATATCTCCCGCGGTCATCTTTAACTCCAGCAGATCGCCGGAAAGAGATACTCCCACAGCCACTTTCGGCGCCGGGGCAATGTTGATTTTCTTCAGGGCGTCGGAAATATATACTTCTGCAAACTGCTGCATGGCAGGAATCCCGTAGACCAGCAATTCATAAAGCATCTCCTCATCATTGGCCAGGACCATGGTTTTTTCATCTTCATCATAGGCATTACAGTAACGGGAAACGATCCTGGCGGCTTCTGCTTCTTTTTTCAGATCCCGGCCCCCTGTTTTCTGGTTCTTTTCAAAAACATGGTATTTCTGTTCTCCGTACACCGCATCCAGCTTACATGTAATAAAATCTTTTTGAGGTGCATCCAGATATACTTCAAATGTGGCCGGCACTACCCCATAGTCCTTCTCGTCAAAGCTCTCTCTTGTGCAGTCAAAATACTTTTCCAGCACGGGCAGGGCTTCTCTGCAAAACACAGGCACATCTGCCGTTTCTATAAAAACCTTCCGCTGCGGCAGATTTGCCATACAGGACAAAAAATCATTGATAGGCTCCAAAAACGCTCTGCTTACTTTGTAGATCTTTCCTTTGCAAAAATAAATATTGTGTTTGATGCCCTGGAATCCGAACAAATAGTTGACCTCTACGTCAATTCCCTGTTCCTGACCTGTAATCTTCATGGTCCTGCACAGTGAATCCTTTGTCACATGCCAGAGTTTCTCCGGCATCCTGCTGATTTCCGCCGAAAACTCCCGGTCTCCCACTGCTTCTAAAAACAATTCCAGATCCCCTGTTGTCAAAGGGGCTTTTCTTAATTTCATTGTGGAATCTGTATATGAATACCCATAATAAGAAATCTGCATATACTTAATCCGGTTCTGAGCAGTCCACGACTGTATAAATTCAGCCAGTTTTCTTGATTCACCGTCAAACACTTCCATATCATGAATAAATTCCAGTTTCTGCCCATAAGCGAATTTCTGTTTATTCTGTAAAGCATCTGCAAAGGCAAAGACATCTTTTAATACATACATATAAGACGTTCCGATCTTAAACTCCAAATAGATTTCGTTGTCCGTGCATGTTAAAAATGGTTCCAGATGCACTTTTCCATAAATATCTTCCTGGACGATGGGCAGGGTGCTTTTGAGCTGCTGCTGTGAAAGAAATGCCTTCATAGCCGGAGTCGTCTTTGGTTTCCATCCATCACCGGCCATAAGTTTATTCTTCATGTCTTTCATTATCTGAAGCTTTGCAAGGCTTTCTTCTTTCCTCTGTTCATACTGCCAGACAGCTTCCTGTGTTTCTAAGTAATCTGCATATTCAAACAAGACAGCTACACAGTGCTTGCATAATCCCTCATATTCTCTGAACGCCGGACATGTGCAGTACGCATTTTCCAGCCACCCTTCTTCCATATTATATTCCAAATCGACTTCATACATATTTCTGCCGCTGCCCTGTACGGCGGCGTATATATAATCAATTTGGCCGTCTTCCTCCACGGAATATTCCAGAACAGCGTCTGAACGATACAGGTTTCTTCCTCTTTTATAAGAATTTTGATCTGCCAACGCACGTATTTCTGATTGATCCAACATCTTACCGCAACCGCCCTTCCCTTTTATACAAAAAATGCAAAATGACTCTCAAATTTATTATATGTCATAAGATATTTCCAATCAAATAAAAGTTCCCAAAGACAGACACTCTTTGAGAACTTTTGACCTCACCCTATGAAATTTCTGTATTATACTATTGGTAGCTTATGTTTTTCTTTGATCACAGAGAGAGCCTCCTCATCCGCAAATATGGCAGTATGAGGATGAAGTTTAAGGATTGATGCCGGGACTCTCGGCGTAATTTCACGCAGTGGGTATCAGAAATAAAGGCATCCCCCGGCTCATTGAAACCGATATGTCCATTAGCACCCAGCCCAAGAAGCTGAAGATCAATCCTTCCCTTTTCTGCGATGATCTCCTCATACTCACGGCATGCTTTATCAGAATCCTCTTCTGCCCCGAGTCCTTTATATTCATCCAGATTAATGGTGGTGAGCCCTGAAAAATCAAGCTGTCCCTTCTGATGCCATTCCACCAGCCGGTCATAAACTCCGATCGGTGTAGACCCCGTTGACAGTCCGAGAACTGCCCTGGGATTCATTCTTATTTCGGAAGCAATGATCTCTGCCGCCTTTTGACAAATTTCTTTATAATCTTTTCCTTGATAAATTGTCATAAGATAAACTTCTGTGTTTTAATCTCTTTTAACCTGAACTTTCTGTCCTGTCTTCAGGCTTTCGTGTACAGCCTCCGCTACCAATTCCGCCTGCAGCCCGTCATTCCCGTCTGCAATGAAAGGAATATCTTTTTGCAGACAATAGATGAAGTCGTTAATCGGCTCAATCCCAAATCCGCTCGGCCTGCCGCAGTTATTTAAGATAAAATAAGAGTTGGGCGTGCGCTGTTTCTCATGGTCAAACATTTCCACACCGCGGTTCTGTGAATCAATTCGGAACATAGCATTTTCACAGAGGATCTGTGTCCTTCCGTCATTGTTTTTTGCAAATCCTTTCGGAAGAATCCAGGAATTTTCCACTGTCCAGTAACATCCGTTTTCCATCTTTAATGTGGCTTGGATCGAATCATACGTATCAATCCCCTTTGATTTTAAGACCTTTTTTGTCCCCACGGCGGATACTTCTTCTACTTCGCATCCCATGTACCAGCGGATCTGATCATAGCAGTGAGTGCCGAGGAAATGGACCGGACTCGACTTGTCCGCCCAGCCAAACCATTCCGTCGGGACGTCGATGATGTCGTCCATATTCATATACCCGCGGACAGGAGCTCCTGTTTCCTCTTTCTGCAGTTCATTTCTAACATTGATCGCCGCCGGGTCCCATCTCTTATGATAATCCACCGCAACACGCACCTTATACTTTTCGGCTTCTGCAATAATTTTTTTCGCGTCCTCTGAAGTCGTAGCCAAAGGTTTTTCCACTAGGATTGGTTTCCCATGGCGGATAGCCGCCAACGCCGGCTCCATATGAAAGGCATCGGGGGTCGCAATAGACACCGCATCGATTTCTTCTTTATCCAGCATTTCATTGACATCATTGTAGGTCTTGACCTCATACTGTTTGGCTATTTTATCCGTGATTTCTTTATTCAGATCACACACCGCCACAAGATTTGTATTCGGATTCCATGTATAGGCATTCACATGATTAATTCCATATATTCCGGCTCCCACAACGGCTACATTCATAACTTTCATCTTTATAATCTCCTTTGATTTTTTTCAGCTTATTTATATAGCTTTATTTAAAAAATACCTATTAAGGCACACAATATAGAAACTGCGATGATGCCAATGACAATCTTTCCGGTTCCGATTTTTTTATGTCTGACTAAATAGTAAATCAGGAACAAGGCCGCCAGCGGAAAGACTCCCGGAAAAATCCCGTCCAGTTTTTCCTGAATGACAACACTGCTAATCTTTAACGGAGTTGTGAGTGTGACCATGGACGCGGTCATCGCTCCCATCATAAACATCGCAAGCACATTTGCGCCGGAAATCACGTCCTGCATGAGGCCGGAACCCATAATAGTTTTGATGGAACTTCTGCCCTTTTTATAAGTCAGATTTGTAAAAAATACTAACTCGACGATACAGTACATCACAAAAACGAGTAACACTGCAATCGCAAACGGATTCCCCGCTGCCGCCAATGTGGCTGCTGCTATTTTAAACAACGTGCCAATGATACCCCAGTCAAAACTGTCTCCCAGAGCCGCCACCGGTCCCATAAGCCCGGTCTTCAAACCTGTGATAGCTTCTGCCGGCATCACTTCCGGTTTTTTGGCCCTCTGTTCTTCCATTGCAATGGTCGTTCCGAGGATCAGTCCGCCAGCAGTCACGTTACAGTTATATAACAGCAGATGGCGTTTTAATGCCTCCGCCAGGTCTTCTTTTTTCGTATACAACTTTTTTAAAATCGGTGCGATACTTCCGCAAAATGCAATCCCCTGCATATTTTCAAAATTCAGTGGCATCTCCGCCGACATATACCAGCGGAACATGGCTTTATTTAAATCTTTTTTTGTCAGTGCATGGGCTGTATCCGCCGTCGTTACTTCCTTACTCATCGCTGCTTACCTCCTCCATAATCTCTCTCTTCTGGAACACATAAATAAATGCAATGCAGATTCCAATGATTCCGGCCGTCAATGAGTTAATCCCTCCAACCGAGATCACAATGTACCCAAGAAACACATACGGGATCAGTTTTTCTTTTCCAATCATATTCATGATGAGAGCAAATCCCAGGGCCGGCAGGATACCTCCCGCGACTTCTAAACCGTGAGTCACAAATGTCGGAAGAGCATTCATCAGATTTACAACTACATCCTGCCCCACCATGTTGATAATAAACACCGGGAGAAACAGAAGCGGAATTGCCAGGAGCACCGGAAAAAGTGTCGCACATCTCCAAATGCCTCCCGCGTTTCCTTCCTTCGCATAATCATTTGCTTTCTTTACAAAGTATGTATTTACCACTTTTCTTAAGTTGGTCACAAAAGAGCCAAGCAGCCCGACCGGCACAGCCAGTGCGATGGCGGTCGTTGCACTCATGCCTGACCCAATTGCAATAGGAATCACGCAGGTCGCCGCCAGGCACTCATCTGTTGGCAGATTTCCGCCCGGCGCGATAATTCCCGCAAACACAAGGGCAATCCCTCCGCCGATGATCAATCCCTGCATTGGGTGACCCATCAATAATCCTGCCACAAGTCCGACGGTTACCGGACTCGAAATAAACAAAAAACCAAAGTACGAAAAGATCATTCCTCTGCACCACCAGTACATGATCCCCATCGTGACCGCAATTACCACAGTACTCATATTTTTAACCTCCTACATTTTCTTTTTAACTGCATCAAAATTGATGGCAGAAATTTCAGGGATGGGCTGAACCGTAATTTCAACTCCCTCTGCATTCAGTTCTTCTAATTTTTCCAGTTCCCCTGCCGAAATCGCCACGCCGCTTGTAATTAAATTCTTCCCGTCTTCGTTGGGAACTGCCCCTACATTGAGAGAAGAAATTTGAACCCCTTTCCGGATCGTCCGGCAGCAGCTGTCAATATCTTTAAAAATAAGAAACACCGTATCGTTGGTTTTATCCAGAACGCTTTTTGCTTTATTCACAGTTACAATGTCCACAGCGGTACCCTTGGGCACTGCCATTTTGTAAATATCACTCATAAATTCATCGCTGCCCAGCACGTCATCCACAAGCACGATCCTTCTTACCGGGCTTACCTTTAACCATTTTGCGACGACCTGTCCGTGAATCAGACGGTAGTCAATCCTCACCATTTTAATATCCGCCATCTGTACACCTCCACTCTTCAATTGATTTGTTAGGACACAGGATTCCATCCTTGCCTGCCTCTGTACACTCCAAGATCAAATTGTCCAGAGAATTGTTCTCTCTGCATGATACAAACTGAATCAGCATCGGAAGATTGACACCTGTCAAAATCCCTACATTTTTTCTCATAGAAATTTTTAACGCAACGTTTGACGGTGTTCCTCCGAATAAGTCTGTCATGATCATGACGCCGGCACCTTCATCCAGACTTTCCACGTATTGCTCCAGTTTCTTTTCTCCAAGTTCAATGCTGTCTCCCGGGTTTAAAGTCCATGTCTCACAATTTTTCAATGGCCCCGAAAACATCTCGGCACTTTTCACCAGTTCTGCACAAGTATTTCCATGAGTTGCAATAATTAATCCGACCATTTTCTCCTCCTTTCCAGGTCTATTTTAAGGTTTCCTGACACTCGGCATACAATTTCCATATCATGCATCATTTCGCCTCTGCAAATATATACAGCAAAACCTGTGCCAACTTTTATTTTTTGCAATAAAAAAAGCCTGTATTTTTTAAAACCGCATAAATACAAGCTCTTTTAGCACTTTATTTTTTAAATATTTTTTATCAAACTATAAATCATATGAATTTCCATATGGTTAATCGACACATTATACTGGGCTTCTATGACAGAAAAACTTTCCTTTAAGTTTTTTATAAAGCTTTCCCGACACTTTAAACTTTGTGTCGGATTACTCTCTGATAATTGTCCTTTTTCCAGGATCAGTCGTTCCACCATCACACAAATATGAATATAAAGCATTTTTTTCAAATCAATAGGATAATTCTCTCCCTCCAAAATTTCCAGCCTCGTCACTGCTTTTTCCACATCGTCTAAAATCTTGTCCGGATTGAGAATCGTCAGCTGGCCGATCAGGTTTCTTATGGTAAAACTGCGGACAATATTTTCAATAAACTTCTGAACCTTTTCCTTATCAAAATATTTGCCTACTGTTGCATAAATGACCTCTTCTCCCCGTTTGTCTATCAGTTCATTCAAATGAATCGCGGTATAATCCTCCGCCTCCAATTTACTCGTAGTAACAACAAACTGTACATTATACTTCCGGAAAACATCACACTGGCTCCCGTTCCTCTGCAAATCCGGAAACGGCACCTCCACTACCTCCAGTTCGATTCCTTCCAGGCACTCTTTGAGAAGAGTCTTCATTTTCACCGCAGTCCCAAGCCCCGTGATACAGCATAAAACGATGGCTTTCGGTTTCTGTCTGCTGGGCACATACGACTTTTTCGTCACATGGTGAGACAGAATATTGTCCATAATACTCTGAAGATCTTCATGACGCAGGATTCTCTCTCCCGCTTCTAATGCCATTTCCGTAGTAATATTGTTGACAATGCCAAGATCCCCTTCAATATCGTCTTTTAAATCCTTGGATATGCTCAGCAGCGACCCCATATCTACAAAGATCAGCAGGCCTTTTGACGTATTGGTATTTTTCAAATATTTTTTTATCCTCGACACAATTTCACTTTTCGGTGTATCGTATGCCATATCAAACGCCTCAAAGATATAGGTCTCAAACACCCTGTTCACCGTGCTTGCAATGCTGGACGCTGTCGCAGGTCCGTGGGATACAATAATGGCATTGGTATAATCCCCATCCTCCTTTGCCATACTGTAAAAATACAGCATAACAAATAATCTCACAAACCAGGGACTTGTCTCATAATCCATGGTCTGGTGAATCATCTCCGTAAAAATCAATCCCATTTTATAGTAGCGGTACATGACCGGCTGCAGTTTCCTGACGATGATCTCGTATTGACTGTCATCGGGTTTGTCACTCTGATTATTCAGGTCATATAAGATTTTTACAAACACCATCTCCATAACCCCATTGTATTTTAAGCCGTAATTGTCCTGAAGATACACTAAAATATTGTTGACCGCCTGGTTATAGAGATTTTGTATAAATGGGTCCATTTCCCGATAAATGACATCGTCTATCATATGATTGATCTCATCATAAATAATTTTGCGGAACCGAACCTTTGATATCTTCTTTTCCAGATATTCATATACTGCCGTGACAATGGTCTCTGCCGGGAAATACACATGGATCTGCTCCGTTGTCAAAATATACTGAACCGACTCTTTTTCCGATGAAATCTCAACGTCTTGATTTACATAAGGAACTGAACCGATGCCTGTCATAAACTTCTGTGTATCTGATAAATGTCTCAGCTTTAACGGTACTGTCCCCTTTTTATCTTCCGCCTCATTATAAGCCTTTGTACATGACAGCTTAATAATATTGCGCAGGCTCCCGATGTTCCCTTTTCCCTGAAAGGTCAGCAATCGGTTGATCACATTGCTACTCACCAAAAAGCTGCATTCCATGACAAATGTCTCCTGATGAATCAGATAAATGATCAGCTGATATCTTTCCTCCAGAGTCCGCTCGTGAAACGGAGGAAGTGTCACCTCCACCGGAATCCTTCTTAAAAAAGTATCCAACATGGATTCCTTCCCCTCTGTCGTAGCGAAAATCAGCCTGACATTGAGTTCAATGTTATGTCCATTATCACCGACCCGTGACACAACCCCTTTATCCATATAATGAAATAATTTCTCCTGTCCTTCCGGAGAAAGACGGTGTACCTCATCTAAAAATAAATACCCATTATCCGCTTCCTCGATCAGCCCCCTCGTATCTGTGTGGGCCCCAGTGAAAGCACCTTTTTTATATCCAAACAAGACAGAAGACAGCAGTTCCTTATTGTTTGCATAGTCTGCACAGTTTAAAACGACAAACGGGGCATCCTCTGGTATTGTGTGGATATACTTTGCATATTTATAAATGTACTCGGCCAGCAGACTTTTTCCCGCGCCACTTGGGCCAAACAGTAAAATAGGCATATCCCGTTTGAGATATATCGCAGACAGCTTGCACTTTTCCACCGTCTCCTTCAGACTTTTGTCCGCACCAATAAAGGACGCAAACGGATCGTCGGAAAATACCGAATCTTTTTCTATATAAGAAAACATCACCGGACGTGTTTTCTCCTTCCGGACGATTTCATCTCTGGCAAGCTCATTTAAGATAGCACTGGCTGTATTCCTTTGAATCCCCAGACAATCGGCGATTTCTTCTGCAGTCTGCTTATTTCTGTTTTCCTGAAGAAGTTTTATAATGTTGTTTTTGTTTCCTGGTTTTCCCATTAATCTCTCCCATGCCATTGGATTTGTGGTTGGCTTTCCTTATAAGAGAAATATAGCATGGCAGTGGGGTTTTGTCACTTGTGAATGTGTTTTCATATACTGTAGCTGCTTTGCTCTTCCGACCGATTTCCATGAAACTTCTTTTCAGACTCTTGTTTTTAGAAATCGAGGTTGACATTTGTCCCTATATGGGCAGGCATTACATGTCTCTATTTTGAAATATGCAACAGAGCGATCATTTCCAGAATCATATGTGCATTCTTCAGGAGAACTGCCATTCACGCATTCTATCAAAAAGTGTCCATCCTCAAAAGCCTGCCGTTTGTGGACGTATTTTGATGTTGTATGTTAAAAAAAAATCTGGTCTACTTGGCCATAATGGAGTAGATGCTTGATCCTTTAATAAAACTAGGTTTATCAAAGCAAGTAATTCATTAAACAAGATCTCTACATCCTGTGGGTTCATAAGAATCTGCTCATCTTCTGTCTGAGGTATACCCTCTATTTCATACTTTTTCTAACCAATCCATATATAATATTTTTCAGCACAATTTTTATATGCTCTTTCCAAATTTTCAATAAGTGATGTCATTGTATCCTTATTTTGAATTTGAAGTAACATGGTCAAAAAGTCAGCATCTGTAAAATATACTCTACAACCATTCTTTAAGTACAAAAATCTCGTAAGTTTCCCCTTCCTAATTATGTAGTTCTCGTTTATTTTTCTTACGTTCTCTCCAATATCTTTCATCTAAGTCTTCTACAAAATTACTCATCCCTTTTCCTTCAGTGAATTTTGAATCCATAATAACTATTCAAATAATTTTGTAATATCTCGATACCGATTTACCACCCGGTAAATCTCAACATACTTTTCTCCAACTTTATAAAAGATTACATAATTTCCCCATACTGCATACTTATAATTTGTTCGGAAACTGACTCTTTTGGAAAGATCTGCCCCCATCTCGGGAAACAGTTGAATATTCTCAAATTTACTATAGATTTCTTTGATCGTCTTTGCAGCATATTCTGCATTATCCTCGGCAATATAATCACAAATCTCTTTTAAATCCGCTGCAACTAATGGGTTAATTCGTAATTTCAGCATAGTCTAATCCCCCATAAGTGCTTTTAATTCATCCAAACTGAGCCATCCTTCTCCGTCTTTAACTGCCTCCTCTGCCTCCTGTAGCTTCATTAATAGTTTTTTTTCTTCACGATCCCTCTCATAATCTTCTATATCAAGCACTACAAAACGTCCTCTTCCATTCTTTGTCAAAAATACTGGTTCTCCCGTCCGGCAATTTTTTAAAACTTCATTATAATTTCTCAAATCAGATACTGGTAAAATATTTGCCATATAGACCGTCCTCCGTGATTTATCATTATTATTTCTATACTTATTATACGCAAAAGTGTTGTAAAATTCAACTTAAAATTTTACAGCACTTAATTATAGTTATTCTTCGCCTTCCTCACTGTACTCTTTGATTTCAGCAGCTTCAATATCAAAAGCATTCTCCTCTGCTGTTATCTCATGATCCGGATTACACAAAAACGTATCCTGTAAAGGTGCTTTCAATGCATTATTGGCACCTGCAACTCCATACATTACTCCCAGGCAAAGAGTCAAGATATTCAGTGTCTCCGTGTCAAACTTTTTCCCTTTTTCTGTAACGTCAATTTCCGGGAATCCATACAAATACAACAATTTTTGTGTCACTCGTAGCATATAACCATAGTACTGTGCAATATCCGCTGGAATTGTTGCTGCCATGGCAAAATCGCCGGATGTTGATAATGCTGCTGAAATATTTAGGTCAGCAGTTGGGATTCAGTGAAGTGCAGGCTGATGCCCGCATTGCACAGCAATGCATAAACAGAGCCGTAGTCTCCCTGCTCATAAGCGGATGCAAATTTCTTCACAGAAGCCAGGGACGCTGTATTTAGTTCCATACATACAACATTAGGATTGCCGCTTTCTTCTACGATCCTTTCTCTGGCCTGTCCCGCTTTTTCCAGGCTGCGGCACGCAAGGATCAAACGGAAATCCTCCGAAGCCTTTGCTATCTTCTTTGCGCTCTCAAACCCAAGGCCTGAGTTTGCTCCTGTAATGATCACATTTTTCATCATAACTGCTCTCCTTCCGCTTTCTTTTATAAACACTGTTTTTCCTTACCGCGATATCTTCTGCAGGAGGCGGGATAACTGCCCGCACTCTTCTTCCGTCAGATTCTTTGTCATCTGAAATTCCAGCGCGTCCGCCAAGGCAAGCAGTTCCTCTTTCATCTCCACGGCATGATCCGTGAGAAGAAGTATTTTCGAGCGCTTATCCTGCGGATGGGGGATCCGTGTCACAAGGTCACTTTTTTCAAGTTTTTGGACAAGTCCTGTCACGGTCGGATTCGTCATAGCAAATTTTGTTTCAATATCGATCTGCCGCACAGACCCCATAGGAGCATGGTAAAGCACCATGA
>OLPX01000100.1_pt1 | contig 100732 bp, 87 predicted proteins | sample 1672491 | NCBI WGS metagenome assembly OLPX01 (sample SAMEA3136692, study PRJEB25190) | human gut metagenome | biome: human gut; feature: human-associated habitat; material: faeces | place: Austria | collected 2013
GGGCTGTCACGTGATTTACGGCCTTGTGGGATTAAAGACCCACAGCAAGATCACTCTGGTGGTGCGCATGGAGGAGGACGGCATCCGCCGCTACGTGCACCTGGGTACCGGAAACTACAACGATTCCACCGCCAAGCTGTACACGGACTGCGGCATCCTAACCTGCAGTCCTCAGATCGGCGAGGATGCCACGGCGGTGTTCAACATGCTGTCCGGTTACTCCGAGCCTCTGGCCTGGAACCGGCTCTCAGTGGCGCCTCTGTGGCTGCGGGCGCGCTGCCTGCGCATGATCCGCCGGGAGACGGAAAACGCTCTGGCTGGACGCGAGGCCCACATCATGGCCAAGATGAATTCCCTCTGCGACAAGGAAATCATCACCGCCCTGTATGAGGCCAGCCACGCCGGGGTGAAGGTGGAGCTGGTGATCCGGGGCATCTGCTGCCTGCGCGCAGGCGTGCCGGGGCTGAGCGAAAATATCTCGGTGCGCTCCATTGTGGGCAATTTCTTGGAGCACAGCCGCATCCTGTACTTTTACAACGACGGCAGCGAGGAGCTCTACATGGGCAGCGCGGACTGGATGCCCAGAAATCTGGACCGCCGGGTGGAGATCATGTTCCCGGTGGAGGACGAGGCCCTTAAGGCCAAGGTGATACACATCCTGGAGGTGGAGCTGGCGGACAACGTGAAGGCCCATATCCTGCAGCCCGACGGCACCTATGAGAAGGTGGATAAGCGGGGTAAGGTTCTGGTCAATTCCCAGCAGCAGTTCTGCGAGGAGGCCACAGCCGAGGCAAAGGCGGTATTTGAGGCCATGGATCCGGCGGTGACGCGAATTTTCAAGCCCATTGAGAGCAGCAACTAAAACGGCGTCCGTGGCCTATTATTTCCAATCAATCAAACAGCCGGTACCTCTGTGCGTGAAGGATCGCACAGAGGTACCGGCTGTTTTTGCGGGTGCGCCCGGCGGTGGGGCGGGAAGCCCGTTGGATTTTACCCACAGCGTGCTCTCACGGCTCCAGCCGTCCGGAGGCGTTTTGCAGCTGCTTGGGCGAGTAGCCGAACTGTTTTTTAAAGCACTTGGAAAACTGGGCCACATCCGGGTAACCCACCTGTTCGCCGATCTCGTAGATCCGTAGGTTGCCCTGGCGCACCAGATCGTAGGCGATGTTCATGCGGTGCAGGAACAGGTAATCGCTGAAGGGACAGCCGGTGTCGTCCTTGAACACGGAGCTTAAGTAGGAGGGGCTGACGTGGAGCTCCCGCGCCACGGATTTTAAGGAGAGGCTTTCCCCGTACCGGCTGCGTATGATGGCCAGCGTCTTTTTCGTGTAGGGGCTCTGGCAGGAATCCCGGCGGACCTCGGTGAACACCATGGTGAGGATTTGATCCAGGGCTATAAACAGATCATAGAGATTGTTGGGCTTCCGCAGCCGTTCGATGAAAACGTGCATGTCCAGGCCCGCGGGCAGGGGAAGCCCGTAGACCCAGGTCAGCTGTTTGTAAATTGTTTCCAAAAATTTGAAGCACTCAAACTGGAAGTCCAGATGCTTGCAGGTCCACCGGTTTTCCCGGCAGAACCGGAGAAACTGGCTGAGGGCTGTTTTCAGGCTGGCCTGATCCAGGCTTTTGATCACCTCCGGCACAAGGTTCTGCTGAACTGGATCAAAGAGAACCCGGCTTTCCGGGGCGGGCAGGCGCGTCAGCAGCAGCCCGCACAGCGCCTGTTGCAGGAGAGTGTACAGGGAGGAGTCCGGCTCTTCCCGGCAGAGGCGCACTGCCAGATCTGCGCTGCCGTCCAGGGCTTTCTCCGCCGTGCCAAGCGCCGTCTGTTCCAGATCCGGGGCGGTGAAAAAGCAGCAGCAGGCCACCTGATCGGAGACCCGGGCCTGGTAGGAGGCCAGAAGGGGCAGGTCGAAACCGTCCAGAGCGCCGGGATCGGGAGGCGAGCCGGTGACGGAGACCAGCAGGAACGGGCGGCTGCCCTCCGGCGCGCCCGCCAGGCGGGCCAGATGAAGGAAGGTCTGGTCCGCCTGGGGGACATTGGTCAGGGCGTCGGTCAGAATTTTTTCCACCACGGTCCGGTCGCAGTTCTGGCCGCTCCCGTCCTCTGTGCTGCGGATTTTTTCAGCGCAGCGCCGCACGCAGTCCAGAAGCACATCCGCCTCAATGGGCTTTAACAGGTAGTCGAAGGCCCCCAGCTTGACGGCCTGCTGGGCGTACTGGAATTCCGAGTAGCTGCTGATGAAGATGGCCTCGCATTTCAGCCCGCAGTCCCGAATCTGCCGGAACAGCTCCAGGCCGCTGGCGTCGGGCAGGCAGATATCGGCCAGGATGATCTGTGGACGGTGCAGGGCCGCGGCCCGGACCGCTCCGGCGCAGTCCCCGCAGACCGCGCATACCTCCACTCCGAGGGCGGCCCAGTCGATGTAGGTGACCAGGCCCTCGCGGATCAGTTTTTCATCGTCAATGATCATGGCTTTTATCATATGCTTCATCCTTTCGGGAAATCGATGGACACGGTGGTTCCGGCGTCCGGGCTGCTGTCGATGGTAAAGCTGTAGTTGTCGCCATAATAGAGGCGGAGCTGCCGGTTGAGGTTGATCAGGGCAAAATATTTGCCGTCGCTGCGGTCCTCGCGGATGCACAGATTGATGTCGTTTAAGTCCATGGACGTGATTCCGGCTCCGTCGTCCGTCACGCGGTAGCGGATTTTGCCGGACTCCACCGGGCTGAAGCTGACCGTGATGCGCCCGCCGCCCTTGGGCCGCAGGCCGTGGACCACGGCATTTTCCAGAACCGGCTGGAAAAAGTATTTGATGACCCGCTGGTCCCGGATGGAGTCGTCCATCTCAATGGAGCTTTCGATGGTTCCGTCCATACGAACGTTTAAGAGGGATAAGTAGCTGGCCAGAACCTCGGCCTCCCGCTCGATGGTGATGTAGTCGCTGCCGTTGTTTAAGGTGAGGCGGAAAAAGCGGCTCAGATCGAAAATGATCTTGGAAATCTGAGGCACGTTATTCTTGTCCGCGATCCAGTGGATGGAATCCAGCGTGTTGTAGATAAAATGTTCCTTCAGCTGGGTCTGGATGAATTTCAGCTCGTAACCCTCCTTCAGGAGTCTCGTCTCATAGTTGGTGTGGATCAGGCTGTCGATATTTTTTAGGAGAACGTTCAGCCGGTGGCCGATGTAGCCCAGCTCGTCCCGCCGCCGGGTGTGGATGCGCACGTCCAGGTCGCCGTGCTCCGCCTCCCGCATCTTGTCGCTGATCTGCTTCATGGGCCGGATCAGGTAGAAGGAGACGAACAGGGCGGTGAGGATGAAGATAAAGACCAGCGTGATCACGATATAGAACCAATACTCGGTCATCAGGGGTTCGGACACATTGTAATGTTCCAGAGGCACCGCGGCCGCGTAGTACCAGCCGGTGTACTGGGAGCGGAAGTAAGCCATCAGGCAGGGGACTCCCCCGGAGCTAAAGGGCACCCACCCGGACACCTGGCCAGGCGCGGAAATGGGCAGGTCCGCAGTGTCCACCGTGTTGGGGCCGGAAATGGGGATCCACTCCCGGTTTCGGGGCCGGATATAGAACTGGATGGCCTCGCTGGGGTCATAGACCTTGATGTGGTCGTGAAGGGTTTCCGTGGAGATAATGGCCCGGGAATAGGTGTACATGTTGGGATTGAAAGCGCAGAAGGGGCGGCTGTAGGTGGCGAACAGGGTCTGCTCGGGGTCCGAGGAGAGCACGTACCAGGCCCGGTTGCCGGTCAGCCCGGTTTTCTGGGCGTTCTGACGGATATTTTCAATCTGGGTTTCCGTGGGGTTGATTGCGATCTGACGCGAATTGCCGGGAGAGTTGCCGAACAGCGTGTTGCCGTAGGAGCTGTATACCTCCAGGGAGTGGAGATAGGGGTTGCTTAAGTAGAGCTTGTACAGCTCCATGCTCAGCTCCTGCCGCAGCCGGTAGTTTCGGTAGCCCACCCCGGCGGAATCGTCCACGGTCAGCCGGAAACAGTCGTTGGAGAAGGCGGTGTTGCCCTGGAGCTGGGACTGTACGAAATTCACGCTGCGGAACACCTCGTCCATGGTGTTGGAGATGCTGGTCAGGGAGGACAGCAGCTGGGAAGCTCCCTCCTTCTGGGCCAGCCGCTTGGAGGTCCCGTAAAGGGAGGCGTACAGCAGAATGATGGGCACCGCAAAGATCAGAAAATAGATAAACAAAACTTTCAATAGCAGGCTGTGGTTGTAGTTTTTCTTCTTTCCCGCCAATTTCATCGGTTCTCCCCTCTGTCTCAAATCTCTTCATACTTATTTTAAGGGAATTTTTCAGGAAAACAAGTGTTGACAGGCCGGATTTCCGAAGGCATCGTGAAATAATGTGATTAAATCACTAAAAATCGTATAAAAAGACAAGATGACCGAAAAATAATCGAATCGATTCACAAATTAGAAAATCGGCTGCCATTCCGAAAAATCAGGGGAGATTCTATAATGATTTCAGAATCAGACCGGGGAGGGACGGAAACATGACAGTATACATCAGCAACCTGGTGGCAGGGCTGGACAAGGGGCTTGACCATACGGAGCTGTTGCTTGAGATGACGGGGCCCTTTGGCGGGCGTGTGGGAATCGAGTTTTTCATCCATACCTACTCGGAGGCGTACATGGAGCGGATGGAGCATATCGGAGAGTGGGCGGGGAAACTGCCGCTGGCCCTCCACGGCCCCTTTCTCCAGGTGGAGGCCACCAGCGCTCCGGGTACGGCGGAGTACGGCGCGCTGACCGCGTCCTACGGCCGGGCGTTCGCTCTGGCGCAGCGCTTTGGCTGCGGGCACATGGTATTTCACGACCACGAGCGCTTTGTGAGGCCGGAACAGAAAATGGACCTGCAGGCCCGGTGCCTGGAAAACATCGGCGAGCTGATCCGCCTGGCAAAACCCTGGGGCGTGCGCCTGCTGCTGGAGAATCTGGCGCTTCCGGTCAAGGGGACTCCGCTGTTTGACCAGGACGAGTACATCGGGCTGTTCGGCCGGTTTCCGGACGCGGACTGTCTGATCGACGTGGGGCACTTGGGGGTGGCCGGCTGGGATATGGAGACGGTGATCGGCAGTCTGGCCGGGCGCATCAAGGGCTACCATCTGCACAACAACAATGGAACCGACGACAGCCACCGCCGGATCCGGGACGGCGTGATCGACTACGACCGGTTTTTCCGCCTGTACCGCGCTTATACGCCTTCTGCGGACCTGACGCTGGAGTACGGCGACAACCACGGCATCACGGCCGGGGATGTACAGCGGGACGTAGAGGATGTTCTGGAGCATGTTTTGGGCGACAGCCCTGCAAAATAAAGAGAGAAGAGAGGAAACAGTATGAGAAAAAAACGTTTAGTCAGCATGATGCTGGCCGCAGCCATGACAGCCGGGCTGCTGGCAGGCTGTGGTTCCGGCGCTAAGTCCGATTCCGGTTCCGCTGCCGGGGGAAATACCACCGCAGCGGCGGAAGGAGGACAGGCGGCAGAAGGAGGACAGGCCGCGGAGGATGAGAAAATTGAGCTCACCTTCTTTTATCCCATCGGCGTGGGCGGGGCTTTGGCAACGCTGATCGAGAACCTGGCGACGGAATTTACCAAGGAGAATCCCAACATCGTGTTAAACCCTGTATTTGCGGGGAATTCTACGGAGACCATGACCAAGACGGTATCCGCCCTTCAGGGAGGCACGCCGCCGGATTTCGCCATCCTGCCAAATCCGGAGCTTTACTCTCTGCTGGACATGGACGCGGTGATCCCGTTAGACGACTTTATCGCCAAGGACGGCGGTCAGGAGTACATCGACGACTTCATCCCCGCCTTTATGAAGAATTCCTATTATGACGGAAAGACCTACTCCATTCCCTTCCAGAGAAGCACGATCATCATGTACTACAATAAGGATCAGTTTAAGGAAGCGGGTCTGGACCCGGAGAAGCCCCCGACGAACTGGGATGAGCTGCGGGAGTACGCGAAGAAGCTGACCGTGACCGACGCCTCCGGCAATGTTTCCCGGTGGGGCGTGATGATTCCCATGGACGATCCCTTTATGTTCTACGGCTTCTGCCGCCAGAACAGCAGCGACCCGCAGTCCCAGATCATGGCGGAGGACGGCAAGAGCGTATACTTCGACACGCCGGAGAACGCCGAGGCCCTGCAGTACCTGGTTGATCTGGCGCAGGTGGACAAGGTGATGCCCGAGGGCTCCATCAAGTGGGGAGACGGTCCGTCCAACTTTATGGCAGGGGCAACCTCCATCACCTTCACTTCCAGCGGAAGCCTGACCAACATTCTGGACAACACGGACTTCGAGGTGGGAACCGCGTTCCTGCCCGCAGGCAAGCAGTACGGTTCAGCCACCGGCGGCGCGAACCTGTATATTTTCAAGGATATCGACGAGAAGAAGCAGGAAGCGGCCTGGAAGTTCATCCGCTGGATCACCGAGCCGGAGCGCGCGGCGCAGTGGAGCATTGACACCGGCTACGTGGCCACCCGCAAGAGTTCCTACGACACCGACCGGATGAAAGACTACCTGGCTAAGGTGCCTCAGGCAGCCACCGCAAAGGACCAGCTGGACTACGCGTGCAGCGAGCTGCGCGTGCACAACAACCAGCGCGTCCTGCAGGCCTTAAAGCAGGGAGTTGACGCCGCCATGACCGGGGCTATGACGCCTGAGGAGGCCATGAAGCAGGCGCAGGCAGAGGCGGAAGCGCTTCTGGAATCCTACCAGTAACACGAGTTCGAACTCCCGGAGGGCCCGGCGGCCTGTCCGGGAGTTCTCTTAAAGGCCAGGCGAAACGTATCAAGAGGTGAATGACTGATGAAACAGAAAATTTCCATGAGAACCAAATGGACGGTACAGGGCTGGCTGCTCATGCTGCCGTCGTTAATCTTCCTGGTGGGATTTACCGTCTACCCCGTAATCCGCACCCTGATCCAAAGCTTTATGAAAACCAGCAACAACGCCAAGGCGCCTGCGGAATTTATCGGGTTTAAAAATTATATCAACGTATTCCGGGACCCCGTGTTCGCCATCGTGATCAAAAACACGCTGAAATTCTCCCTGATCGTGATCCCGCTGGGGCTGGTGATCGGTTTCCTTCTGGCCACCCTGGTGAGCAAAAATATCAAGGGGATCGGCGTGGCAAGAGCCCTGATCTTTTATCCCAACGTGGCCCCCGTGGTGGGCTTCGCCACCATCTGGACCTTTCTGTTCACCCCCAATATCGGCGTGATCAGCCATGTGATGAAGGCCCTCTCCATGAAGCCGGTGGATTTCCTCAATAATCCCAAGACCGCCCTGTACGCCATCATGGCCGTTTACCTTTGGCGGGAGGCCAGCTACATGATGATTTTCTATATCTCCGGCCTTCAGAATATTTCTCAGGAGTATTACGAGGCGGCGCATCTGGACGGCGCTTCCGGGTGGGATATCATGCGAAAGATCACCATTCCGCTGGTACAGCCCACCACCCTGTTCGTGCTGACCATCACCATGGCGGACGCCTTCAAGATGGTGGACCTGATCATGGTCATGACCACCAAGGGCGGACCCAACAACAGCACCAACCTGCTGATGAATCACATCTACCAGACCGCCTTCTCCTACTGGGATACGGGGCAGGCGTCGGTGCTGACCATCTGCATGCTGGGCTTTATGATGGTGGTCGCCCTGGTGCAGTTCACCACCATGGACAAGCGCGCGTACTACGAAAATTAAGGAGGCCTCTATGAAAACGAAAATGAGCCCCATCAAATACATACTTCTGGCGGCCCTCTGCTTTCTCTGGGCGTTCCCGCTTTTGTGGGCCGTGGTCACGGCGTTCCGGCCCAGCAACCTGGCCACCGGCTTTTCGCTGACGCCCAGCTTCACGCTGGACAACATCCGCGAGGTGTTCGGCGCGGCGCCCTTTGTGAAATACGGTCTGAACACGGTAATCATCGTGTTCGGTATCCTGGGAGTCCAGCTGGTCACCGTCACCCTGGGAGCCTACGCCTTGGCGCGGGTGGATTTCGCCGGGAAGGGCCTGGCAATGGCCCTGATCATGATGCAGATTATCATCCCCGCCGATATCCTGATTCTGCCCAACTACCAGACCTTGAAGGCCGTGAATTTAATCGACTCCCGGCTGGGCGTCATGGTGCCCTATTTCGCCTCCTCCATGGGTCTGCTGCTGTTGCGCCAGGCGTTCAAGAGCGTGCCCTCCGCCATCGTGGATGCGGCCCGCATGGACGGTGCCACGGTGCTTCAGACCCTGCGCTACATTTTCATTCCGTGCAGCAAGGCGGCTTACATTTCCTTTGCCATCTGCTCCATCAGCACCCACTGGAACAACTTCCTCTGGCCCATGATCGTGATCAACTCGCCGGAGAAGCGCCCTCTGACCATGGGTCTGGTCCTTTTCGCCAAGGCCAACGATTCCGGCCCCATGTGGGCCCTGGTGACCTCGGCCACCCTGCTGGTCATGTTCCCGCTGTTTGTCATGTTCTGCGTTTTCCAGAAGCAGTTCGTGTCCAGCTTCGTGACGTCGGGAATTAAATAGAATATTGGAAAATTAAGGCAAATCCGGGATTTTATTCCCGGATTTTTTCGTGAATGGAACGGACCGCCGGGGCAGGGGCTCCGGGAGGGCCTGTTTTTTCCCGCCGTAACAGAATTTCCCACTATTTCTCATGAAAAAAGTAAGGAAAATCACAGCATCTTGTGATAGAATGTTAATTAATGTGAATATAACATTTAACATAAGAGGAGGAGCGACATGCCCGATATTAACATTCTGGTAGTTGACGACGAGAAAGAAATCGCGGATCTGATTGAAATCTATCTGGTGAGCGATGGCTATAAAGTATTCAAGGCTGAGAACGCGGCCAGAGGCCTGGAGATTCTGGAGAAGGAGGAGATCCACCTGGTGCTGCTTGACATCATGATGCCCGGTATGAACGGCCTCGAGATGTGCAAGAAGATCCGGGAGAACAACAACATCCCGATTATCATGCTCAGCGCCAAGTCCACGGACTTAGATAAGATTCTGGGCCTGGGAACCGGGGCCGACGACTATGTGGTGAAGCCCTTCAATCCCCTGGAGCTGACCGCCCGGGTGAAGTCCCAGCTGCGCCGCTACACCCAGCTGAACCCCAACAGCGGTTCCAGAGAGCAGGCCAACAACGAGATCACCATCAAGGGCATGGTGATCAACAAGGACAACCACAAGGTGATCGTGGACGACGAGGAGATCAAGCTCACCCCCATCGAGTTCGACATTCTCTATCTCCTGGCCTCCAACCCCGGCAGGGTGTTCAGCACGGACGAGATCTTCGAGAAGGTTTGGAACGAGAAGGTCTACGAGGCCAACAATACCGTTATGGTACATATCAGAAGGTTGAGAGGCAAGCTGAAGGAGGACACCAGACAGAGCAAAATCATTACGACAGTGTGGGGAGTAGGGTACAAAATTGAAAAGTGATATGAGCAGGCGTTACCACACCCGTGTGGTGACCAATATCGTTTACAGCGCGATTATCACCTGTCTGGTGGAAGTGTTCGTGGTGGCGAACATGACGATGATCGCCCGCTATATGGAAGACGCCGGGAAGCTGAACCGCCTGGCGGAGCTGCTCCTTTCCATGAACGCGGCGGTGGTGCTGGTCTACGTGGTGAGCGGAATCCTGCTCTTCTCCGTGACCTTCCTGCTTTTGCAGGAGTCCTCCATCCGCTACATCAGCCACATCTCGGATGCCATTCAGAACATTTCCGAGGGGGATTTGAACACCACCATCGACGTGATCGGGGACGACGAGTTCTCCAGTATGGCGGCCAATTTAAACAAGATGGCCGAAGACATCCGCCAGCTGATGGAAAAGGAGCGGGAGAGCGAGCGCACCAAGAATGAGCTGATCACCAATGTGGCCCACGACCTGAGAACCCCGCTGACATCCATTATCGGATATCTGGAGCTGCTGGCCGGCAATACCAGGATCGATCCGGAGATGCAGCACAAATACATAGAGATCGCCTACGGCAAGTCCAAACGCCTGGAGAAGCTGATCGAGGACCTGTTCGGCTTTACCAAGCTCAATTACGGCAAGATGTCCATGCACGTGGCCCAGCTGGATCTTGTGAAACTCCTGGGACAGCTTCTGGAGGAGGCTTACCCCAACTTTGCGGAGAAGAACCTGTCCTACGACTTACAGAGCAACGTTCCGGCGAAGATGATTTCCGCGGACGGCAATCTGTTAGCCAGGCTGTTCGACAACTTGATCGGAAACGCCATCAAGTACGGCGCGGACGGCAAGCGGGTGCTGGTGCAGATCTTTGCCGGCGAGGAAGTGGTGACGGTCTCTGTGACAAACTACGGGTATGTGATCCCGCCGGATGAGCTGCCGCTCATCTTCAACAAGTTTTACCGCGTGGAGCGGTCCAGATCCAGCAGCACCGGAGGCACGGGGCTGGGGCTTGCCATTGCCAAGGAGATCGTGGACATGCACGGCGGAACCATCGGCGTGACCAGCGATCTGAACGGAACCGTGTTCACGGTGAAGCTGCAGGTGCATTTTGATGTAAATAAAGAGAATTTTGGGACGATTAGCTGATTGTTGCTCCGGGGATGCGAGGAAGCGTCCCGGACGCATTCAGCTAATCGCGTTATGGGAGAACAGAAAATGATGGGAAGATTTCGGATATTGCCTCAGCGAAGACGCATCCGGGCCGCCGTGATTCTGGTTGGCCTGCTTTTGTGCATCCTGGCCGCGGTTCCGGCTGCGGCGCAGACCGCCGGGGCAGCGGAGGGCCTGGACGGAGGGCAGCTTAAACTGGATGTGGTTTACGGATATCAGGGAACCGCCAAGAGCGGGCGTTACCTCCCCTTAAAAATCCGCATTGAAAACCCGGACGGCGCTCCATTTTCGGGAACGCTCTCCGTGCTGACCATGGAATCGGACTATGAGCTGTACCGCTATGAGTATCCGCTTAACCTGGAGGCCGGGGAGAGCTTTGCCAAGGACATGAGTATTTCCCTGGGCGCCCGCATCGACCAGATGTATGTGAAGGTTATGGACCAGGAGGGCCGGGAGATTGCCAGCAAGCGCCTGAAGCTGAACGTGAGCATGGAGACCGCGGAGCTGTTTGTGGGTATTTTGAGCGACACGCCGGACCGCCTTCAATATTTAAATGGCGTGGGCGTCAACTACAGCACCCTGCGTACCCGGACCATTGAAATGTCCGCGCGGACCCTGCCCTCCCAGGAGATGGAGCTGGATCAGCTGGATGTGCTGCTGATCTCCAATTTTGACACCGGCACCCTGAGCGGCGACCAGGTGAAGGCGGTGTGGGAGTGGGTGTCCAAGGGCGGCGTTCTGCTTCTTGGAACCGGAGAGCGGGCGGAGGACGTGATGCGGGCCTTCGGCGACGATTTGCTGCTGGCTCCCCTGCCCCTGGCGGATCTGCAGGAGATCAATATGGGAGTGGAGTTTGCCAAGGACAGCCCAAAGGGAGCGACCATTCCCCTGGAATGCACGGACGTCTACATGCTGGGGGCCAGCGAGGTGCTCTCCAGCGACGAGCTGTCGGTGCTGACCTCCGTCACCGTGGACAACGGGCTGGTGGGCGCGGCCATCTATGATTTCGTGGACATTGAGGCATTCTGCCAGGAAAATGTCTCCTATGTGGACAATTTATTCTCCTCCCTTCTGGGGGAGGACCGGATCAACTATTTAGTCAGCTCCTCGGACGGCACCAACTCCAGCCAGTACTGGTCGGTCCAGAGCCTGATCAACACGGGAGATATCAACCGGCTGCCCAAGGTGGGACTTTACACCATGGCGGCGCTGGCCTATGTGGCCCTGGTGGGCCCGGGCCTGTATTTCTTCTTAAAGCAGCGGGGGATGCGAAGGTACTATCCGCGGGCGGTGATTCTGCTGGCCCTGTGCTGTACGGGTATGGTGTATTTCATGGGCCTTACCACCCGGTTTAACGGTCCGTTTTTCACCTACGCCACCATCAAGGACATGGATGAGGACAACGTAGTGGAGACCACCTTTATCAATATGCAGGCCCCGTACAACAAGCCCTACTCCGTGGAGCTGGACCCGTCGTACATGGTGCAGCCCATTACCCGCAGCGCCTACTACGACGCGTACTATGGAAATATGCAGGTGCCCAAATTCACCGGCACCGAGGAGCCGGACGTGAACCTGCGGTTCGACGAGTCCGCAACCCGGGTCAGCGCCAGGAATGTGGGGGCCTTTGTCCCGCTGTATTTCCAGATGGAGCGCAAGACCGAGAATACCGGCAAGGCGGGATTTACCGGGGAGATCCATTGTTTTGACGGGACGGTCTCCGGGACCCTGACCAACGGCTACAATCACCCGGTGGACGACGTGGCGGTTCTGATGTACAATCAGATGGTGATGGTGGGCCATATGGAGGCGGGCGAGACGGTGGAGCTGGACAACCGCGAGGTGGTGTACGGCGTCATGAACTTCGGTTATCCCATGGCGGAGCAGATCACCGGCGCTTCCCGGTACCGGGAGGGGGATTTAAATGACGCCGAGTACGTGCACGCTCTGGAGCGCACCAACCTGCTGACCTTCTACATTGGAAATTATCTGACCGGCTACCACTCCGAGGCGCGGGTGGTGGGCTTCAGCCAGAACCAGCAGGGCGGCGGATTTTTGGCAAAGAAGGGATACGAGACCTACGGTTCCACGCTGATCACCTCCTCGGTGAAGGTGGATTATGAGCAGGACGGACTGGTTTACCGCTCCGGGCTGCAGAAGAATCCCAACGTGCTCAGCGGCGAGTATTACGCCAGGAGCAACACCATGTACGGCGTGACGCCTCTGATTCTGGAGTATTACCTGGGCAACGACACCGAGGTGGAGCGGGTGGATTTCCACCAGCTGTCCGACAAGGTGATCCAGAGCCTGCGTTACAATTACACGGTTCCCTTTGTGGGAAATATCTACTTCTACAACTATGATACCGGCAATTACGATCCCATGGACATCGGCGTGGAGGAATTCGGCCGGGAGGCGCTGGAGCCGTATCTGTCCCCGGGCAACACGCTGACGGTGAAATACGTGTACACGAACCCGGAGGATTACAGCTGGAACATTATACTGCCCATTCTGACGGTGATAGGGAGGAACAAGTGATGCTGGAAATCAGGGATCTGCACAAGGTTTACGGAAAATACCATGCCCTGAACGGTTTAAATATGACGGTCCGTGACGGCGCTCTGTACGGCTTCGTGGGCCCCAACGGCGCGGGAAAGACCACCACCATCAAGATCATGGCCGGGCTTTTGGGCGCGGACGGCGGGAGCGTGATGATCGGCGGGGAGGACGGCCTCGCCTCCCCGGCCAGGCTTAAGAAAATGATCGGGTATGTGCCGGATTTCTTCGGCGTTTACGACAATCTGACCGTATCCGAGTATATGGAATTTTTTGCCTCCTGCTACAACATAGACGGGCTGGTGGCGCGCAAGCGGTATACGGCCCTGCTGGAGCAGGTGGGGCTGGAGGACCGCCTGGATTTCTACGTGGACGGACTTTCCCGGGGAATGAAGCAGCGGCTGTGCCTGGCCCGGGCGCTGATCCACGATCCGGAAATCCTCATTCTCGACGAGCCCACCTCGGGCCTGGATCCCAGGACGCGGTTCGAATTCAAGGAGATTTTAAAAGATTTACAGGAGTCCGGGCGGACGATTTTCATCAGCTCCCATGTGCTCTCCGAGCTGTCGGAGCTCTGCACGGACATCGGTATATTGGACCAGGGAAGGCTGGTGCTGGAGGGCAATATCCAGGACATTTTGGCCCGGGTGAACGCCTCCAACCCCCTGGTGATTTCGGTTTACAGCAACCGGGAACAGGCGTTAAGCGTGCTCAAAAGCCACCCCTGCGTGCAGACCATTTCCCTGCGGGAAAATGAAATCTGCGTCCGGTTTATGGGCGATAAGCAGGACGAGGCCATGCTGCTGCAGCAGCTGGTCGACGCGGAGGTGCTGGTCAACGGCTTTGTCCGCGAGACAGGAAGCCTGGAATCCGTCTTTATGCAGCTGACGGAGCGGGAGGAAGAGAGGTCGGTGTTATCCTATGAAGCAGAATCCGGTTTATAAGCGGGAATCCAGGGTGAATTCCCGAAGCCTGCGCCTGCCGCTGATCCTGACGGTGTTTAACGGCATCCTCTGCGCGGTGGCGTTGATGAATATGTATTCGGTGGTCTCCCAGGTCAAGGCCACGGCCACCATCCAGTACAGCAGCTTTATGGAAATGTACGAGTTTGTGGCCACCATTGAGTTTATTCTTCTGACCTTCATCGTGCCGGCGGTGACGGCCTCCAGCATCAGCGGGGAGCGGGAGCGCCAGACTTTGGAGCTCATGCTGACCACTCAGATGACGCCCTCGCAGATTGTGAGCGGGAAGCTGATGAGCGCCCTCAGCACGCTGCTGCTGCTGATTATCTCCAGCTTTCCGGCGATTATGATGGTGTTTGTGTTCGGCGGGATCACCGGAACGGACGTGGTGGCCCTGCTTCTGTGTTATACGGCGGTGGCGCTGTTTGCGGGGAGCCTTGGAATCTGCTTTTCCTCGGCCTTCAAGCGCTCCACACTGTCCACTGTGCTGACCTACGGGGTGCTGGTGAGCATTGTGGGGGGAACCTACTTTGTCAACCGGTTTGTGCTGGGGCTTTCCGCCGGCAGGATCAACAGCTACGCCATCACCTATGGCATCGGCAGGGCGCAGCAGCAGCCCACGTCCGGGAATTTTGTCTACCTGCTGCTGATGAATCCGGCGGCCACATTTTACGCAATTATCAGCGGGCAGGCGGGCAGCGGAAGCGGCGTCGACAAGCTGTGCCAGGCTTTCGGAATCGTTCAGAAGGGCTGGGTGATGGAAAACTGGGTGCTGATCAGCATCGTGCTGCAGCTGGCGGTGGCCGGCTGCCTGCTGACGTTAGCGATATGGTTTGTGAATCCGATCCGGCGCAGGCGGAAAAACCGCGGCTGAGCGGGAGGCACAGTGTGAAAACGATTATTCAGAAAGGGGAATATAGATTATGGGAATTATCAAGTCAGTAAAGTCGGCGATTGGGGGAGCCTTTGGCGACCAGTGGCTGGAGGTCGTGGAGCCCGATGACATGGGCGGCCAGACCGTGTTTGTGCGGGGCGTGCAGGTGAGACAGGGGCGCGGCTCCAATGTAAAGGGAAGCAGCGACACCGTGACCAACGGCTCCGTGATCCACGTGTATCCCAATCAGTTTATGATGCTGGTGGACGGCGGTAAGGTGGTGGACTACACCGCGGAGGAGGGCTACTACACGGTGAACAACTCGTCCCTGCCCTCCCTGTTTAACGGGCAGTTCGGGGATTCTCTGACCGAGTCCTTCAACCGCGTGCGCTACGGGGGCATCACGCCCGGCGTTCAGAAGGTGTTTTATGTGAACCTTCAGGAGATCAAGGGCATCAAGTTCGGCACCCGCAATCCGGTGAACTATTTTGACAATTTTTACAACGCGGAGTTGTTTTTGCGGGCCCACGGCACCTACTCCATCAAGGTGACGGATCCCCTCAAGTTCTATGCTGAGGTCATTCCCAAAAACGCGGACCGGGTGGAGATCGAGAGCATCAATTCCCAATATCTGTCCGAGTTCCTGGAGGCTTTGCAGACCTCCATCAACCAGATGGCTGCGGACGGCACCAGAATTTCCTTTGTGACCTCCAAGAGCCGGGAGCTGGGCCGCTATATGTCCGACACCCTGGACGAGGAGTGGAACAAGCTGCGCGGTATGGAGATTCAGGCGGTGGGAATCGCAAGTATCTCCTACGACGAGGAGTCCCAGAAGCTGATCAACCTGCGCAACAAGGGCGCCATGATGGGCGATCCCCTGGTGCGCGAGGGTTATGTGCAGAGCACCATCGCCGAGGGCTTAAAGAACGCCGGCGGAAACGCGAACGGCGCGCTGGCGGGCTTTATGGGCATGGGGATGGGAATGCAGTCCTCCGGCAACTTCATGGGGGCGGCTTCCAATACCAACATGGCCCAGATGCAGATGAAGCAGATGCCCGGCGGACAGTGGCAGGGCGCGGCAGGGATGCCTTATGGGCAGGGGATGCCGGGAGCGGCCGGAGCGCCGGAGGCGGAACAGGGACAGCCGGTGTCCGGCCAGGCCGGAACTCAGGCGGAGTCTCATCCCGCGGGATGGATCTGCCCGCGCTGCCAGAATGAAAATCACGGCAAGTTCTGCAGCGAGTGCGGCAGCCCGCGCCCGGTGAGCGAGTCCTGGGTTTGCAGCTGCGGTACCCAGAACACAGGAAAATTCTGCAGCGAGTGCGGAAAGCCCAGGCCATAACAGACACAGGGGGACAATTCGATCATGGCGACAATTACCTATAAATGCCCGAACTGCGACGGCGGGCTGCTGTTTGACCCGTCCACCCAGAAATATCACTGCGAATACTGCCAGTCCAGCTTCTCCCAGGAGGAGCTGGACGCCCTGGCTCCCGCGGCGGCATCGGATACGGCTGTGCCGGCGGGGATGGAGGCTGAGGGGGCGTTGGGCGGAGAAGCGGCGGGCGGGAGCGCCGGGGCCGGAGGAGGAGCCGCCCAAACCGCGGAGGCATTTTCCGGCGAAGCTGCCCGTGAACCGGAGGCGGCTTCGGGCGGTTATGCGCAGGATGCGGCTTACCAGGGCGATGCGATGCTCTACACCTGCCCCAGCTGCGGCGCGGAGATCGTGACGGACGCTACAACGGCGGCCACCTTCTGTTATTACTGCCACAACCCGGTGGTGCTGTCCGGCAGGCTGACGGGCACCTATCAGCCGGATTTTGCGATCCCCTTCCAAATCGATCGGAAACGGGCGCAGGAGGTATTTTCCCAGTGGATTGCGAAAAAGAAGTTCGTGCCCAGGGAGTTTTACTCCCCCAAGCAGATTGAAACCATGACCGGCGTGTATTTCCCTTACTGGCTGTTCAGCTGCAAGGTAGACGGGTCAGTGCAGGGACAGGGGACCAAGCTGCGGGTCTGGACGGCGGGAAATCTGCGTTATACGGAAACTAAAATTTACGACATCGCCCGTCAGGGTACGGTGGAAGTGAATCATGTGGCGCGCAATGCCTTAAAAAAAGCAAACCGCCGTCTGGTGGACGGAGTCCAGCCCTTTGAGATGGAGGAGATGCAGCGGTTTTCCATGGGTTATCTCTCCGGTTTTATGGCTGAGAACCGGGATATGGAGCGGAATTTCTTTGAGACGGAGGTATCCCAGGAGGTGCGGGATTTCGCGGTTTCCGGGCTGAAGAGCCAGGGAATCTCCTACGACCGGATCCAGATCACCAACCAGAGGGCGGAAATCTCAGACGGTTTCTGGCAGTACGCGCTGCTGCCGGTGTGGACGCTCACCTACAAGGAGCGCCAGGGCGGCAAAATTTATTATTTTGCCATGAACGGCCAGACCGGAAAGGTCTGCGGCGAGCTGCCGGTGGATAAAGGGAAGCTGCTGATTCTGTTTTCCTCCATCTTCCTGCCGCTGCTGATCATTCTACTGATTTTGGGGTACATAATATGACAGGGATAAACAGGACGAAAAATGGCAAAATAAAAAGGCGCCTTCTTTCCTGGGCGGCTCTGATGATGTGCGCTGTGCTGGCGCTTCTGGCTGCGCCGGTGCTGCCGGTGGCGGCCGGACCGGCGGTAGTTTACGGAGCGGAAAAAAAGATTGCAGAAGAGGTTCCCGTAGAGCGTATATTCGACGGCGCGGGGCTGTTCGACGCAAAGGAACGGGCTCATCTGGAAGAGATGGCGGCCAGCTACCGGGATGAGATGGGCGTTGACCTGGTGGTGGTGACGGCCTTCAACGACGGCAGGCATACCGCGATGGAATATGCCGACGATTTTTACGATTACGGCGGTTTTGGGGAGGGAAAGGATGCGGACGGCGTTCTGTTTCTGATTTATCTGGACCGGCCGGGCTCTGTCACCGGGGATTACTGGATTTCCACCACCGGAGTCATGATCCGGATTCTCACGGACAAGCGCATCGATACCATGAAGGCCAATGTGGTGGGCTTTCTCAAGGATCAGGACTATGCGGGAGCGGCACAGCAGTTTATGCGCGACGTGTCCTATTACGTGGATCAGGGCATTGTGTCAGGGCAGTACAATTATGACTCGGAAACCGGCAGGATCAGCCGCTACCACAGTATCCGCTGGTACGAGGCGCTCTTTGCCGTAGCGGTGGCCGCCGGCGTAGCGCTCTCGGCCTGTCTGGGCGTGATGCACCGGTATTCCATGAAGCCCAGCCGCCGCCAGAAGGAGAACGGTCTGATGGCCTACCGGGCGGGCGCCAATTTCTGTATGAACAATATACAGGACATTCTGGTCAAGCAGTTTACCACCCACACGCGGATTTCCACCTCATCCGGTGGCAGAGCGGGCGGAGGCGGCCGCAGCACCACTCACACCTCCAGCAGCGGCAGGAGCCACGGAGGCGGAGGCGGCAGGTTTTAAGGCACCCGCCCGTCCCGCCAAACGTTTAAAAAATGGTAAATGCGCGCCTCATGCACATTTTCCGGGATTTATGATATACTATATTAGAGACTGCAGTCGGCATCATCAAATGGTAATGCGGTGCGCATCCAGCTGGTGCTTTAAATAGATTACGGGGCGCTTTATCTCCGGGCGGCGATGACAGGTTATGGATGTCGTTGCCGTTTACATAGCACGCCACCGCAGCACGGGATTAGATTAACAGAATATGGAAGAAAAGAGCAACTACACCTATATCTTGACATGTGCGGACGGAACGCTCTACTGCGGTTGGACAAACCATCTGGAGCAGAGGGTGAAAGCCCATAATGAAGGCCGGGGCGCCAAGTATACCAAGGCGCGCCGGCCCGTTGTGTTATCCTACTGGGAAGCCTTTGACACCAAGGAGGAAGCGATGCGCAGGGAGTATGCAATCAAGCGGCTGAGACGGGGGGAGAAGCTGCGGTTGATTGAGGCCCGAGGCTTGGGCGCCGGACGGACCGGGAAAATATAAAAATAGTCATGATAAAGACAGCTGCCGGTGGGCGGCTGTCTTTTGTTGAATGCGGCGTGCGCCCCAGGCCGCCGTTTACCAGGTGTGCAGGCTTCCATCACCCTGGCGGCAGATAGGGATATACGCCTTACGGAACGGATACCGGGCTGCCGCTGCCTCGTCCACATCGCAGCCAATTCCCGGCCGGTCCTCCATGAACAGGGATCCATTTTCATATACCGGACCGCCGGACACCACCTCGTGGATTAATCCGTCCGTGGTTCCATCCTCCTGGATACCGAAGTTGTACTCGGACACATTCAGATGCCAGTTCACGGCGTGAGTGATGGGAGAGACGTCGTTGGGGCCGTGCCAGGCTGTTTTGATATCATAGGTTTCGGCCAGTGAGGCGATTTTCCGGGCCTCGGTGATGCCGCCAACGCGGATCACGTCGCAGCGGATATAATCCACCCAATGGCCCGTGATAGCGGGCAGGCATTCCCAGCGGCTTTTGTAAAGTTCGCCGAAGGCGATCGGCACGGAGGTTTTTTCCCGCACATAGCGCAGGCTGTCCACGCAGTCCGGAGCAATGGGGTCCTCGATGAAGAACGGGTTGTAGAGCTCCAGGCTCCGCATAATCCGTATGGCCTGGTCCGGGCTGAAGCGCTCGTGGAGATCATAGATGATGCCCACATCCCGCCCCACGGCCTCCCGAACCCGGATGAAATATTCGATGGAGTTGTAGATTTCCTCCTCCGGGTTCCACGGCTCCACCAGGGGGCCGTTCTGAGGGGACTTGACCCCAAAGGTGCCCGCCGCCGCGGGGATGCCCGCCCTCAGGCGGATTACCTTCAGCTGACGCTGTTTCACATAGTCTGCGGCCCGGGCGATTTTGTCTTCCATGGTCTTACCAAGAATGTGGGAGTAGCACAATACGCTGTTGCGCATCTTACCGCCCAGCAGGGCATACAATGGCTTGCCCGAGGTTTTCCCCAGAATATCCCACAGCGCCATGTCGATTCCGCACAGCGCGCTCATCATAATATTCCCGCCCCGCCAGTAGGTGCCTCGGTAGGCGAGCTGCCAGAAATCCTCGATCTGGCCGGGATCCCTCCCGATCAGCAGGGGAGTCAGATAGGCGTCGATCAGGTCGGCTACCGCCTGTTCCCGGCCGTTTAGGGAGGCGTCCCCCACTCCGTAGACACCGGAATCCGTGATGATTTTCACAAAAAGATAATTCTGGTTGGGAGAGGTAAGGATTGTTGTTACCTGTGTTATTTTCATATGTCAAATCCTTTGGTTTTAAAGTGTTGGTGTTGTGGAAAGAGAAATGGCTGGTTCCTCCATAAACCAATCCTAACGGAAAAATAGCGTTTCGTAAATCAGAAATGCAAATTATTGCAATAGATTCTATTTTGTATCGATTACATTTGCAAAAATTTCGAATTTTCTTGTGGCAATATGGCTGGAACGCTATAATGGACTCATATGAAAGGAGAACGGAGTTATGGAAGAGATCAGAAGAGATGATGAATTTGGGGAGGATATCGAATACATAGGCAGGATCAAGATGCAGTACGCCTCCCTGTCCAAATCCCAGAAGCGTATCGCTAATTATATTTTAAATCACCGGGAGGCTGTGATCCACCACTCGATCACCACCATGGCTCAGAAAACCGGCACCGTGCCCTCCACGGTGACCCGGTTCTGTCAGGCCCTCTCCTATAAAGGGTTTAGCGAGATGAAGGTCTATATGGAGAAAAACCTGGCCTCCCCGCTGACGATGGATGCTCTGATCCAGAAAACGGACACGCTTCAGGTAGTTTTACAGAAACTGATGAATAGCTCCCAAAACGCTATTCAGGATACCATGCGGACCTTGGATGCCCGCAGTCTGACGGAGGCGGTGGATGCCATCCTGGCGGCGGGGAATATTCTGCTGTTTGGTCAGAGCGGCGGGTATATCTCCGCCACCTACGCCAGGCAGCTGCTATTGCGCATCAATGTTCTCAGCCAGGCGGTGAACGACCGGGTGGATGCAAACCTGGCGGCCAGCACGCTGAAGAAGGGCGACGTGGCCATCGGCTTTGCCTACAGCGGGGAAGCCAGATCCGTGATCGAAGCATTGACTACGGCCAAGCACAACAAGGCCACAACCATTGTTATCACCGCCAACACAAACTCCACCATGGCAAAGCTGGCGGACCTGAAGCTGTTTTACAGTTATAATATTCCCGACGATCTCCAGTACCTGCACTTGGCCAGCATGTGTGAGATCATGATCATCGGCGCCATCCAGGCGGAGATTTTGAGACGTCCCATGCAGCTGGAGAAAATAGATGCATGTAAAAAGGCGGTGCTGGCCAGCAGGGTGAAATAGCGCGGGAGTAGACCGAAATCGAAAAATTTGCAAAAATGTATGCGCAAAAGTAAAAACGATTGCAACAATTTGCATTTTCTGTTTACTTGCGCTGTTTTTTGATGTATTTTATAAAAAGAGCATATTTTAGCATTATTATTTGTTCAATTCTCCAAGAAATGGAACGAAAAATGGCTGGGGCACATAATTTGCTGAAATAAACCCGCTCAGATATCTGAAAATGAATGGGAGGTTTACAGTCCGAATGGAGGAGACTATGAATCAGGAGCTGATCGAGATCAAGAGCTGTGGGGAACCAGGCTATCATCCTCTGGTGTATTTTGGCGGATGGCGCGTGGCATTTTTAAATGACACTGCCAGGTTCCACCTGGAACAGATCAGGGAGATGCAGCGGCACAACACGTCGGACGAGGTGTTTCTGCTGATACAGGGCTCCTGCACGCTGTATGTGGCGGCGGCATTGGAGTCCGGAATTGGGGAGATTACTGCGGTGGAACTGGAGCCGGGCAGGATGTACAATGTCCGGAAAGGTGTCTGGCATACGCATGTCACCGGACCTGGAGCTAAAATCGCTATCATTGAGGATGCGGACGTCTCACCGGACAATTCGGAGTTGATCTCTGTGGATCCGCGGGCCTTGTACGAGACCCAAAATCGCGAAAACGGCGGCGGTGCGGGGAATGCGCTTCCGACCCAAAACGGCGAATGACAAAACAGGAGGAGAAAACATGAAACGAAATTTAAATTTAGCATTGGTATCCATATTGGCTCTCTGTCTGGCGACAGGTTGTTCCAGAACGAATGAGAAACAGGAGACGACTGCGCCGGCTGCTGCCCCGACTCCAACGGAAAGCGCTGCGGAAGGCGAGAGCGGGGGGGTGAAGCTCTCCGGCCGTCACTGGAAGATCGGCGGTCAGGTGCGCCAGACCAGTCTTTATCTCTATTATGCCCGGGACTTGGGCCTGTTTGAGGAGGCGGGACTGGACGTGGAGATCGTGACACTGGCCAACGGTCCGGCTTTGAATGAAGCGCTGAACGCGGGGGAGATCGACGCGGCGGCCAACGGCATGGCGGCGGTATACGTCCTTCCCACGGAAAACTTTTACTATGTGGGAGACGCCACCATCAACTTTGGCGGTCAGTCCCTTTACGCCCGCACGGACAGCGAAGTTGTAAAGGCAGGAGTCTATCAGGATACAGGCTATTACGGCAGCCCGGAGACCGTGAAAGGGACGACGATCCTGGGCCTGGGGGCAGGACCGCAGCAGTACATCGCCTTTGCCTATGCGGAGGCCATGGGCCTGTCTGCAGATGAGATTGAATTTGTAGCCATGGACCACGCCCAGGCCTATGAGGCCTTTATTACGGGCCAGGGAGACCTGCTGGGAACCACGCCGCCTTACTCGAACACTCTGGAGAGCGATCCCGCCTATACCCTGGTGGCGGACTATACGGACCTGGCGGGCGGCCCGCTGGTGGACTCCTTTATTGTGGGGAAAGAGCTGGCCGACCAGTATCCCGATGATGTGGTGGCGATTCTGAACTGCGTCTATGAAGCAATGGACCGGCTGGCTACGGACGACGGAGCCCGCGGGGAGTATGCCATGAAGCTGTACAAGGACGAAGGCGGTACCAATTACTCTGAGGAGGATATGGCATCCGAGATCAAAAACGTGACGTTCTGGACATGGGAGAATTTGGAAAATCCTGCTTACCCTTACGGAAATACCATGAAGGTGATGGGCAACTTCCTGATGACCCAGGGACTGATTGAGGACGATGCCATGCCGAGAATCGAGGCGGCGTTGAATCACAGCTTTATCGACCGGTTGCTGGAGTATCGTGCCGGACTGGAGAAATAATTCCGGGACAACCGCAAATTCTGGATAGAAAGTGTTGATCAAATGAAAAAACTGATAGAGCAATACAAGTATATTTTAATCTCCTGCGCCTCGGTGGCCGTGGTGCTCCTGGTCTGGTATATCGCCATCGACGTGATGAAGCTGGCCAAGAGCTCCGTTTTCCCGGGACTGGAGAAGACCGTGGACACGTTTCTCACGAAGCTGGTGGAAAAAAAGCCGGATGGCGCCACCCTGGGGCAGCATCTCCTGGAGAGCCTGAAGGTCTGCCTGATGGGGTATAGCATCGGGGCGCTTTTGGGAGTGCCTCTGGGGATCGCCATGGCCTGGAACAAGTGGTGCGACTGGCTGGTCCGCCCGGTATTCGACCTGATCCGGCCGGTACCGGGCCTGGCCTGGACACCTATGTTTATCCTGATTTTCGGGATCGGAATCGAAGCTAAAGCAATGGTAATATTTGTTAATTCTTTTGTGGCCTGTATTGTGAACACTTATACGGGAATCCGACAGACCGACCAGCTGCATCTGTGGGTGGGGGATGTGTTCGGAGCCAGTCAGTGGCAGAAGCTGGTCAAGATCGCGATCCCCACCGCCACACCCATGATTTTCACCGGACTGCGGACCGCGCTGGGCGGAAGCTGGATGGCGCTGGTGGCAGCAGAGATGCTGGCGGCCAGCAAGGGGTTGGGATTCATGATCCAGCAGGCCCGTTACATCTCCCGCCCGGATCTGGTGATCGTGGGCATGCTGATGATCGGCGTGGTCGGGCTGGCGCTGGATGCGATTCTGCAAAAGATTGAGACAATGGTCGCGAAGGGAATGAATGCGCAATGAAAAAGAAACGCTTTAATACGATGGAACTGTTCTGTGCGGCCATATCGATCGGTGCGTTTTTATGCCTGTGGAATTTTGGCGTGACGGGGGATTTGGGAAGGCTGATGCCAGGCCCCATCCCCGTCCTCCGCAAGTTTTTTGAAACCCTGTTCGGCGGACGGATCGGTTCGAAAACATTGATAATGCATGTTGTATACAGCCTTTTGCGCGTGATGGCGGGCTACTTCATTGGGGCGGCCGTCGGCGTGGTGCTGGGGCTTAGTATGGGCTGGAGCCGGTTGGTTGAGGCGGTTTTTTCACCGGTCTTTCGGATCATCCGCCCCATTCCGCCCATCGCCTGGATCCCCATCTCCATTGTGTGGATCGGCCTGGGGGAGGGAGCGAAGGTATTTCTGATTTTTCTGGCTTCCTTTTGTTATGTCACGCTCAATGCGTGGAGCGGGGCGAAAAATGTAAATCCGGAGTACATCGATGCGGCCCGGATGCTGGGGGCAGGCAAGCGTAAGATTCTTTTTACAGTGGTTCTGCCTGCCACGATTCCACCCATTTTCGCCGGCCTGCAGGTGGCGTTGTCCAGCTGCTGGGCGACGGTGCTTGCCGCTGAGATGGTGCGCTCCTCCGAGGGGCTGGGATGGATTATCATTGCCGGGATGAACAACAATGATATGATCCAGATTATGACGGGAATTCTGGCCATCGGCATTGTTGGCATGCTGCTTTCCACTATATTCAGAAAGGTTGAGGCGAGATTATGTCGATGGAACAGAAGCGAGGGCTGATTGAATGCCAGGGGATTTGTAAAACATTCAAGGTCCCGTCGGGGGAACACCAGGTAGTGGCGGACTTTGACCTGACGGCGGACGAGAACGAGTTTATCTGCCTGTTCGGACCGGGACAGTGCGGCAAGACCACGCTGATCAATCTGATCGCCGGTTTTGAGCCGCCCACATCGGGCACGATCACGGTGGCCGGCCAACCGGTTACCGGGCCGGGGCCGGATCGGGGCGTGGTGTTTCAGAACATCACCCTGTTTCCCTGGCTGACTGCAATTAAAAACGTGGAGTATGGCCTGAAAATGGCCGGGGTTGCTCCGAAGGAGAGGCGCAGGCGCGCCCAGAAATATATGGACCTGGTGGGATTGCAGGGATTTGAGGACTCCTTTCCCGTGCAGCTGTCCGGCGGTATGAAGCAGCGCGTTGGAATCGCCCGCGCATATTGCATTGAGCCCCGGGTGATGCTGATGGATGAGCCTTTCGGCGCGTTGGATGCCCAGACCCGGTATCTGATGCAGGAGGAATTGCAGCGCATCTGGCAGACGGAGAAACGGACGATTATTTTTGTAACCAACAATATTGAGGAGGCGATCTACCTGGCGGACCGGATCGTGGTGTTGTCCAACTGCCCGGCCACGGTCAAAAAGGAGTATGTGATCGACCTGCCCCGCCCACGGAAATATACGTCCTCCGAATTTTTGGCGCTGCGCAAGGAAATTACTGGCATCGTGGACAAGACATTGTGAGGAGGGCGTTAACATGAGAGAACAAGAGAGCGGCAGCAGCCGGACCAAAGTGCAGGTCAGGCATCTGACTAAGAAATTTGGCGACTTGCTGGTGCTGGACGACATATCCTTCGATGTGGAAAAGGGGGATCTGCTGTGCGTTGTAGGCCCGACAGGCTGCGGGAAGACCACCTTTTTAAACAGCCTGACCAGGATCTATGACATCACCTCCGGCGAAATATTGCTGGACGGGCATCCGGTTGACCCTAAAAAGGACAATATTGCCTATATTTTCCAGGGAAATTCTACTATGCCATGGCTGACGGTGGAGCAGAATGTGGCCTTTGGCCTGGACATCAAGCATACGCCCCAGAAAAAGCGCCAGGAGCTGGTGGAGAAATATCTGGACATTGTGGGACTTACAAAATATCGCAGCTATTACCCAAAACAGCTTTCCGCCAGCATGCTGCAGCGCGTATCCATTGCCAGGGCTTTTGCCACGGAGCCGGAGCTGCTGCTCATGGACGAACCCTACGGGCAGTTGGATATTGAACTGCGCTTCAAGCTGGAGGACGAGTTGATCCGGCTGTGGCAGATGACCGGGACCACGGTTCTGTTTATCACTCACAACATCGAGGAAGCCGTGTATTTGGGCGAACACATTATGATCCTGACCAATAAGCCGACCACAGTCAAACAGACGCTGGAGAACCATCTGCCGCGGCCGCGGGACATCGCCGCTCCAGAGTTCGTACAGCTGCGCGAACAGGTGACCGAGCTCATCAAATGGTGGTGATTCGATGAATATGAGAACGTATGAGAAACTATTTCAGGACCGGGATTATCCGGTGCTGATCACGACACAACAGAATATTTTTTACACGGTTGGTTTTTCCACTACCGCCAGGAGACCGTCGCAGATCGGTTATAACTGCGTCCTGCTGGCGCCGGACGGCGCTTGGTTCTTCTTTCCGGCCGGGTGGCAGCCGCTGGTTCAGGAACAGCTTTACGCGGAGCCGGTGACCCTGGTGCCTTACCAGGGATCCGTGGAGCAGATGGCGGAGAGAATTGTCCAGCGCCTTGGAAATGCAAAATGCCTGGGATTTGAGCAGGACGGGATGGAGTTGAATCTCTATTTGACACTGCGGCGTTTGCTGAAGGAGACGGGCCGTTCTCTCTGCTGGACGGATGTGTCCACTCATTTGCAGCGGGCCAGGCTGATCAAATCACCCGAAGAGATTCAGGCGCTGAGGGACTCGGCACAGGTGGCGAAGGAGGCCATGGAGTACGCCAAGAGCCTGGTCCGGCCTGGGCTGCGGGAGCGGGACGTGGTGGCGGAGCTGGAATATTTTATGCGCAGGCTGGGATCGGAGGGCGTGCCCTTTACCATGAAGGCCCTGGCTGGGGAGAACGCGCTCAGGACCATCAACCTGCCAGGGGATTACCGGATACAAGAGGGGGATGTGGTCCTGCTGGACTTTGGGGCGGTAGTGAATCACTATGCCTCCGACTGGACGAGAAGCTTTGCCGTGGGCTACGCGGGGGAGGAGCAGAGGGAGCTTTACCAGCTGGTCTGGCACATCGAACGGGCCTGTATTCAGATGATCCGGCCCGGCGTTCGTTTTCAGCAGCTGATGGATCAGGCCATGAAGGTGATTCACGGACACCCCTATGCCAGATGGTTTAATCCGTATCTGGGACACAGCATCGGCATCAACAGCCAGGAATGGCCGGCCATTGTGCCGGGGGCGGAGGACGTGCTCAGGGAGAATATGGTGGTGACCATCGAGCCGGGAGTATATGTGCCAGGGGTGGGCGGCGTGCGCATTGAGGACGAGGTTCTGGTGACGGCAAATGGTTATGAGATTCTCACCGGCCTGCGGGATGAGGAGTTTGTGATTGGAGGCGCGGGTTATGGAGAAGAATAGGGGGAAATGCGGATGGTAGTGACGAACTGGCGGGACGCCGCGCCCACCATTGTCCATGACTTTGGCATCGATTACAAACTGCTGAAGGGGCAGGAGGCGTACGATCCCGGCATTCCCAACTGCTGCATGAGGGGCATGCTCTACGTGGCCTACGCCATGCTGCAGGAGGGCAAGGCGTACGAGGCTCACGCCCACGGGGATCACGAGGAGGTTTACTATATCATTTCCGGCATAGGGGAGATGACGGTGAACGGAGAGACCCGCGCCATACGGGACGGGGATGCGGTGTTTATACCAGCGGGATTTACCCATTCCATCGCCAACCGGGGCCAGGAATTTCTGGTGTTTCTGGCATTTTCTTCCCAGGTCCCGGACCGGGCAGCAGGAGCAGAGGGAATATAATCAGAAGGAGGAGATTGGGATGGAGAGAAGAAAAGCGGTGGTAACCGGAGGCAGCAGCGGCATCGGCCGGGGAGTTGTGTACTGCCTGGCGGCCGATGGCTGCGATGTGGTATTTTCCTACCGGAGCAAGGCGGAAAATGCCAGAAAGGTGCTGGAGGACCTGCAGGGTCGATATCCGGAAGGGAAATTCACCTGTTTTGAGGGCGATTTCTCAGAGGACGGAGCGGGCGTGGCCTTTTTTAATCGGGCGGTGGAATTTCTGGGAGGGCTGGATCTGATGGTCAACAACGCGGGCGTGACCATACTGGAGAGTATTTTTGACCTGACGGAAGAACATATGGATTATTTGATTCAGGTTCTGTTCCGCAACTACGTGATTCTCATGCGGGAGTCTGCCACCTATATGGCGGCTCACGGTATAAAGGGAAGCATTGTCAACATTAGCTCTGTGCGTGGGCTGAGCGCCCATCCCGGAGATCTGGTCTATGGTGGGATCAAGGCGGCGCTAAACCGCGCATGTCAGTCCGTCGCCCTGGACGTGGCGCCCTATGGAATCCGGGTGAACAACATTCTGCCGGGGGCCACGCGCCGGTTTACACCGGAGGAGGAGCAGTCTGCAGACCCGGCTCACATTGAGAAGATTAAATTTCTGTCCCGCCGGATTCCGCTGGAGCGGTATGGGACGCCGGAGGATATAGGGAACGCGGTAGTGTTTCTGTCCTCGGAGAAGGCCTCGTACATTACGGGAATCTCCCTGGTGATCGACGGGGGTCTGTCCCTTCCCGGCCTGGCTGAAACCGCCTGGGAGGCGGAAAGCGGCTGGGGAAAGGTCAAGCGGGAGGTGGACTGGAAGCCGCGAGGATGACAGGCAGGCCCGCGGAGAAATAAACGGAGATCGGCTCCCCTCTTGCCGAGGAGCGCTGTTCAAAATATAAAGGCTCGGAAAACGTATGATGTCCCAACGTTTTCCGGGCCTTTTCCGAGACGTGCGGCCGGGATGTCTCCTCAATCCGCTATCCGTATTTTCTCCATGCCCCTGGATTTCCCCAGCCGCCCATGGTATGATAATGCGTGTACTGTTTTACGCCACAAACCGGTACATCAGCACATAGTGGCACAGGCTTCCGCCCATGACGAACAGGTGGAAGATCTCGTGAGAGCCGAAATACTTGTGTTTGGAGTTGAAGAACGGCAGCTTCAGGGCGTAGATGATGCCGCCCACGGTGTAGATGATGCCGCCCGCCAGGAGCCAGGCAAAGCCGGCTCTGGACAGGGAGCTGACGATCTTGGTGAACGCCAGGATGCATACCCAGCCCATGGCGATGTAAATCAGGGAAGAGAACCACTTGGGGCAGGTGATCCAGCAGGCGTTGATGATGATACCCACGATGGCGATAGCCCAGACCAGACCCAGCAGGATCCAGCCGGTCTTGTCGCCCAGCACAATCATGCACACCGGAGTGTAGGTGCCGGCGATGAGAATGAAGATCATCATGTGGTCCAGTTTACGCAGAAGCTGGTTGACTTTCGGGGAAATATCCAGGCTGTGATAGATCGTGCTGGCGGCGTAAAGGCCGATCATACTCAGGATAAAGATTGTGAGCGAGATAAAATGCAGATGGTCCGGTTCCCGGGCCGCTTTCAGCAGCAGGGGAGCGGTGGCGCAGATGGCTAACACCATGGCGATAAAATGGGTGATCGCGCTGCCCGGGTCCTTGATCCGGCTTACGCCCTGTTTGATGTGTGTCTTCATAAAAATCAACCTCCCTGTCTTAATGTCAATTCTCTGTTGCCAGAGGATGAATTATCAATAACTTTGATATGTAGTAATGAAAACTATGTTGCCTTATATTTTATACTATACACCAGCCGGGAAAATTATGCAATACTTTTGAAAAAATACTTTTATAATCAAAGTATTTTAGACGGCAGTTCAGACGGCGGGAAGATTGGTGTTGTAAGGCGCGTCGAGTGTGCTTGTAAGCACCCTTCGGAACCAATTTTCACACCGTTTGGACATCCGAGGCAGCCTGACCGGTGTTTCCGGTCAGAAAGACAGACTGCCAGAGTGTTTAGGAATATTTGTACCGGAGCGAAGGAGGAGCGATGATTACCGTATTATATGAAGATTCTGATGTGATTGTTGTGGAGAAACCGGCGGGAGTGGAATCCCAGTCCGCCCGGGGCTTTGAGCCGGATATGGTGAGCCGCATCCGCACACATATCCACAAGTTATCACCAAACCCTTCCCCAAAATCCACAAACCATCCACCATATGTGGGAGTTATCCACAGACTGGACAAGCCGGTCCGGGGGGTGATGGTCTACGCCAAAAATCAAAAATCTGCCGCAAACTTAAGCGCACAGATTCAAGAGAGAAAAATGCGGAAAATTTATGCCGCCGTGGTTTGTGGAAAACCTGTGGATAACCAGGGGGTCTATGTGGATTATCTGTTGAAAAATCAGGGAAACAGCGGTTCTGAGATTGTGGATAACTCTGTGGACGGCGCGAAGCGGGCGGAGCTTATATACCGGGTTTTGGAAACGGTAAAAGCGGGGAGATGGATGGCGGAAAATCCGGAAATGGAGCTGTCTCTGCTGGATATTGAGTTGATGACCGGCCGCTACCACCAGATACGGGTTCAGATGGCCGGACATGGAACGCCACTGTTTGGGGATAACCGGTATGGGAATTGTCTGGGCGGTGGAAAACGTGCGGGAGAAAGTGGATTTAGCGGGCCCAGGCAGCCGTTAGCCCTGTGCGCAAGGAAGCTGACCTTTTACCATCCGTCCACCGGCCGGGAGATCACCTGTGAGATAAAGCCCTCAGGCGGGGCCTTCGGGCTTTTTGGTCAGAATTTATTTGAATAAAAGTGGTTATGAAAGGCGCAGAGCCCATTCGCGGCAATCCCACACCGTGGTGGCCAGACCGCTGTAGAACTCCGGCTCATGGCAGATGAGCAGAATGCTGCCCTTGTATTCCTTCAAAGCGCGCTTTAATTCCTCCTTGGCCACCACGTCCAGATGGTTAGTGGGCTCGTCCAGGAGAAGCACGTTGGTTTCCCGGTTGATCAGCTTGCACAGGCGTACCTTGGCCTGTTCGCCGCCGCTGAGCACCCGCACCTGGCTTTCGATGTGATCCGTGGTCAGCCCGCATTTGGCCAGGGCGGAGCGCACCTGGTACTGGGTGTAGGCGGGGAATTCCTTCCAGATTTCCTCGATGCAGGTGGTGGTGTTGCCGGGGGCCATTTCCTGCTCAAAGTAGCCGATGGACAGGTAGTCGCCCAGCTCCACGCTGCCGCTTAAGGAGGGGATCAGGCCCAGGATGCTCTTTAACAGGGTGGTTTTTCCAATTCCGTTGGCACCGGAGAGAACCACCTTTTCCCCGCGCTGCATGGTAAGGTTTAAAGGCCGGGACAATGGCTCGTCGTAGCCGATCACCAGATCCTTTGTCTCAAAGATCAGCTTTCCGGGGGTCCGGGAGGTGAGAAAATGGAATTCCGGCTTGGGTTTTTCCCTGGCCAGCTCGATCACTTCCATCTTGTCCAGCTTTTTCTGGCGGGACATGGCCATGTTGCGGGTGGACACCCGGGCCTTGTTGCGGGCCACGAAGTCCTCCAGCTCGGCGATTTCCTGCTGCTGGCGTTTGTAGGCGGACTCCAGCTGGGCCTTTTTCACCGCGTAGACCTCTTGAAACTTGTCGTAATCCCCCACATAGCGGTCCAGGCGCTGGCTCTCCATGTGGTAGATCAGGTTGATCACACTGTTGAGGAAGGGGATGTCGTGGGAGATCAGGATGAAGGCGTTCTCGTATTCCTGGAGGTAGCGCTTCAGCCATTCGATGTGCTGCACGTCCAGGTAGTTGGTGGGCTCGTCCAGCAGCAGAATGTCCGGCTTCTCCAGCAGCAGTTTGCCCAGCAGCACCTTGGTGCGCTGTCCGCCGCTTAAATCCGTCACGTCCTTTTCCAGACCGATCTCATTGAGCCCAAGGGCCCGTGCCACTTCCTCCACCTTGGCGTCGATTACATAGAAGTCGTGGGCCATCAGCAGATCCTGGATGGTACCCAACTCCTCCATCATGGCGTTCATCTCGTCCTCGCCCACCTCCCCCATGCGGTCGCAAATCTGGTTCATCTGCTCTTCCATCTCAAACAGGAAGGCGAAGGCGCTCTTTAACACGTCACGGATGGTCATGCCCTTCTCCAGCACCGAATGTTGGTCCAAATAGCCAACGCGCACCCGCTTGGACCACTCCACCTTGCCCTCGTCGGGCTGCAGCTTTCCGGTGATAATGTTCATGAACGTGGATTTGCCCTCCCCGTTGGCCCCCACAAGGCCGATGTGCTCGCCCTTTAAGAGCCGGAAGGACACGTCCTGGAAAATAGCCCGGTCCCCGAAGCCGTGGCTTAGATGCTCGACATTTAATATACTCATGATGAAGACTCCTTTATTGTTGTCAAAACGGTAATTTCAGCTTGATTTGAAGCGATTGAATGAATACAGCAGTATTATTCTACATGAGGGAGTATGTTCTGACAAGCGGAAATCGTATTTTTTGCGGAAATGTGGGGCATGGAATGGAAATATTGCAACGGGACCCTGAAATTTAAATTTCTCGATTTTCAGTGAATGATAAAAATTCAAAATTTTTATTTTCATATATTAAGCTAAAAGGCCTACGAATTTCTGCTCGAATACAAAACATAGGTCTGGCATGAAATAAACCTACTTTTTGTACGCTTTATCATATAAATACGCGCGTGTGTTCGGAAAATAAATGGCCAATCGTTTCTTCCAGCGATAATAAGTATCGCTGGAAATTTTTAATTTGCGGATGATATCGTTATAGGAAAGGTCTGTGTTATAGATTAGATGGCTAAAATGAATGAACTTGTTGAAATTTGTCGGGATGCCGGCGCCCTCCTTGAAAGTCACATTACAGTTCTTGCATCGGTAGCGGATCTTTGAGGTGGCAAGGGGGATTAGGGTGCTTGCTGGCGTACAGGTGGGGCAGACGCGCGGTTTGGTTGAGCTGGGAAAGGTTCTGAAACATTTGGGACAATACAGCGGAGGCGCTGCCTTTTCATGTACGATTGTGCTGTCAGAAAGGCATTTTGGGCAGGCGGGTAGCGGAAGCGGCAGCTTTAAGGCGGGTTCTTTGTCAACGTATCTGATACAGAGATTCAGGGCACTGCTCAGACTCAGCGCGATTGGAAGAAGGGCTTTACTATTTGACGGAGACGAGGCGGCCGCAATGCGTTTTGATACGTTCTCCAGGTGGATCACATCAGATGATTTCATATAGATGCCATTTGCTCCTTTCGTTTTGATAATTACAGTTTATCGTGAAAAATTACAAAAAGTCAACGGTTAGTTTGGAATATGTAGTAAAATGTGTTATTATGTCAATTAGTGACGAACATATTTTTTGTAATAATATAATAAGAGGAATTGTATGAAGGAAAAACCTACTATAAAATCTTTGGGAAATATTTCTGAATTAAGATACATAAATGCAGATAATGTCACGCGCTATCGGGCGATTATGCGTTATCTTTATTTGCAGTACGAGCGTTTGAGCTATTGGCTCAGCCCTGAGCAGATCTATTCAGGGGTTATGGAATGGAATGTTTTGAAAAACTATACGCAGGAGCAGTGCCAACTGGACTTGGATCAACTTGTTTCGTGGAAAAATTTGACCTATCGGCATGACGGTTCCAGAGCCAGAACGGTTGAGGAATACCTGAGAAAAAAATATCAGTATCTGATTACGCCCTACTCCATTGAGCTTGAGCGTTTTCTTGAACACCTCGAAGGGGTAAAGGGCTATGGAGGCTCACTGGAGCCGACTCTGTTTGACAAGATTGCGGACAGCATAACGGAGATTTATGAGCATGAAGGAGATTATGAACCCAAGGCTGCTCTGGAAGCCTGGAATTCATTATATGACTCATTTCAGAAATTAAACCAGACATCAATGGATTATATTGCCAGCCTGCATACCGGAGCAGCCGAAGATTTGATGATGACAGCCTCTTTTTTAATCTATAAAGATTCGATCACACTGTATCTTCAGGACTTTGTCCAGGCGCTGCAGCGCAGATCCTATCGTATAGAAGGAAATTTGAAGTTAATCAATCAAGAGATGCAGACTCGTTTTTTGGGGTGCGTATTGGAAGGCGAATGGTTGATTCCGAAGGTGGAGGAGCTCTTCACAAGAGAGGAATATCTACAAAATCTGGAGCGCAGATGGGGGCAATTATGCCGCTGGTTTTGCGGGGATGACCAGACACAAAGCGAGATGTTCCTTTTGGAGCAGGCATCGAAAGAAGCGATTAAGAAAATCGTACGGAGTACACTGCGGATACAGGAAAAGCAGCGATCCATTGTCAGCAGGCGCCGGGATTTGGATTATCTGGGGAAATGGTTCTACCGTCTGGATGATGTAAACGAGGCCCACAAATTGGCGGCATATGCATTTGGAATATTTCCAACCCGACATTTGCAGGGGGAGGACAATCGCGGTTCTGACAACCAGGATATTTCCATGTGGGACGAGATTGCTATTGAGCGCGTAATCCGAAGCCGAAGCCGGAAGCGCGGCGGGAAAGGAAGCGGGGAGAGCGAGACGATTGCCGACCATCATTTAAAGAAGGAGGCATTAAGAAACGAACTTGTTGCGTATCAAAAGCAGGAACTGGAATTCCTGATTGAAATGACAAAAAAAGGAAATATGAAAGTCTCAGAGCTCCAATGCCTATCAGCAGTTGCAAGGATACAGCTGTTGAGCTGGATTGGAAGGTGCATTTCATCGGAGGGGCAGGAATTTTATACATCCGAAGGAGTCAAGGTTACGCTTTATATGCCGGAGGAGAAGCAGTATGCCACATTAGATTGTGAGGACGGTACATTAAGCCTGTTAGATTATTCGTTTGTATTCGAAATAGAGAATCAGGAAACTTGGCAGAACTTGCTGAATGGGATGGCTGGTGATTTAGATGGCTGATAGAACAGAACGACGCGGCTTTGAAGATCATAACGAGATAGAAGAGCGGCGCATGATCTGTATGAATGCGTTGTTGAACCGTCCCTGGATCGAGCGGGATCAGGACCCGCAGCTCTATCATTGGGCCAGGGAACAATATTTGGAAATACGGGATTGGTTTGCCAATTATCCGGGGTATTCCGTTATTATGAACAGAAAGCTGATCAAACTGGAAAAGGTTCCAGTTGAGGCGAAGTGCTGGATGGGTTTTGAAGGATTTAAGGAGCCCATCGATTATGCGCTTTTTACATACGGACTATGGTATCTGGAAGATAAATCCGCCGGGGACCAATTTATTTTGACTGCTATGGTTAGGGAAATAAAGGAATTTATGAATGGGCAGGGCTTGGATGTGGACTGGAAAAATTATTTTCATCGGCTATCCATGGCGAGGGCTTTAAAGAAGCTGAAAAGTCTGAATGTACTGCGCAGCTTAGACGGGCAGGAGGCGGATTGGGCGGCGGATGCCCAGAATCATGACGTGTTGTATGAATGCGCCCCCTGCGCCAGTTATGTTTTGAGAACGTTTTGCAGAGAACTGTCATCTTATCAATTCATGGAGGAGTTGAGCGACCTGCCGGAGGAAGTGGATAAAAAGAAACGGCAAATACTGTACCGGAGATATTTGCTTGAACCGATCGTGGGTATGGATTTATGGGAACAGGACTTGTTTTATTTTCATGGACAAAAGAACCATATAATCGGACAACTCGATAAGATGTTTGGCTGGGGTGGGACCAAATATAGAGAAGGTCTCTTATTTTTCTATCCGGAATTGGTGGGCGATATGGAGCTTTTTCCTACATTATCGGCCATATCGGATCTTGTCCTGCTGTTTTGCGGGACGATCAGAACTCTGTATGAGTTGGGTGAAATAAAAACAGAATCGGTATCGTCCGGTAATATCCGGTTGACCAGAGGCAGAATTGAACAGATTCTGCTTGAATTGCAGAGCGAATATGGCGACCGCTGGACAAAGGAATACCGGGGAATGAAATCGTCACAGTTGGCTGTAGCGGTGTGCGAACATATGGAGCAGTGGGAGTTCGGCAGGTGGCAGGATGATATGTTCTTTGAACTGTATCCGGTTGGAGGAAGGTATCATACCCAATACGGAGAAGTGGAGATAGAGGAGTAGCATGATGAAACGATGGCGAATGAATCGCATGGGCATACTGAATTTCTGGCTTTATGACGAAGAGGTTTTTGAACTGGAACAGGGGAGATTGCTGTTTCGAGGGGCAAACGGATCGGGGAAATCTGTGACGATGCAAAGCTTCATCCCGCTGGTGCTGGATGGAGACAAGCGCCCGGAGCGCCTGGATTCCTTTGGGTCCAGAGATCGCCGCATGGAATATTATCTTTTAGGCGACAATGAGACCGGTCATATGGATCGAACCGCTTATCTCTGGATTGAGTTTTATCATGAGGAGAAACAGAGCTATAAAACCATTGGAATTGCCCTGCGGGCCAGAAGAGGGGCGGCACAGATGATCTTCTGGGGTTTTCTACTGGAAGATGGAAGACGAATCAATCGGGATTTCTATTTGTATGATTATCCGAATTGGCTGGAGACGAAGAAAAAGGTTCCGCTGACCAGAAAGGCATTGACGGAAGCCATAGGGGCCGGCGGGATTGTGGTTCAGGAGCAGGCGGCGTACCGCGATCTCGTGAAAAAGAACATATTTGGGTTTAAGGATAATAATGACTCATACAAAGATTTACTGAAGCTTCTTTTGGAGATCAGGAGCCCAAAGCTTTCGAAAGAGTTCCGTCCGTCCTCGATATACAGTATTCTGACCAATTCGCTTCCGGCACTTACGGACGACGAGTTGGGGGATCTGTCGGATGTCCTGGAGGATATGGATCAGATTTCGGAGCGCCTGGAGGAACTGCAGATTCAGATTCAGGAACTTGAAGGTCTGGAGAAGCAATACAACCACTACAATAAGGTTTTACTGTATCAAGCGTCCCTGGAATTGAAAGTACAGAATCGCACTTTTAATGACCGCAAGAAAGAGCTGGATGATTGCAGGCGGAATTTGGATAGTGCGATTGATTGTGGTATCGCATTAAAGACTCGAATAACGAAGGCAGAACTTGAAATTGAGAAAATACAGTCGGAATTAGATTATCTCCTGCAAAGTGAGGGATTGGAAAAGCCAAGGGAACTGGAACGTTTACATACGGATTATAAGAAATTGAAGGAACAGTATGTGGCGGTCAGCAGACGAATGGCTGACAATGAAAAACGGGTTCAGGCATGGCAAAAGGAAATAGCGGAAAAGAAAGCGCTGAGAGACGAATTGTTTTGCAAGCAAAACAGCTTATTGGAGGAGTTGGAAAGCTATGCGAGAGTTATAGAGTTTTATGAGCATGACATATACCACCGGCAGTGGCAGCAGGGGGGAGACGACTATGTACGCTGTGCGAATCATTGGAATCAGGATTTGCTGACACATCAGGGAAAATTAAAGGCCGCAGTCCAGGCTGCCGAAGGAGAACGGGAAGCCAGTTTGGATATGGCAAAGGAAAAGGAGCGGTGGGGAGAGTGCTATAGAAGGCGAAGCCTTGCGGAAGAAGAATATTTACTTGCGGAAGAGAAATTTGGTGTCGAGAAAACGCAGTTGAAGGAGCGGATTATTAGCTGGCGCCAGGATCTTTTACAACTGGAAGTGAGTAATGAGGCGGTGGGCCATATTTTAACGGCGCTATCTGAACTGAATCAGGATAACCGCAATTATGAGTCTGTAAAATCTACGGTGAACAACCTGTTTTTTGATCAACATCAACGGTTGACAAACCAGGTACTTATTTTAGAACAGCGGCTCAGAGAATTCGAAGAACAGCGAGAGCTTTTGCAGGCGGAGTTGGATTCGTGGAGAAGTCATAAAGAGCCTGAGCCGGGGCGTTCGCCCCTGAGGGCCAAGTGCCGTGGGGAGAGAGCGGAGCGGATGGGCGCGCCTCTTTATACAGTTTGTGACTTTTCCGTTGATTTATCGGAAATGGAAAAGGCACAGATCGAGACTACCCTGGAGCAGGCGGGATTATTAGATGCCTGGATTTTACCGGGGGGAAAAATGGGCTATTTTGCCCATGAAAAAGATGAGGAGATCTGGATTGAACCCTGCGAAAACCCTGGAGCGGATACCTTACTTGACGTGTTGGAGCCGTGCCCCTCTGAGTCTAGTGGTTTGACAAAAGATGATATTGCACTTGTGTTGTCCAGCTTCATCTGGAGTGGGGAAACGGATTGCGCACAAGGGGACATGAGACTGGCGGCATTTAATCTCATTGGAAAAACGGGATTCCGATTGGGGGCTCTGGCGGGACAGAATTCTGCGAAAGAGCAGGCGGAATATATCGGTGTTGAGAATCGTCAAAAGGCAAAGAGGCGAATGATTGACCAGCTGGAGCAACAAGTCCTGGAGTTGGAAAATCAACAGAGTATGATCCGGGAAGACATACGCTGGGAGCACGAAAAGCAGGCTATTTTGACAGCGGAGAAAGAGTGCTTCCCGGATGATAGGGAAATTCAATTATGTCTGGACGATCTGACAAGTAAGGTGCATCTTTTCCGGGCAGCGGTTGACCAGGAAAAAGAAGCGGAGCGCATTTTCCATAAGAAGGAGGCTGTCTGGAAGGAACGAAAAGTTGAACTGACCGAAATAACCTCTGCCTGGACAAGGCTTAAAACCCTGAGCGTACTCAGGGAGGCGATGAATTGTGTCAATGATTATAGGACCAGTCTGTCACAACTGAAAACAGAGTTTGTGCATTTCAGAAGCCTGCAAAATGATTGTGATAACTATCAGGGGTATATCGACGAGGCCATTGAGCAAATCAGTGATGATCAATTCGAGCTGAGCGAAGTCCTGAAAGCACAAATGTTGATGGAAAGCCAGATAAGCCAGCTTGAGGAGCTGATTGAGGCCAAAGGGCTCAGAGATATTTTCAATAAAATTGATCGGTGTAAGCAAGCGAAAAAGGATTTGAACAATGAGGTTTCAAAACAACGTGATGAATTGGAAAAGAATAACAAATTGCAAGGCAACCTGGAAGATCAGTTGCACACAAAACAAGAACGCTTAAAGGAAGCATCTGAGAACCTGAAGGTTTCTGTCTCAAACTGGCAGACAGAGATGAAGCTGGGCTTGGTGTCTGTTGAACATGCAGACACGTACAATCTGGATGAACGTCGGGATATTGTGCGTCTGGCAGAGCAGCTTGTGAAGGCGTATAAAGATGCCTGTGGGAGCCTGATAAAGGAGACCGTGATAAGCGACCTGGTCGCAGAATTCAGCAAAGTAAATGTGAATCTGCGCGAGTATGCGTTGGAGCGGGAATCTCTGGAGAATGGACGGATCATAATCCGTTCCAACCGGGATCGGATGAACCCCATGACGCCCAGGGAGTTGTTAAAAGAACTGCGGGACAGGGAAGCGGAACAAAGACTTCTTCTAACAGAGCAGGACAAAAAACTGTATTCAGAGATCATTATCGGTAGCGTAGGAAAGTCGATTCAGTTAAAAATACATCAGGCGTTTGATTGGATTGATAAGATGGATCGGTTGATGAAACAGAGAAACACTTCCAGCGGCCTGAGATTGTCCTTGAAATGGGTTCCGCTACCACCGCGGAGTGAATCGGAATTGGACACGGACACCCTTGTCAAGCTTCTCTTGAGCGACACGGAACGACTGGATGAAAGTGAGATCAACCGGATGATTGAACACTTTAGAAAGCGGATTCTATTGGCAAAGGAGTCGGCAAAAGAGGACCAGGGCTCTCTGCGAAAATATATCAATGAAATGTTGGACTACCGGACCTGGTTTACTTTCCGATTGGATTTTCGCAAGGGAGACCAGTCGAATTACCGGGAACTGACTAACAGCAGATTTAATGTGCTGAGTGGCGGAGAGAAGGCAATGGCGATGTATATACCGCTGTTTGCGGCTGCAAATTCCCGATACAGTAAGGCTGAGGCCGATGCCCCCAAGATTCTGGCACTGGATGAGGCATTTGCCGGAGTGGATGACTCTAATATGCGCGATATGTTTGAACTTTTGACCGATATGGATTTTGACTATATTATGACATCACAGGTTCTGTGGGGATGTTATGATACGGTTCCTAGTCTGGCCATTTATGAAATCCATCGGCCAAAAGATATTGATGTCATAACCCTACTTCACTATCGGTGGAATGGTAAGCAAAAATTATATGTGGAGAATTAGCAGCAGATATGGAGCATAAGAGGAACATAACGGCAGAGGAATACTATAGCGATCCAAATTTGAAGGGTATGTTAAATGCTGCTTTTAACAAGTACAGAAGTTACGGCAGCGGTAGGGGAAAAATCAAACTTGTGATCTCCAGTCAGGCCGAGGCCCAGCGGTTGCAGGCATATTTTGGACCGCGGGTCAGGGGACTTTTGGGGGAAGGCGATCAGCTGACCATGGAAATGAGCGCAATAGAGGAAGAACTTGGGAAACGTTTTATGCTAACCGTTCCATCCTTGTATAAATTGTTGTACCATGAGCCATTGTTGACCAAAAAGGAACGTATTGTGAAGGCGGATACAGAGTGGGAATCTCTGTTTACCAATGTAGTTGAGAAGCTTCAGGACGAAGAGAATATCAATATAGTGGACAAAGCGTTTTGTGATTTGACCTATGATTGGCTATATCGTCTCTGGAAAAAGGAACCCGGTTCAGGGTATCGGATTCTGCAGGCTGGGATGAAAGACTTTGACGCTGCGTTGACATCACTTAAAACTTGTTTGGCTGCGCTCTGGTACCTGTTTATGGATCGGGAGAGGCTGGAACTGGTAGAGGGGAAAAGATCGGATAAAATCTCTCTCGCTGTGCTGGCGACTTTCGTTTATGGTGATCACGCATTAGATGAAAAAAAAGCATTGGCAGGCAGGCTATTTTTCCGGGCGCTGGAAGATAATTATACACAAAAATATCGTGTAACTGGAGCGGCGGATCCTTTGGAACATGTTCCGGCTTTTATGCGGAAACGGATGATTTATCGTTTGTATGATTTTCGCGATGATACAATCAGTTCAATTTTTCATAAGTTTACGCTGGATCTATATGAATTTATGAAGGAAGAGACTGTGAATCTGAGCAATGTGGAGGCGATGGATGAAATCGAGATCAAGTCCGATCTGTTTCTGATCGAAAACCCTTCGGTATTTCTATATTTGGCTGACTGTTTAAGGGATTATGTGAGTGGCCATGGGGTTTCAAAAGAATTAATCAGAGATAATTTCCCGACTATTATATGTACGTCGGGTTGTTTGCGAACAGCAGTGTTGGAGTATGTAAGGAAGTGTATCGAGAGAAATCCAAAATGCCGTGTTTATTTTTCGGGTGATTTTGACCGAGCTGGGATTGAGATGCTGGAAAAGTTAAACGAATATTTTCCCAAATATGTATATCCGTTTAAAATGGATGCGAAAACGTATCTTTCCGGGCTGAATGGAAAATGTCGGGAGATGTCGGAAAAAGATCGGGAAATATTGGCACAAAAGAATAGTGAGTTAGCCAAATTAATGGCCTTACATGGAAAGAAGGTGTATCAGGAGCGCATTACTGCTGATCTGTGGAAAGTCCTTTTGAAGGAGATTCAGCGTGTGGAGACAATGGTATAGTTCACGTTTAAAGTAAAACGAGTTTGGAGGGAAAATGGATTTTAATCCTGGGATCAATATAGGGGATCATATAACCAATAATGAGTTATGTCGACTTTTTAAATGTGGAAATATGGGAGGCATGCGGAGGTCGAAAAAGACAGGTACGCTGATCATTATTTCTGATCACACGAAGAATTTTTACCATGATGAGTGGAAAGATGGCGTTTTGCATTATACAGGGATGGGGAAAAATGGAGATCAAGTTTTAGAGGGGAACCAAAATGGAACCCTTTATCATTCGGATACAAATGGTGTAAACGTGCATTTATTTGAGGTATTAGAAAAGTCTGTTTATACGTATAAAGGAATTGTTAAGCTTGCAGCCCAACCATATCAAGCGGCTCAAGAAACGTTTGACGGGGAGATGAGAAATGTATGGATATTCCCGGTAAAGCCTGTTTTCAATATAGATGAATGGGCGATAGAGGTTATGGAGAAAGAGGCGGTAACACTTTCTAACACAGAATTATATAAAAGGGTTAAGGCGGTAAAACGTGAAAGTAGAAAACCTAGAACTGTAGAGACTAAGGTGTATGATAGGGATCCATATTTAAAGGAGCTAGTAAAAAGGATTGCAGAAGGGAAATGTCAATATTGTGGTGAGACAGCACCTTTTATAGACAAGAATGGGGAGCCATATTTGGAAGAGCATCATGTCACATGGCTTGCGCGGGGAGGAAGCGACACCATCGATAATGTGGTTGCGGTCTGTCCGAATTGCCATACAAAAGCACATGTGTTAGATGACGATATAACTAAAATTACGCTTGAAGAGGTGGCCAAGCAGAATGTTAAGAGATTAAAGCGCTTGCTGGCATATGAAAGGGAAATATAGGTACCTTAAGTAGGAAAGGAACGCGATGAATACAATTAATGTAGTGGCTGCGGTAATCAAACATGGGGATAAAATTTTTGCAACACAACGTGGATATGGGGAATTTAAAGGTGGTTGGGAATTTCCGGGCGGCAAGGTAGAACCGGGGGAAGAACCAGAGGCAGCGTTGATACGTGAAATACGGGAAGAATTAAATACGGAGATAGAAGTTCACGATATGATTGGTACAATCGAGTATGACTATCCGACATTTCATTTGAGAATGAGTTGTTACTGGTGTAGTATTGTTAGAGGGCAGCTTGAATTATTGGAACATGAGGCGGCAAGGTGGTTAGGGCTCGATGAACTTTATAGCGTGTCTTGGTTGCCGGCGGATTGGCAGGTGTTGGGGGAAATAGAGGGGGAGATGTAGGGCTGGTTTGACCATAATGAGTGACATTGCAATAAACCATCAAACAACAAAGGACACCTCTCACAATGGATATAACCCAATACGTAATCCTCGTTCGAGGACAGGACAAAACCTCAGAGGTAGCATCATTTACGCGAAACTATCTGAACAATAAAATCAATATAAGATACCACGGGGGCTTCCAATCCTACGCCTACAATCAAGCCAACGTTCGCATCTTCGAGTCTCCCCAAATGGTCGATCTCGACAACAAAATAGCATACATCGGTGATGTTCCGCTCTATAACCCGCAGTGTATTCTCAATTTCGGAGAGATAATTCGGATCATTGAATTCAATGGGAAGTCCTGTATTGTCAGAGCAGATGAATTTTACACAGTAGAAAACAGCGCAGGGGATGCAGCGGCGCATCAAATTTTAGAATATCTCCGTGATATCGCGCAATACACAACAACGGGCACAGAGGACAGCGCTTTTCTGAGACAGGAGCTGGACCAGCTTACATTTATTCACCCGGAGAGTGTGTTGGGGCGGTATTTGCTGAAGAAGCCGATCGAACGCCGCCCGGCAGAACTGGACCGGATCATTTTCCCATTTTCGTTCAATTTGAGCCAGAAAACAGCGCTGGAACAAGCGTTGACGAATTCGGTTTCTGTGATCGAGGGGCCGCCCGGCACTGGGAAGACCCAGACGATTTTGAATATCCTGGCAAATCTTGTTGCCGTCCAGGGCAAGAGTGTGGCGGTGGTATCCAATAACAATGAAGCCGTAAAAAATGTCAGTGAGAAGCTGGAGAAAAAACAGTATCACTTTCTCACGGCATTTTTGGGTAAAAAGGATAATCAGGAAGCATTTTTCTCCAATATGCCCATTCCAAATGTGGAGGGATGGGATTACAGTGTGGAAGAGAGAGAGTTGTTACAACAAATCCAGAAATGGAATGTCAGATTGACTGAGCTCATGAACCAGGAGCGCACGAAGGCAAAGCTGGAGCAGGAGCTTCGGGCGTGGAAATTGGAGCAGGAGCATTTTGAGCGGTATTTTTCCAGACAGGATGTGAAGGAGGCGGTCAGGCTGCCGCTGTTTAGCCGTTCGCCTGAGAAGATTCTGGACTTTTTGGCAGAGTCAAGCGTAGCGGAGGAACTTCAACTGACAAAAGGGCTGTTTTACCGGATCAAATTGCTGTTTAAGTTCGGCGTTTGGAATATCAGGAAGCTGGAACAGACGGAAGTACCGGTTCTGCTTTCGTTGCAGAGAAAATACTATCAACTGCAGATTCAAAATCTGGAACAGAAGATCAACCAGCTGAACAGCGCGCTGGAGCAGAACTCATTCGAACATCTGAAGGAAATGCATCAGGCTGCGTCGGAGAAATTATTCCGAACATACCTCTACAGAAAGTACCAGAACAGCGTGATTCCGGCATTCACAAGGCGGAATTACAAGGTACTGTTTTCGGAGTTCATTAAGACATATCCAATTCTGCTCAGCACGACTCACGCACTGCGCCGCTCCATTCCACAAAATTATCTGCTGGATTATGTGATCATTGACGAGTCCTCCCAGGTGGATCTTATCACAGGCGTGCTGGCATTTTCCTGTTGCAGAGATGTAGTGATTGTGGGGGATTTGAAGCAGCTGCCGCAGATTACGGATCAAAAAATTAAGAGTCGAATCAGGACGGCGGCGCCGGGATGGGAATATGATTATTTTGCAAATAGTATTCTATCGTCGTTGATGGCGGTTTATGGCGGGAAGCTGCCGGCCGTTACCTTAAGAGAGCATTATCGCTGCCACCCGCAGATTATCGAATTTTGCAACCAGAAATACTATGATGGGGCGCTAATCGCATATACGAAATCAAAATCGGAGGATTGTCCCTTAATACTATATAAAACAGTTGAAGGTAATCATATGCGCAGAGTGACCAGCGGAGCGTCAAAGGGAGTGTACAATCAGCGGGAGATTGATGTCATTGTCAATGAGATTTTGAAAAATTCAGATTTAGAGGGCAGGTACGAGGATATTGGGATTGTCACCCCTTACCGCAGGCAGGCGGATCGGGTGGCCGGGGAGGTTGATCCATCCATCGAGAGTGACACGGTTCATAAGTATCAGGGGCGCGAGAAAAATACAATTATCATGTCTACGGTATTGGACAGCTCACGGGACGGGCAGCGCGGTATTGCATTTATTGATGATCCACAGATGATCAATGTAGCGGTATCCAGGGCTATTGACAAGTTTGTTCTGGTGACGGATCACGACTTGTTTTTCAAAAGAGGGGAACATATCGGGGATCTAATCCGGTATATGCAGTACAGTACACTGGACGAAAATGTGGTAGAGAGCCGGATCGTGTCAGTTTTTGATCTGCTGTATCAGCGTTATTCCGCCAAGCTGCTTCCGCTGAAGGCGAAAATGAACCCCAAAGCCCACTATCAGTCGGAGGAAGCACTGCGCCTGCTGTTGGAGAAAATATTGGAACAGCCGGAGTATTCCAGATATGGATATACCCAGGGAGTGCTGTTACAGAACCTGTTGAATGATACGGAGCTGCTCACGGAGGATGAGGCGGTATTTGTCGGAAATCGGGCTTCTTTGGATTTTGTGGTGTTCTATCAACAAGACAAAAGCTGCATTTTTGCGATTGAGGTGGATGGGTTTGCATTCCACGAAAACCAGCCGGAACAGCTTCGAAGAGACGCGATGAAAGACGATATTTTGAAAAAGTACAAATTGCCACTTTTGCGCCTTGCCACCAATGGGAGCGGGGAGCGAGAGAAAATTGAGAAAATGCTGGATAAACAGCGCGATGGTGGTGTAGGAACCAGTGAAATTCCGAAATAAACACACCAACGAAGTCAAAACCGCAAAGGAGTATAAAAATTGACACCCCAATCCCAAGGAACACTCATACTATTTTCAGATTTCGAACAGCTAAAAAACGAGGTCGAAAAGCTCCGGACAGAGCTCTCCATGCTGATGCTGGAACGGGACTCCCTTGTGTTTGTGGAGGCCAAAAATCTCGAGATGCGGTATATGCTAGAGCTTGGAGCGGTCGAGTACAGGGCGTACGAGGCCCAGTGCACGGTGCTGCGCCTCAAGCGGAAGATCGAGCTGATACAGGCCAGGAAGAACCGGCAGGAAAAAATTGTACTGCCGGAGATCGACCGGATTCTGGACCAGGAGTTCATGGAGTATCAGAAAGCTTTAAATGAGAAAATCGACGAGATGAATGCCGCCATTGAGCGGAGCAGGCTGCCGGTTTTATCCCAGGAAGAATCCAGGGAATTGAAAAAGTTGTACCGTAAGATCGTAAAGATTCTCCATCCCGATTTGAACCCGGATCTGACCGAGGCCCAGAAGGAATTGTTTTATCACGCGGTCGCTGCCTATGAGAGCGGCGACCTGCAAACGCTGCAGGTGATTTGCGAAATGCTGTCAGACCCGGAGGATCTGGATTGCAGTGAGACGACCATGGTTCGGCTGGCCCATGAAAAGGAACGCCTGAGAAAGCTTCTGAACGCGCTTTTGGAGGAGATCGGACAGATCAAGTCGCAGTTTCCATTTACGGTTAAAGAGCTGCTTCAAAGCCCGGAGAAAATCGCGGCGCGAAAGGCGGAGCTGAATGAGCTGATCGAGCAGTATCGGGTGATGATTTCCATGTATAAAGCCAAAATAAATGAAATGCTGAGGTGATTCAATGGGGGAACTGACAAATGCGGGCGGTGGCGGCCTGATCGGCCTTTTGCATGGCAAAGGCGGGAATCTGGCGGTCCCTAAGCCCTTTGAGCGGGACATATTTTTGTTCGACACCCATGTGGCAGGAACCAGCCATGTGGAGGGGATTGAGGAGCTGGAGCCATATCTGAATGTGGATGATAAGCTTGATTTTTTCAGGGAGCCAGACAATCCTTATGATAAACAGGCCATCATGATTAAAAATATGGATGGTGTTAAAATCGGATATGTGCCGAAGGCCGACAATGTCATTTTTGCGCGCCTGATGGACGCCGGAAAGCTGCTTTTTGGCAGGATTGCGGCGAAAGAGATGAAGGGCAGCTGGCTGAAACTTGATATTAAGGTATATCTGCACGAATGATGGGGAAATGCGCTGGTTTCCGGGAAACTTCAAAGTTCCCACCAAAAAATCTACCTCTTCCCCCTCAACTGTGATATAATCCATAAGTGCGCCCGCGTGGCGCGTGAACATTGAGACGAAATAGTTGCACCGCGCCTAAAGGCGCGCAGAATGGAGATTATGGTAAAAGAATTATGGGAGCAGGTCCAAAATGGACAGGAAGAGAGACAGAATCTCAGTAAAATCAGACAGGTGATCAAGAATAACGGGGAGCGGAGGAAGCTTTCGGCCCTGGTGGAGGGAAAAGAGAACGTCCTGATCGGGCTGTTGCAGTCAGAGGATGCGAAAACCAGAAAAAATGCAGCGCTGCTCATGGGGGATTTGAGGAATCCGCCTTTTTTGGCGCCGCTGTGGAAGGCCTATCAGGAGGAGGAGCAGAGATTTGTCAAGAGCTCGTACCTGTCGGCAATGGAAAGTTTTGACTATCGGAACTATCTGGATGCTTTGAAGGAGCGTCTGGCTGAGCTGAAGGATGAAACGGTAACGGAAGAAAACCAGAAACATGTGATGGAAGAATTGCGAAAGCTGTCCTTCCTGATTCTTCATATAGAAGGGGTTTCTGCCCACCGGTTTACCGGGTGGAACGAGGCGTACGATGTCTTTTTGATCACCAACCGGAATTTCCGGGAGCTGACCCGCGATGAGCTGACGGCGCTGGAACCGAGCGCCAAAACGAAGCTGCTTGGGGCCGGTGTGATGGCGCGGGTTGCGAACCTCAACTGGATCCGGGAGATCCGCACCTACCAGGAGTTGCTTTTTGTGGTCCGGGGAATGGAGACCAGTGAAATGGAGCCGGAGCAGATTGCAAAGACCATTGCGAATTCCCCGCTGCTGGCATTTCTGGCAAAAAGCCACGAGGGGCAGGCGCCCTATTATTTCAGGCTGGAGTTAAAGAGTAAAAAGGACCTGGGCCAGAAGAGTGCGTTCCTGAAGAAGGTATCCGCCAGAATCGAGTCATTATCCGACCGGAAACTGATCAATACAACGGAAAATTATGAATTTGAGCTGCGGCTGATTGAGAACAAGCTTGGAAAATGCAATATCATGATCAAGCTGTTTACGCTGAAGGATATGCGGTTTACCTACCGGCGGGACGTGATTCCCACCAGCATTCGGCCGGTGAACGCGGCTTTGACCGCAGCGCTTGCCAGGGAATATATGAAGGAGGACGCGCAGGTTCTCGATCCGTTTTGCGGAGTGGGCACCATGCTCATTGAGCGCCACAAGGCGGTCCGGGCGAACACCTCCTACGGGATCGATATTCTGGAAGAGGCGATCTTCAAAGCCCGGGAAAATGCCGAGGCGGCAAAGCAGGTGATTCACTTTGTGAACCGGGATTTCTTTGAGTTCACCCACGACTACCGGTTCGACGAAGTGATTACGGACATGCCCTTTAAGATGGGGCGGTTGACAGACGACGATGTCCGCGGCATTTATGAACGGTTTTTCCAGAAACTTCCAGAACTGCTGAACGATGGCGCTGTGCTGATTTTGTATACGCATCATCATGAGGACGTGGCGCGGCTGACGTTCCGGACCGGCTTCAGTATTCTGAAAGATTACGAAGTGTCGCAAAAAGAAGGGACGCATGTTATGATCCTTCGCTATGCAGAGAAATAACTGCCGGTTTTAGAACGGGAAAGGAAGTTCATGGATCACACAGTCAGAAGCAACATTAAAATCGGGGCAGCGGTGAACGTTGTCCAGAAGCAGGACCAGGGAACCGGAAAATTGACGCAGGGCGTGGTGGCCCGTATTTTGACAAATTCTCCCAATCATCCGCGCGGCATCAAGGTGAAGCTGGAGAGCGGAATTGTCGGGCGCGTCCAGGAAATTATCGGGTGAAAATGGCGGAAAATTGGTTCCGCATTATAATGAAAACTCACAGGAGACTAAATGCAATTTAAAGACTTAAATATTATGCCTGAAATTCTCAGGGCATTAAAGAATGAAAACTATAAAATTCCCACCCCCATTCAGGAGGAGGCGATTCCCGTTGTGCTGAGCGGGCGGGATCTGCTGGGCTGCGCCCAGACGGGCACGGGTAAGACGGCCGCGTTTGCCATTCCCACGCTGCAAATGCTCAGCGGGGAGGAGACGCCCCGTTGGGAAAAACGGACCATAAAGGCGCTGGTGGTGACGCCAACCAGAGAGCTTGCTATCCAGATTTACGACAGCTTTAATACCTACGGCCAGTTTACCGACCTGAAATCCTGCGTGGTTTACGGGGGCGTTTCCCAGAAACCGCAGGAGGAGAATTTAAAGCGGGGCGTGGATATCCTGGTGGCGACGCCGGGAAGGCTGCTGGATTTGATGGATCAGAAGATTGTGAATATCGAGAAGATCAAAATCCTGGTGCTGGACGAGGCGGACCGCATGCTGGATATGGGATTTATCCACGACGTGAAGAAAATAATCGCCCGGACGCCGGCGGAGAAGCAGACGCTGTTTTTCTCAGCCACGATGCCCCCGGACATCGCCAAGCTGGCGGCTAAAATCCTGAAAAACCCGGAGAAAATCGAGATCACGCCCGCGGCCACTACGGTGGAGGCCATCGAGCAGTATCTGTATTTTGTGGACAAGGGAAACAAAAAGGATCTGCTGCTGCACATTCTGAAGACAAAAGATCTTGACTCGACGCTGGTATTTACGCGCACAAAGCACGGGGCGGACCGGGTGGTCCGGCAGCTGTCGAAGAGCAATGTGGTCGCCCAGGCGATCCACGGCGACAAGTCCCAGGGCGCCAGGCAGAGGGCGCTGAACGATTTTAAGGATAAAAAGCTGCGGGTATTGGTCGCAACGGATATCGCGGCCAGAGGAATCGATATCGACGAGCTGGCCTGCGTGGTCAACTATGATCTGCCGGATGTGCCGGAGACCTATGTGCACCGCATCGGGCGCACAGGCCGGGCTGGGCTTGAGGGAATCGCCATCTCCTTCTGCGACTTCGATGAAAAAGCCCAGCTCGCGGATATTGAGAAGCTGATCGGCAAGAAACTGACCGAGGTGGCGGACCACCCGTACCCATTACAAAATAATTTCCCGTCGGTGAAGGCAACGCAGCCGAAACGGGGCGGGGAGAAGCGCGCGGATCAGGCAGGAGCAGCGCAGGGGCCGGCGAAAAAGAAAGAGAAAAAGGCGGTGCCGGGAACGGTGGAGTCCGAGGAGAGATTGTCGAAAAAATCACAATCAACCGGAGCACGGACGCCGAAGAAATCACGGCCGTCCGAAGCGCCGCAATCGAAGAAAACCTCATCCCAGGGGTCCCGCCGCCAAACGGAAACTTCGATATCGTCAGCGTCATCGCCCCACAAAACGCCGGCTCCGGCAGCGCGTTCACAAACGAAGCGGCCGGCCCAGGGAGCCCCCTCATCAAACCAGGCCCCGGCCCAGGGAGCGCCTTCATCAAAACGGTCCCCAGCCCCGGCAGCTCCAACGCCGAAGCCAGCCTCAACGCCGAAACCAACGCCGCCCCAGCCCACCCCATCGCCCCAGAAACGCCGGAGAAATCCCTTCAGCGGCCTGCTGAGGAAACCGGGAGGCGGCTTTCGGTAAAAACTACGCAGCTCCCATTGACAACCCTCATCCCTCGTGCTAAACTATACCAACAATCAAACAACAACCCGTCATGAGGGAGTAGTTAGCATTCAAATATGTGGCAAGTCAACATACTGACCGCAGAGCGGTCTGGCTTGTCTTAAATAACGAGACTCATGTATAGCTGATTCCGGCTATACATGGTCTCTTTTTTAGACCCAGTGTAGCAGTTACCGGCTATACCTGGGTCTTTTTGATTGCAGAAAACGATAGAAGGAGAGGAACATGGCAAACGCATTTATGGAATGTCCGGAGGAAACGCTGGCCCGTCTGAAATCGGACCGGGAAAAAGGGCTCACGGCCCGGCAGGCAGGGGAGAGCCGGAAGGCAAACGGTGAGAATTCTTTCTCAAAAAGCGAGCAGAAATCGCTGTTTCACCGTATCTGGGAGGCGGCAACGGAGCCAATGCTGATCATGCTGGTGATTGCCGCGATTATCACGCTGGGGGTCAACGCGGCGCGGTATGTGACCGGCGGGGAGGCGGATTTTCTGGAATGTATCGGAATCTTTGTGGCGATTTCCCTGTCCGTTGTGATTACAGTGGTGATGGAGGGGAGGAGCGCGAAGGCTTTTGAGGCCCTGAGCCGGATCGGCGAGGATATCCCGGTCAAGGTGATACGGGACGGCAAAGTCTGTCTGATTCTCAGGAGAGACGTGGTGGTGGGGGATATTCTCTGTGTGGAGACGGGGGATAAGCTTCCCGCGGACGGGCGTCTCCTGGAGAGCCACGAGCTCATGGCGGACGAGTCAGCCCTGACCGGCGAGAGCATGCCGGTTCACAAGGAGGCGGGGATTGTGTTTGACAGCCCGGAAACGCCGGTGGCGGAGCGCAGGAACCTGCTCTACTCGGGCTGCTTCATCACCGGGGGAAACGGGAAAATCGCGGTGACCGGCGTGGGGGACCACACGGAGTTCGGAAAGATTGCCAGGGAGCTGGCCTCAGCGGACAGCGGCAGCACGCCGCTGCAGGAGAAAATGGCGGCGCTGGGAAAGCGGATCACGATCCTCGGCTCGGCAGCGGCGGCGGTGGTATTTCTGATCCAGCTGATCCTTTTCCTGTCGAACGGCACGGCTTCCCTGGACACGGTGTCCGAGGCGTTTATCACCAGCATCGTGCTGATCGTGGCGGCGGTGCCGGAAGGACTGCCCACCATCGTGGCGGTGTCCCTGGCCATCAACATTATCAAGATGTCAAAGCAAAATGCGCTGGTGCGCAAGATGATCGCCTGCGAGACGGTGGGCTGTATCAACGTGGTCTGTTCGGACAAGACGGGAACGCTGACGCAGAACCGTATGACGGTCACGGATATTTTCAGCCACATGCGGCTGCTGAAGCCGGACCGCCTGAAGAACCGCCATCTGCTGGACAATTTTTGCCTGAACAGCACCGCGGATGTGACGTTTGCGGACGGCCAGGTGAAGTTTATCGGAAACCCCACCGAGTGCGCGCTGCTCTTTGCCGCCCGTGAGGCGGGCCGGGATTATGAGGCGGCGCGCCGCCGGGCGGAAATTCTTCACGTCTACCCGTTCAGCTCGGAGACCAAGTACATGACCACTGTGGTGAAGCGGGAGGGGGAAATTGAGGTTCTGGCAAAGGGAAGCCCGGAGCGGATCATGGAGCTGTGCAGCCTGTCCGTAGAGGAACGGGAGGCGGCCAGGCTTCAGATCGTGAAATTTCAGGAAAAAGCCTGCCGCGTGATCGGATTTGCCCACAGAAGGACGGGGCCTGCCGCGGATTACGAGGGCTGCCGCGCCGCGCTGGAAACGGACATGGTGTTCGACGGCTTCACGGCCATCACGGACCCGATCCGGGCGGACGTGTACCAGGCGGTGGAACGCTGCCGGCACGCGGGCATTGAGCTGAAAATGCTGACCGGGGACAATCTCATCACCGCCCGGGCCATTGCAGACGAGCTGGGAATCCTGGACGCGGAGCACATCGCGGTGGAGGCGCGGGAGATCGAGCGCCTGTCGGACGAGGAGCTTCAAAAACGCATCCCGTCCATCCGCGTGATCGCCAGGAGCACGCCGTCGGTGAAAATGAGGGTGGTGAACACCTTAAAATCGCTGGGAAATGTGGTGGCGGTCACCGGGGACGGCATCAACGATGCCCCGGCGCTCAAACACGCGGATGTGGGCATCGCCATGGGCATCACCGGCACCGAGGTGTCCAAGGAGGCCAGCGATATTGTGTTGCTGGACGACAGTTTTTCCACCATTGTGAAGGCTATCCAGTGGGGGCGCGGAATTTACGAAAATTTCCAGCGCTTTATCCAGTTCCAGCTCACGGTAAACCTGTCCTCGGTGATTGTGGTACTGGCCTCCATTCTGGCCGGGTTTACCGCGCCTTTTACCGCATTGCAGCTGTTGTGGATTAACATTATCATGGACGGGCCGCCGGCCCTGACGCTGGGGCTGGAACCCATCCGCGGGGATCTGATGAACCAGAGGCCCACGCCCAGGAACGCCAGCATTGTGTCCAAATCCATGCTTTTCCGGATTGTGACCAACGGCGTTTACATGTCCATCGTATTTATGGCGCAGCACAGCCTGAATTTTCTTGGCGGCAGCGAACGGGAGATGCCCACGGTCCTGTTCACCCTGTTTGTGGTGTTTCAGCTGTTTAACGCGCTGAACAGCCGGGAGCTGACGGATGTGAGCATTTTCAAAAATATTGCAAATAACCGCCTGATGTTGGGCGTGTTTGGGGCGACCTTCGGGCTGCAGTTTGTGATCACCCAGTTTGGCGGTATGTTTTTTAACACGGTGCCGCTGCCGGCGGCCATGTGGGGAAAGATACTGGCCGTCGGGTCCACGGTGGTCCTGCTGTCGGAGGGCGTTAAGATGGTGAAGCGGGGAGCCGCAGCGGCGCAGAAACATCAGGGCGCGGAAGCTGTCTGCTGACGGGAAATATTTTGCCGCGTTGTTTGGCGGAGGCGGATTACACACAGGTGTGTCCGCCTCCGTCTTTTAATGAGCGCAATCAGCCGCTGTCGCGGTCTGCGGACGACAGTTTCCCGAGGGAGACGATGGAGGCGTCCGGTTCATTTTCATCCGGCAATTTGACGGCTGTGGTCCGGCTGTTATCGTAGGTTCTGAAATAATATCCCGGTTGGGACAGATCCATAAACGCGGTATACTGCGTGTAATCCATGGTGCCCCGGTCGGTCAGCACAATCCCCTTGGGAATGCTGACGCCTTCCAGAATATGGAACCCGGCGTTGATCGTCTCAGGGGTTCCCTCCGTGGCGGCGGCATGTGTTTTCTGGAACGCGGTCCGCACAAATCGGGACGGAGGCGTGTAGTCCCCGGGAAGCCCCCAGGCGCCCGCGCCCTGGCCAAAGGGAGTCAGATTTACCGGCCCCCAATCCTGACTTTTGGTCTGTGTGGGAGAGAGGTTGAGATAATTCCGAAGGTTGGTCAAATGCCACGGAAAGTCCGGGCTGTTGGTCAGCACGCCGACGGGATTATCCAGGATATGCAGGCCGTCGGCTGTTTTTTCAATGACCATGGAATTTCCGCTGGCGTCCGCGATCATCCAGTGCAGGGGCGCCACCGTGCCGGTGACAGAGTCCTCCACGCCGGTGATCCGCACCGTGCGCAGCAGCGAGGCGGCCTGGTCCAGGGAAGCGCAGAGCCCTAAGAGAAACCTGACGATTTCAATGGCCGCCACGGGGACCCGTGTGTCCGCCCCGTCGTCCGTTTTGTCGGAGTCATAATCCGCGTACCCGGGAAAATAGAGGGCGGCGGCCGCAAATCCGGCTTCGTTGACACCGTCGGCGAAGATCACGGAGGAGAGGTCCTGCCCGATGCCCATATAGCGGTAACGGTTGCGGATTTGATGAGTCCGAAGGAGGTTGGTCCACTGAAACCCTCTGGGCACAACGTACAGTTCCGGGTCTAAGGGATAGGAGAAATCCATGGTGCGGCCGAAGAAGGCGGCCCCCTGGGTATTTTGCAGCGTTATGGCAGTGCACATATTGTTTGTTCCTCCGTTTCGGTTCGATGTGATATAGATATGTATATTAGGTCCCGGAGGGAATCATGCGGAGGCGGGGAAGCGCGCTGGAATTCCGGTAGGACACCCCAAAATCCCGTTCCACCTGATTTTTCCCCTCTCCCGTCATTCTCATGTATCCCGCCTCTCAAACCTGGAAACAATAAAGATTAACAAAAATTGGAAAGGACCGGCTCATATGAATGCACGTTTCAACCGTCTGAAAATGGTAAAAATTGCCGGAGGCTGCTTTCTGGCCATGACAATCGCCGGGGGCCTTAACCTGCGGTACGGCGCATCGGCGGGGGTGATCGCCCTGCTCAGCATTCACGATACCAAGCGGGAAACCGTCTACGCCATGTTGAAGCGCCTGGGGGCGTTTGCGATCGCCCTGGCGCTGGCCCCCGTCTGCTTTGGGCTGGCGGGCTACACGCCCCTGGCCATCGGAGCGTTTCTGCTGCTGTTCGCCCCGGTGTGCTCGCTGCTGCAAATCCAGGAAGGGCTGTCGGTGAGCACGGTGCTGATGACCCATTTCCTGACGGAAGGGGCCGTGTCGCCGGAAACGATTGCAAACGAGGCGCTTCTGCTGGTCGTGGGGGCCGGCGTGGGGGTGGGGATGAATCTATATATTCCCGGAAAGCGGGAGTGGATACGGGGACAGCAGCTTCGCATTGAGGAGCGGTTTCGGGAACTTTTTCTGGAAATGGCCGCATATCTTCAGGGGGAAACGCGGGGGGACAAAATTGCGGAATGCCTGAGCGGGTTGAGCGGCATGCTGGATGAGGGCGAAGCCGCGGCCTACCGGGATATGGAGAACAATCTGTTGAGTGAGACGGAATACTACCTGCGCTACATGGTGCTGCGCAAAAGCCAGCTGGCGGTGCTGATCCGGATTTCAGACCATCTGCAAAGGCGGGAGGCATTTCCGAAGCAGGCGAAGTGGCTGTCCGGGCTTATGCGCTCCGTCAGCCGCTCCTTTCACGAGTATAATAACGCGCTGGGGCTGCTGGACGAGCTGGCGGGGGTGAAAGGGGAGCTGGGGCGGGAAGCCCTGCCGGCCACCCGGGAGGAATTTGAGGCGAGGGCGATCCTGTTCCAGGTGCTGCTGGAACTGGAAGAGTTTTTACGGATGAAACGGGAATTTGTGGCGGAGTTGACGGCAGAGGAGACACGGAAGTTCTGGCAGTGTAATGCAGAGGGAAGAATTAGATAATTAGAAATATGTTGATTTTGAATGTAATATCCGGGATGCAATAACCCGCAGGCTGAACCTGCGGGTTATCATTTCGTGGAGACAACAGGGCTCGAACCTGCGACCTTCTACACGTCAAGCAGACGCTCTCCCAGCTGAGCTATATCTCCATGCGAACATTATAGCATAACAATTAATCAATAGGCAACACAAATTTATCTTAAATACAGAATCGAGGCGACAAGATTCGAACTTGCGGCCTCTGCGTCCCGAACGCAGCGCTCTACCAAACTGAGCCACGCCTCGATATTGTTCTGTGGCGAACGGTAATTATCATATCACTTTAATCGCAAAAATGCAAGTGAAAAATGAAAAAGAAGGCAGTGGTCAACTGCCCTCCTCCACGATCTGCTCCAGGACGCGGATCAGGTCCTGAAGTGTGTAGAGCTGTACGTTCCGCTCCAGAATGTCGTTTTTCAAGTCAATGGACAACGACTCAAATTTGTCCCGGATTTTCGGGGATACATAAGATGCCATACAATCACCTCCGGGAATAGTATGCCATTTCGCGGACAATACTATTCCCGGAGGTGACGGAGATGGAAGAGAAGAAACAGGGAGAACAGAAATCCACCGAAGCGCTGGAGCGCCAGGCCAAAAATGTGGAAACATTCAACCCATATTGGAATAATGGTGAATTTCTGGGACCGAATACCACGCGGCATGAAGCGGACGTGGACGTTTACGGGGAGGGGGAGCAGTGATGCTTCCCCTCTCTTTGGGTATAAGTCCGGAAGTTATCCACAATAATGTGGAAAAGCCTGTGGATAATTTGTTAGTGTCTGACATTATGTGCATAACTTGTGTTCAAGGCAGAATAGAACGCCGATTTAAGCGGTGGAAATGCGCTGACAGATAGAGTATAATGATAGGAGGAATTTGTTTGCGGGTAATGACCGGAAAAGGAGAGTGTATAGACGATGAAAACGATAATCAAAAATGGTATGGTGGTATCTCCTGCGGAGACCTACAAGGCGGACATCCTCATTGACGGGGAGCAGATTCGCTGTATCGGGCGGAATCTGGCGGACGAAGAAGCCAGGGTGATCGACGCTGCGGGCAAATATGTGATCCCCGGCGCGGTGGACGTACATACCCACATGGATTTGCAGGCGGGCAGTTCCCGGGCGGTGGACGACTTTTATGACGGCACCGTGGCTGCGGCCTGCGGAGGCACCACCTCCATTGTGGACCACATGGCCTTCGGCCCGAAGGGCTGCGATCTGCATCACCAGCTGGCCGAATACCACCGCCTGGCGGACGGTAAAGCGGTGATCGACTACGGCTTTCACGGCGTGGCCCAGCATGTGGACCGCGGCATACTGGATGAGCTGGAAGCCATGGCAGAGGACGGCGTTCCCAGTATCAAGGTGTACCTGACCTACGATTTCCGGCTGAACGACGCCGAGGCGTTTCAGATTTTAAAGCGCATGAAAGAGCTGGGCGGGGTTACGGCCTTCCACTGCGAGAACCATGACATTGTGGAATACTGCCGCAGGACCTGCGTGGAGACAGGGCGTACCGGTCCCATTTACCACGCCAAGAGCCGTCCCAACCTGGCGGAGTCCGAGGCGGTGGCCCGGGTGCTGAGTTTGGCCCGGCTGGCCGGGGACGCGCCGGTGTACATTGTGCATTTATCCTGCAAGGAGAGCCTGGAGGCGGTGCGGGACGCCAGACGGAAAGGCCAGAAGAACATTTTCGTGGAGACCTGCCCCCAGTATCTGACGCTGACGGAGGAGAAATATCTGGATCCGGACGGCCTTAAATACGTGATGTCCCCGCCGCTGCGCACTGCCTCAGACTGTGAAGCCCTCTGGGAGGGATTGGCCTGCGGCGATATCCAGGTGGTGGGCACGGATCACTGTCCCTTCAATTTCCACAAGGAGAAGCAGCTGGGAAAGGACGATTTCACCAAGTGTCCCAACGGCGCGCCCGGCGTGGAGGAGCGGGTGCCTCTGCTGTTCTCCGAGGGCGTGCTGAAGAACCGCATTTCCTTGAACCGCTTTGTGGAGACGGTCTGCGCCAACCCGGCCCGGATTTACGGACTGTACCCGCAGAAGGGGATTTTGCAGCCGGGAGCGGACGGGGATCTGGTGATTCTCGATCCCGCCGCGGAGTGGACGATCACCCACGACAAAATGCACAGCGCGGTGGACTACACGGCCTACGAGGGGATGGCGGTCAAAGGCAAAATCGATCTGGTTATGCAGCGGGGCCGGATTGTGGCGGAGAACGGGGCTTTCACCGGCGAGAGAGGCGCAGGGCGCTTTATTCACCGGAAATGTTATGGGGCGGAGTAAATGTGCTTCGTTCGATTTTGGCGGTAAAGATACCGGCGGTAAAGAGGGCCGGGATTCAAACATGGTCAAAAAATAGTGTGTGTGAAATGGCGCAGCGTATTGCGGGTTATGTAAACTTGCAGGACGCTGCGCTTTTTGTTTGAATGCGATGGGCCGCCGGCGCAGCCTGCGGGCGATTGTTTGGATACAATGGGCCGCCGGCGCAGCCTAAAAAAACGCCGCCTTCCCGTTGAAACATGATTCTGCTGGCTAAAATAAGTATTATAGTGTAGAATGTTTAATAGACGGGCAAAAGATAAGTGATAGGAGTTTGAAATTATGAAGAATCCCAGATTTAAAGGTTATATATATTGGGGCGTGACGCTGTTGGCGGTGATCGCCTGCTCGGTGGCGTTCGTATTTTTTCTGCTGAAGTTCCAGATGGTGGCAGCGGCGGCGGGAAAGCTGGTGGACGTGCTCATGCCCATCATCTACGGCGCGGTGCTGGCCTACCTCATGCTGCCAGTTTACAACAAAACCAGGCGCTATGTGACGGAGAATCTGAGTGTTAAAGTCAAAAATGAGAAGATGGTCCAGAGCGCGGCCAGGGGGCTGGGGACTCTGGTGAGCCTGCTTCTTTTGATCGCCATCGTGGTGGGGCTGTGCTGGATGCTGCTGCCCCAGATTTATACCAGTATCCTGGGTTTGCAGGAGAGCTTTAGCGAGAACATCAACAACCTGTCCATTTGGCTGCAGAAGCAGCTTGCGGACAACGAGGCCCTGGAACAGATGGTGGTTCCGGTTTACGAGCAGGTTACGGATAAATTGGAAACCTGGCTGTACGACACCCTGGTGCCCAATATGTCCATGGTGATCAACATTCTCTCCACCGGACTGCTGGGCGTGGTCACGGTGTTGAAGAACAGCCTGATCGGCCTCATTGTGATGGTGTATTTCCTGAATATCAAGGACACGCTGTCCGCTCAGTCCAAAAAGATCGTATACAGCCTGTTTCCACTGAAGCAGGCCAACCGCATCATTGAGGAGGTCCGCTTCACCCACAGCGTGTTCGGCGGATTTATCACCGGGAAGCTGCTGGACTCCTTAATCATCGGCGTGATCTGCTTCTTCTGCATGCGCCTGCTGCGGATGCCCTACGTGCTGTTAGTCAGTGTCATTATCGGCGTGACCAACGTGATCCCGTTTTTCGGACCGTTTATCGGAGCCATCCCCAGCGCCTTTCTGATTTTGCTGGTGAGTCCTATGAAATGCCTGTATTTTCTGCTGTTTGTGCTGGTGTTGCAGCAGTTTGACGGAAATATCCTGGGTCCCAAAATTCTGGGCGAGTCCACGGGACTTCCCAGTTTCTGGGTGCTGTTTTCGATCCTGCTCTTCGGCGGCCTGCTGGGATTTGTGGGCATGGTGATTGCGGTTCCCACCTTTGCGGTATTCTATCATCTGACCTCGGAGTACGTGAACCGCTGTCTGGAGAAGAAGGCGCTGTCCCAAAGTACGGACGACTACCGGGATCTGGATTATATCGACGAGGCGGGCAACGAGTACATTGAGCGCAAGGAATGACGGACAGGGAAGGTGAGACGTTGAACATACAGATTTTTGGCAGAGGGAAATGCTTTGACACAAAAAAAGCCCAGCGCTATTTCAAGGAGCGGGGCGTGAAATTCCAGTATATTGATCTGAAGGAAAAAGAGATGAGCCGCGGGGAGTTTCGCAGCGTGTGCCAGGCCGTTGGGGGCTACGGCGCGCTGGTGGACGAACGCGCGAAGGATAAGGACACCTTGGCGCTCCTTCGATATCTGGCGGAGGAGGATCGGGAGGAAAAGCTCTTTGAGAACCAGCAGCTGATCCGCACGCCGGTGGTGCGGAATGGGAAATGCGCCACCGCAGGGTACTGCCCGGAGATATGGAAGGGATGGAGCTAGGAAATAACATAAAATTTTGAGCGCCCGGCTGGTTGTCAGCCGGGCGTTTTCCGTGAACAGGCCGGACGGGGGAAGGGAGCATAAATCCATGGATATCGCTTGTAAGAAGGGTTATTTCTTAGTATAATGAAACCATTGAATACCATTTTTTGTAACTAATGATGGCAGATAAAGGAGAAGGGGCACGTGGGAGAAACGAATCGGTTATTGGAAGAACTTGCGCTCTATGAAGAACAATGCGGCCGTCTGGAAGAGCAGGCCGCGGAACTGTCGGGCCGGATCAAGAACACGGAATTTTTGGACGAAAATGCGGCCCGGTCGTTCGCAGAAAATTTGTTGGGTCTGGTTGAGCGGCAAGTCCGCTGCAAGGAGCAGTTTTGCCGCGAAATACCGGGGGAATGGCCCGGCTCACCGGTACAGGTCCGTGAAAAGCTGAATGAGGCGCTGCGCATGAAAATGATGGGGCAGGTGAACCGTTTTTATGCGCTGTGCGGAGATGAGCGTATTGGCGGGAAATTAAAAGCGGAGCAGGAGAAACTGCGTGGACTGCTCTCGCCGGACGGCCCGGCGGGGGAGCTGGAAAATGCGCTGGAGCCGTATGTCCAGTATGTGCGCGCTTTTGATGTCATTAATAAGAGAGCAAAAGGGAACGCTCGCATAGGATATCTAGTAAAGTTTTTCGGTGACGAGCTGGTGGATGCGCTGGCAGAACACCGGATACAGGAGCGGGAGGACGCGACTGTGGAGCCGCAGGCGGGAGAAATGGCTGTGGGAACGGGAAGCGCTGTGAAAGCGATGAGCGCTGGTCTTGTGAAGCCTGCTGAGATGGATGGAAGCTGTGAGGCGGAGACGGCCGCCACGGATATGGATACAGGGGATTTAGAGGCGGCGGACGAGACAGAAGTGGACGCGGTGGTTTGGGCGGAAACGGTGGGGCTTCAGGAAGAGAAAACGCTGGAGTTGGAGGAGCCGGTCGAGGAAACGTTGGAGCTGGACGAGGCGGACGAAGAAACGTTGGAGCTGGAGGAGCCGGTCGAGGAAGTTTTGGAGCTGGAAGAGCCGGCCGAGGAAACGTTGGAACTGGAACAGCCAGACGAAGAAACACTGCATCCGGAAACACCGGGAGAAGAATCGCTGGAGCGGCCTGCCTCCGAGCCTACCTCAAAAACCGCCCCCGAATCCGAAGAATCCGCCCAGCCGGCCGACGATGCGGCGACAGCGGAGCTCACCCCCCTTCCCGAAGATCTGTTTCAGAAAATGAAGGAAACCGGCGTTTCTTTTGCATCGGATTCTCAGCCGTCAAGCTGGAAATACGAGGAGCCGAAGAACCGGAAGAACTCCAAGCAGAGACTGATTTTAGAAAAAATGTTCAGACTGACCAAAATGCTTCGGGATTACGGATACCTGGATCAGGAGCTGATTGGTATGATTGCGTCGGATATTCCCAAAGGTGAATTGAAGTATGTGATTGTGGAGACTTTGAATCGTGGATGGATCGGAAGATGCGTGCATGAGGGGTATCCGGTTATCTATCTGGAGTCTCCCCTGGCGCCGCGCATTGCGTTGGACATGCAAAGCGGAGATGTGCAGGTAAAGATAGAGACATACGGGGAAGCGGCCAAAGATGAGTGCGGCGCATGGAACCATTATCTCTACGCAGTATTACTTAAATATTTCATGAAAATGCCGGGGATGCAGTCAATCCAGGTGCAAACCGGCCCATATTATACGGTGATACAGGGCGAACGCGACGGAAAAACCATTGCCGCAGAGATTGCCGCGTTCCCGGAATCTGTAGAGCAGAGCGAGCTGGAACAGTATACAAGAAGCGTGGACGCTTGCGCGGCCGCAAAAGGAGCCGCCGTCATACATGCCGCAGCAACCCGGGAAGCGGCGCTGGGCCTTGGCGGATGGTGGAAGCAGCGCTTTGGCTCCACTCAGTCCGAACAGTACCTGTTTGATGCGGAAACGGGTAAATTTGTGGAGCTTCGAGGAGAAAATGCAAATGGAGCGCCGCTTACGGAGGTTTTGAGAAGCGTTGGCGCAGAAGTAGAACTTATGGCAACGGAGGTGGATCGGGAAACACTACAATCAGAGGAAAACCAGCCGGAAGTGCCAGGGCAGCAAGAAATTCAGCCGGAGCCCCCCAAGCATGAGGAAAACCAGCTGGCTGCGCAAAATCCGCAGCTCCAGCAATCTGTTTCCCCCGTCCCGCAGGGGCCTCATCCAGGCGAGACGCCCCAGGCGGACGCTTGTCCCGCGGACCAGCCTTCCGTTACGCCCCAGCCCTCCCCCACAGACCAGCCCTCCCCCGCGGACGAAAAAACCCCGGACAAGAAAACCGCTGTTATAGACTGGGAGAGTACATACCGGAATATCCAGGAGATGCTGGCTCAGGACAAATATTACTGCGCATTTCCCTATCTGACCGCTAAGGGCCTGAGCGACAGGCAGTTTTACCAGGCGCTGGCTTATGCCTTCAACGAACCCACCTCCCGGTGCGAATACACGTCCACGGGCATTTTCGACATATTCCAGTCCGAGGATATGAGCGGAGACGAGTTGATGCGGTACCTGTACCTTGCGGCGGCTCTGCGGAATTTTTTCTATAATCATGTGGAACACGACTATATGATGGAACCGCTTCACGGCAGCCTCCAGGGCTTTATGATCGAGAACATGCCGCTCAATGAGCTGATATATGAATTTAAATCCTTCAAACGCGAATTTTCCAAGGGAATCGATTACTATGCGGATTACCGCTGCCGGGAGCGTTTGGAGGTCGAATCGCAAATTGAGCGGGTGACGAAGCAGGCCGAGGGCTTCTACGAATTGATTCTTGCCCCCTTAAAGGAGAGCGTGCCCCAGAAGCGCTTCTTAATCACTCAGGACCTGATCTTCAAACGGGGCTCCATGATTGCCGGATGGCTGGAGAGCGTGAAAAACGACGAGCGGGAGCTGCGGGACTACCTTCTGGAGGAGGTGCAGGCCAAATTCATCAAAGACGGCTGCACGGTCTGCGAGCAGAACCTGGACCCGGAGAAAATCAACCGCTATCTGGATGAATGCTGGGACGAGTCCGTCAAGAGCATCCTGGCGGGCAAAAAGACCTCCGACCTGATGGGAAATCTGCGCACAAAGCTGTACAACCGTATTTACAAGAACCTGGTGCCGGTGTGCTGCTGGCTGGAGCTGGTGGACCGTTCCGACATCGCGGAGAACGACCCGGTGCTGGCAGAATACCGCAGGAAAAAAGATACCTGGCTGGGGTTGATTGAAGCTGCGCTGGAGTGCAACCGAGAGCTGGAAAAGACCGCGGTTTTAAGCCAGGTGGCCGGACTCCACTGCCTCGACCAGGCGCTGTGTGAATTCAAACGCAAACTGAACGGCGAATACCAGGAGGCGGAACAGAAATATTTTTATGTAAACTTACTGAGAAACGACCAGGTGCTGCTGACCGGCGGCTATACGCCGGATTTGCGGGACCGCTGCGAGGAATTGGGCGGATTTTCACTGGAAGAACGCCTGATTCTGCACTCGAAACAGCCCGAGCGGGAGTGGGAAGAGCGGCTCTATGAAATCTTCGAGGGTGAGAACGAGCAGCTCTACGATTACGGCTCCGGTGAAATGATCCTGGCCTATCTGAATGACCTGGGCCTGAGCGACGGGCTCAAAACCGATTACGACGTGAGCACCTATGTGAAACGGGAACGGGTGGATTTCCGGTACAATAACTTTGTGGAGGAGCTGGAACTGGCCCAGAGCTATGGCAAGATTTACGACACCAAGCGCAACCAGAAGCAGCATATCCTTTCCGTCTCCGAGGCCTGGTATCACGCCACGCTGGAGAGCCACAACTATGGCTTCTACTTCAAGGTGCTGGCCCGCTACCGGGAGAAGATCGACGAGGACGCCAGAGAGCAGGGTAGCGTGCACCGCAGACATTTTGAAAAGCTTCTGGCGGAGCACAAGGAGTACGCGGGCTGTCCGGTGGCCGGACGGATTGAGGAAATGCTGAAGGTGCAGAACTACACGGTGGCCGAGGACCTGATCCGCAGACTGCGGGTGGGGGAGACGGAGTTGGCGGAAAATGAATTTGCCGCGTCCGAGGATTACCTGACCCATTTCTGCGATACCTTTGACGAAAACCACCGTCTGGCCGGGACGTCGGGGCGGACGCTGAAAAATGAAATTGCCTCCGGTAAGTTCAAGAAGGATATGAAAGGCGGGCAGCTCCTCATCGACAACTGGCTAGTCTCCGGCCAGGAGATGGGCACGGAGAAAATGAAGCGGCTCATGGGCCGTCTGGGCTTCAATGTGGAGAAGGTTCAGAAGATTTCCGACGAGAAGCTGGAAAAATACACTATTCTCATGAAGCGTCCCCGAAACGGCAGAAGAAACAACTTTAAGCACCCCATTGCGGTGTTTGGAAGTCTGGCCGCACAGCAGCCCATCCAGGCCTGCTGTCTATACGGATATTTTGACACAGACCGTCTGATCGAGACCTGTAAGAGCATCGGCACCTCCAAAAATACCATTGTATTTCTGGATTACAAGCTCTCTATGGCGGAGCGCCGCCGTCTGGCGCGGAAGATGAAGAACGAGCTTCCCGAGAAGGTATTTGCCATCGTGGACCGGGTGGTGCTGGTGTACCTTGCCGCAAATTATAACGAGACCGCGGTCAACAAAATGCTGATGGCAGTGACCATGCCCTATACATTTTACCAGCCCTACGTGTGGAAATCCTCCAACGACATGCCGGCGGAGCTGTTTATGGGGAGAAAGTGGGAACTGGACGAGATCGAGTCCCCCAACGGAGCCAATATCGTGTACGGCGGCCGTCAGCTGGGAAAATCCGCCCTGCTCAAAATGGCCGCCAAGGAGATCGACTGTAACGAGAACGGCGACCGGGCGGTATTTATTGAAATTAAAAAAATGAACGTGGAGAAGACGGCGGCCCACGTGTCGCGGGAGCTGATCGACTGCGGCGTGCTGGAGGACGGTCAGGAGACCAGCGATTGGGACGAGCTGGCGCGCAGCCTGAAGCGGCGGCTCAACGTGGAAGGGGAGAAACGGATTCCCTACCTGTTGCTTCTGTTGGATGAGGCGGACGTGTTCATCGAGCGCTGCGCTGCGGTGAATTACGCCCCGTTAGACGCTTTAAAGAGCGTGCAGCAGATGGGCGTGGGGCGTTTTAAATTCGTGATCGCGGGCCTGCGCAACATTGTGCGGTTCAACCGTGAGGCCGCGCTGGGCAACAACAGCGTGATCCCACATTTCAGCGCCATCACCGTGAGGCCGTTTAACGTGGAGGATGCGAAGGAACTGCTGGAGGTCCCGCTGAGCTACCTGGGTCTGCGGTTCCCGGACGCGTCCATGGAAACGCTGATCCTGGCCACGACCAACTATTTCCCGGGCCTGATCCAGCTGTACTGCGCACGTTTGCTGGAATCCCTCAAGGAAAAGGCTTACGGGGGCTACGATGAGAGCAACACGCCGCCCTATCTGGTCAAGGACAAACACATCGAGAAGGTGCTGGCGGACCAGGAATTTTCCGACCAGATCCGGGAGAAATTTTTCATCACCTTAAAGGAGGGCGAGGATAACTATTATTACATTATCTGCATCCTGATCGCCTACCTGTACCACACCGAGGGCGCGGGCGAGGGTTACACGGCAAAACAGGTTCAGGATCTGGGCCGGGCCTTTGAAATCGACAAGATTTCCCAGCTCCCCGAGGAGCGGCTGTATGCGTTTATGATGGAGCTGTGCGAGCTGAACGTGCTGTGCGAGCAGGAGGAAGGCGGTTTTGGCTTTAGCCGTTACAATTTCTTCCAAATGTTAGGAAATACTCTGGCGGACGTGGAGAATGAGATCATTGGCTGTATGGACGGAGCGGGAGGTGTGTGATGGAAGAGATTTGGTGGAGACAGGTGACCAATGCGCGCAAATTCCGGGAGGAGATACAGGATGAAATCTTCGATCTCCACAGCATCGTCATACAGATACCGGAAAAACTGCAGTGGTACGAGGAAATGCAGGAAATGGTCCGGGAGGAACTGCACAACCGGGAATCGGAACGGCTTCTGGAGCGGATCGACGATTCCGGGGAGTCCATGGAGCCCGGCGAGCTGGTTTTAAGGCGGTACTGCAAGGAGGAGCGCCAGGCGGATTACCGGCCCAGCAAAACCCACGGCCAGTTTCTGGCCGGGTGCCGGGATATCGTGCTCAACACCCGGTATATCTGGGTGTCCAATCTGAGCTATGAACGGTACCGGAGCTGGCTTAAATTTCTTGCAGACTACGAGCGCTCTGTAAAGACCAAGAGCAAGGGCGTTTTTATTCTGGAAGTGAACGAGGCTGTGGGAGCGCTGAGGAAAGAACGCGGTGTCCACAATATTGTGTGGAAGGACATGGTGGGGCGTTACGACATCACCATGTTTGCCTTGCTGTTGCTGTCGGAGTGGAAAAAGCCGGATATTTACAAGCAGTATGTGGCGGAGCTGGCCGCCGCGCTGTCCGCAGACAACGCCAGACTCTGCGGCGCGCTCTCCGAGGCCAGGCTTGAGCTGGCGGAAAATCCACAGAAATGCCTGGAGAAACAGTGCGAAAAGCTGGATTTCCCGACGCCCCCGGCGGAGACTTCGGCAAAAGCGGTCTGGGAAGTGCAGCTGAAGGTGCTGTTTCCCATCACCGAGCAGTTCCGCCAGCAGTTTACCGGGCGCTACGGAAACCAGATCGAGCGGCTCCTGCCCCTCCAGGCGGTCTACGGTGAGGTGTTCGACGAGCCGGGCACGGTGGAGTTGGGCACGTTAAAGTATTTGTGCAACCTGGGGAAACTGGCCGTGGCAGGCGAGGATTTGAGAAGGCTGGTGCTGTTCCATAAAACGAGGAACACCCTGGCCCATCTGCAGACAGTGGACTACCCGGAGGTGGAGGAACTGTTGCATTTTGCGGCGGGCGGGGATAAAAATTGAGGAACTGACCCGTGGCTATCGCCAGTGCAACGGTGAGGCCTTGGGAATGTCATAAAGCATTTGGAGGGAACAGCAATGTTTAATTCCAAATGCTTTTTATTTAAATGCAATGGGGCGTTGGCGCAGCTTGTGGGCGATTGTTATTAATATCAATAAAATGTTTAAAAAATAATAAAATATGATATAATTATAGTAATTTATATTAGGAGGCGGTAATATGGCATTAAAAGCGGAAAATGTATTTAAACCGGGTGCATATCCGGAATATACTTATGTATCCCGGAATTATGAAAATACTGGAATATCATATGAATTGCGTTTAAAACAGGCATTGCGAACGGCCGGCTGCCTCACTTCGTTAATTGGACCATCAAAGATGGGAAAAACCATCTTATGTGAAAAAGTGATAGGCTTTGACAATATAATTGAAATATCAGGTGCAGATTTTAATACTAATTCTGATTTTTGGGCCATCGTAGCAGCAAAGGTTGAATTGCCATACCAGGGAGAAGTAACGACCGAGAGAGAACTGAATGACGGCAATAGCAGGGAGAGTGATGGAAAAAAGGAAAAGTACATACTTTCCAAAGATAAAATCATTCAGTATTACAAAGATAATGAAAAAGTATTGGTGATTGATGATTTTCATTATGCATCGAAAGAGATGCAGATGAAAATGGCGCAGCAGTTGAAGGATGCCATTCGAAAAGAGTTAAAGGTCGTGGTGGTTTCTTTACCTCACAGGGCGGATGATGCGATCCGCCAAAACGCCGATTTGTCCGGAAGATTAAGTTTAATCAATATTGAAACGTGGAAAGAGAAAGATCTGAAAGAGATTGCTTTGATGGGATTCAAACAACTCAATATAAATATTACAGACGAGGTTGCGGGGCAGCTGGCAATCGAGTGTTTGACCTCCCCACAACTTATGCAATACATTTGCCTGAGTATTTGTATTTTGTTGGAAGACAAAAACGAAGATACCGTAAAAGCAGATATGCTGGAAAATGCCTATCGGTTTACAACCGTAAACTTTAATTATTCCGATGTAGTGAATGTAATGTCCAAAGGTCCCAATCCACGTGGAAAGAAGCGGAAATTATTTAAGACTTTAACCGGAAAAGAATTGGATTTATATGGACTGATTGTTGAATCGATTGCAAAGAATCCACCGGTTATGGAAATGGACTTTGAAATACTGTATGATAGAATCATAAACCTCATTCCAGCGGATGCCGTAAAGCCGGATAAACAGTCTGTAAAAAATCATTTGAACAATCTACAGACCATATTGAAGGAAAAAGAGGAGATTTACAGAGCGATAGAGTGGAAAGACGGGACTGTTTATATTTTAGATCCGCTATTTTTGTTCTATTTGAGATGGGGTAGGATTGATGAGTAATTTATTGAGGAATTATGCAGAGGAGCTTAAGCTAATAGAGCGCGTTGAGGAGTACGATGCATTCTGTCATAGATTTATACAAAATTTGCTTCAGGAAAAATTTGATAGCGAGATAATTCAGAATGTCAGAAGCAAGGGAACGTATATGGCAAATGAGTTTTCGGATATAGCAACCAGAAACAATATGTTAAGGGCGAAAGAAAATCTTCTCTTTTATTTAGAGACTACGTTGTTCGGGGATCAAGGCACTTATTCAAAATCCGATGAGTGCTGTCTTGAAAAATACTTGAATTGTTTCTATTTATTTTTAGAGGCATTTAAAGAGCGGCTCCCGGATAAAAGAGCCTCACTTACTGCAAATGATTTGCAATCGATAAAAATTGAAAATGAATATGATTTGCAGCATTTGCTATATGCTGCGTTGAGGCCGCTTTATGAGGATATACGGGAAGAAGTAACAGAAGATTCAGGCGTAGGGGCTGTTAGAAGTGATCTTAAAATCCCTTCCTTGAACGCTATTATAGAAGCGAAGTGTTCCAGAAAATCAATGAATCTGAAGTCGCTGACGGAACAGATAGAGGCCGATATTGTGCATTACAAAGCTGATTCAATCTATTTTTATGTATATGATAAGGAGAAGATTATCAAAGACAGACATGCATTCGAAACTTGCTTTAATCAAAATTTCGACGGAAAGAAAGTAAGAATTATCATATTGCAGCCAGTTAATTTGTAAAAAAGTTTATTCCAAGGCTTAGAGTCTATGGGGAGATGTTGAAAATAATTCCGTGAAAATCCGTACAGGATGTGCTAATCCTCCTTTCTCCCGCATAAGATGTAAAAAACATCCTCAGGGGGATTCGTTTGAAGGAGTACATTGAAGAACGGGCCGTAGCCATCGCCAATTACATTATAGACCACAATGCAACGGTGAGGCAGACAGCGAAAAAGTTCGGGATCTCCAAGTCCACGGTACATAAGGACGTTACCGACCGATTGGAGCACATCAACCCGACCCTGGCATCTCAGGCCAGGGTGGTTCTGGATGTGAATAAATCCGAACGCCATATTCGTGGCGGACTGGCCACGCGTGAAAAGTATCAGCACAGACTTCAGATGTGCAGCAAAGACGACGATTAAGGCGCGCCCGTTCAAAAGGGATTCAAAATTGAAACGAATGAGGAGAAAGCCGTTCCGGTTTGGGGCGGCTTTTTTGTTGAATGCAGTGGGCCGCCGGCGTGCCCCGCGGCCTATCGGAATGTAGTGTGCCGCGGGCGTGTCCCGCGCCCTACCGCCTGTTTAGCCGTCGGACAACTGCGCCTTTGCAGTCTTCTTCCTACGATCTTCCAAATATTCCCATAAATACCCGCAAAACCGTTCCGTGTTAGCCGCGGATAGTTCCGATGGCGATTTGTGTGTGAGCATGTAAAGCGTGCGCTTGGGAGGCGCGGGATCCAGCTCCAGGATTTTAACCGGAAATTGTTCCGCCAGGCCCCGGGCCGTGGTGGAAGGCATGACAGTCCAGTAATCCCCGATCTCCAGAAATCCGGTCAGGATGGAAATGCTGGAGGCCGTGACCAGGGGGCGGCGGGAGGCGCCGATATACCGGTCGTGCCACAGGCGGAATTCAGGGCCCCAGCCCACGTTGCTGTTAAAATGGGAACCGGTGAACAACTCCCGCTCCGGCGACAGCCCGGTGGGATCAACGGGGGAAATCCACGGGCAGGACTCCGGCGTCACCAGCACCATATCATCCTCCATCACCGGCCGCACATTTACGTGGGGGTCATTTGTGTGGTAGAGGGCGAAGCCAAGGTCCGCCTGTTTTTTGGCCACCAGGGCGTAGATCATGTCTGCGGGATAGCATTTGATATCCAGGGAAAAGCCGTGGAGGGAGACCAGGTCCCGGTACAGGGGCGTCAGGTTGTAGTCCAGAAAGCTGTCCACCGTGGCCACGGACAGATGGGGGGAGTCATCCGCCCGGCTCAGCTGGTCCGCTTCGTTCCAGAGGGACAGCATCTGGGCGGCGATGTGGGAAAATTCCGTGCCTTTGGGCGTTGGCACGGCGGCCTTCACCCCTTTTTTTCGCTCAAACAGCTCAAATCCCAGCTCTTCCTCCATAGCTCGCAGCCGGGAGCCGGCGGTGGATGGCGACAGGTATAAAAGCCCGGCGGCTTTCAGGAGATTTTTCTCCTCGAAAATGGTCATAAAAAGCTGCAGGTCGTCACGGTTCATGAAATTTCCCCTCCTGGTCGGAACATCAGGGGACGGCGGCCGCCCCCTATACATCCAGCATGGAGATGCGGTCCGCATTTGCCAGAATGAAATCCCGGCGGGGCTCCACATCATTTCCCATGAGCAGGGAAAAGGTGCGGTCGGTGTCTGCCAGGACGTCTGAGTCCGCTCCGCCGCCGGTGGTCACCTTCAGCAGCACGCGGCGTTCCGGGTCCATGGTGGTTTCCCAGAGCTGCTGCGCGTCCATTTCCCCCAGTCCCTTGTAGCGCTGGATCTTGTAAGTGCCGTCCCGTTCGTTTTCGTCCAGAATGCGGGACAGCTGTGCGTCACTGTAAGCATACCAGAGTTTGCGCCCTTTTTCTACCCGGTACAGGGGCGGTTGGGCCAAAAAAATGTGCCCGCTGCGGATCAGCTCCGGCATGAAGCGGAACAGGAAGGTCAAAAGCAGGGTGGTGATGTGAGCGCCGTCCACGTCGGCGTCGGTCATGAGAATGATTTTGTGATAGCGCAGCCGTTCCAAAGAAAAGCTCTCCAGAATCCCGGTGCCAAAGGCGGAGATCATGGCTTTGATCTCTGCATTGGAGGAAATCTTGTCCATGGCGGCCTTCTCCACGTTGAGGATTTTACCCCGCAGGGGCAGCACGGCCTGATTTTCCCGGCAGCGGGCGGCCTTGGCGGAGCCGCCCGCAGAGTCACCCTCCACGATGAACAGCTCGCAGCTTTCGGGATTGCGGCCGGAACAGTCCGCCAGCTTTCCGGGCAGGGTGAGGCCGGAGAGGGCGGTTTTCCGGCGGGCCAGGTCCCTGGCGCTTTTGGCCGCATCCTTTGCCTTGCGGGCCAGCATGGCTTTGCTGCAAATGGCCTTGGCCGCGTCCGGGTGCTGTTCCAGAAACAGGATCATGCGGTGGTATACCAGACTGTCCACCGCGGGTCTGGCCTGGCTGCTGCCCAGCTTCTGTTTGGTCTGGCCCTCAAACTGGGGATCCTGCATACGAACGCTGATGACGGCGGTCAGGCCCTCGGTCAACTCCTCGCGGCAGAGGGGAGGTGCGGACTCCTTCAGCAGCTTGAGATTCCGCGCACAGTGGTTCAACGCACGCACCAGGGCGCTGTGAAAGCCGGTCACGTGGGAACCGCCCTCCGGGGTGGAAATATTGTTGACAAAGCTGTACAGGCGCTGGTCGTACCCCGCGGTGTGCTGAATGGCAAACTCCACCTGAATATCCCCGGAATCCGCGCTGCCGCAGATAATTTCGCTGTAAAGCGGGGAGGCGTCCCGGTTCAGCCAATTTACAAAATCTTCCAACCCTTTTTCGCAGAGGAAATGGTCCTGGCGGGGAAGCATGGGCTGAGGCAGAATCGGGGATTCCGGGGACTTGGGGGCATCGGCGGTTGCAGCATCGGGAGTGGCGGCGGTGTTGGAACCGTTTTTGCAGTCCGCCCGCAGGTCTGTCAGCGTCAGGGACAATCCTTTGGTGAGAAATGCGGTCTCTCTCATCCGTTTTTTCAGCACCTCATATTGAAATACAGGGTCCCGGAAGATTTCCGGGTCCGGGAGGAACGTGACGGTGGTTCCGGAGACGGGGACCGTATCCAAAGCTCCTTGCCGTGCCGGAGAAAACGGGGCCTCATTCCGCGCCGAAGGAACCGGATCGTCCTGTCGCGCCAGAGGAATCGGATCATCCTGTCGCGCCAAAGGGCCAGTTGCGCAGCCCCGCACCGCCTCTTCCTTTGTCACCGCCCCATCCGGCACGCCCCGTGAATAGCTTTGCTTCCAGGTCCCGCCGTCCCGCCGCACTTCCACGCGAAGCCACAGGGACAGTGCGTTGACCACGGAAGCGCCAACGCCATGGAGACCGCCGGAAACCTTGTAATTGCTGCTGTCGAACTTCCCGCCCGCGTGGAGCACGGTGAAGACCACCTGGAGAGCGGACAGGCCTGTTTTTTTCTGGATGCCCACCGGGATACCCCGCCCATTGTCGGTAATGGTGACCGAGCCGTCCCGGTTCAGGGTAACGGACACGGCGCTGCAATGTCCGGCCAGGGCCTCATCCACCGCGTTGTCCACGATTTCGTAGACCAAATGGTGGAGTCCGGCAGAGGACGTGTTGCCAATATACATGGCGGGCCGTTTGCGCACTGCCTCCAGGCCTTCCAGAATTTGGATCTGTTCTGCGCGGTATTCATTTTTCACCATAGTGCCCACGGCCTCGGGTTGGGATACGGAGGGTTCTTCTGGTCTCATAGCGTTACAATACTCCTTTTCAGTGTTGATACATTGTCGGCAGCCGCAGGCTGTCGATGAGGGATACGTTTCCCTGTGATACATTGTCGGCAGCCGCAGGCTGTCGATGAGGGCTACGTTTCCTAATTATATCAAACTGGCCGGAAAAGCCTTGACGGATTTTCCGGCATAATATAGCGAAAAAATGGTCAAATGTCCACTCTGCCGCAGTAACATAAAATGGGAAAACAGGCTGTTCGTGCTGTAAAACTCCGGCTCGTGCAGGGCTTCTTGCGGGGAGGCCGTGAAATTGATATGATATTCACATACTATTGAATAAAGAAGGGAAATGAGTATGGTTAAGAAAATGACTTGGGCCGTGCGGACTCCGCAGATCTGCCTTGGATTTGTACTTCTGGTGATCGGCTACGTTATGTTTGCGATGATGAATTTTTCGGTGTTCGATGCCATCAAAGGGCCGGTTGAGCTGACAGCGGAGATGAGTTTACAGGAGATGGAGGGACAGTATGTGTCCTACGAGGTCAAATATCCCCTGGGCACCTACATGGAGGAAACGGTCACTAAAAAGGTGAACGGCGTGAGCACCGGTACTTCCAGATCCCGCCTGGGGTACATCGTGTACGATGAGAACCGGGATGATTTCCTGGCTGTGGAGTGCGCGGTGAAGCAGGAAGACGAGATGGAAGGGCTGGTGGATCAGTTCTGGGCGGCCCTGGACGGTCAGGGTGATGTTGCGGAGACCGGGATTGTGATCAAGGGAAGCCTGGAGCTGCTTATGGGCGAGGATCTCAGATATTACAAAAAAAACCTGGGTTCCGTGCTTGACGAGGTACCGGAGTCAGCCTATGTGATTACGGGTGGAAAGATTAAAGGGGAGAAGATCGGCCAGATCTATGGGATCAGCGCCCTGGGCGTTGTCATTGCTGTGCTCGGAATTGCATTGCTTGCAAAATCTTCCTCCAAGGAGATCAGCCGGAGCGTAGCCGCCTACCTGGCCGCCAACCCTCAGTACAAAGAGGAAGAGCTGGAGCAGGATTTTGCAGGAGCGGTGAAGCTGGGGAGTTTATGGGTCGGCAAGCGCTGGACCTTTGGTATGCTCTCGGATAAAAGCGCAGTTCACGACAATGATTCCATTATTTGGGTTTACCCCTACTCTGAGCGGAGCGGCAAAAATACAATCAGCAAGATGGGCGTGGTATTCCTGGACGGATCGTTTGCTTCCGCAATTCTGTCCGGCGGGCGCACGAAAAAAGCCATGGCGGAGTACGACCGCCTGGGTCATATCGTGACCGGAAACGACGTGTCCTACCGAAATACGCTGGCCAGCGGGCTGAGCGAGTTCCTCGCGCTTAAATATTACCCGGTCAAAGGCATAAACGCTGCCGCAACCCAGGAGCCGGCGCCGGCGCCGGAAACGGACCCGGAGCAGGAGGCGTAGCAGCGGACCTGTAAAAACCAGATCAAGGGCGTAGCTGCGCATCCGTAAATCGCCGGATCAAGGGTGAAACTGCGGATCCATAAAATGCCGAATCAAGTATGAAGCTCCGAAACCGAAAATGTTGGATCAATAGCGCAACTGCATATCCGTAAAATGCCGCATTCAGACGCGTCCCCTCAATCTGTAGCGTGCGCTGCAACGCAGACACATATCTGAATCCACAAACTACATAACAGCAGGCCGCAGCCTCTGATGAATTTTTCAGAGTCCGCGGCCTGTTCGCGTCCATTTGCATATCAAGTCCGGTTCTTTTAGAATGCAGTTATTGCTTTATGTAAACCAAATTTCTGACCGCCCGCGCTATTTGTCCCGCGCCGTCTCCAGCCAGCTCTGCGCCATCTCATACTGTTCCCTGTTAAATGTGATTTTACCCTTGCACAGGGTAAAAAATCCTTCCTCCTTCAACTGCCGTATGGTCCGGTTCAAGGTTTTCACGTTGATGCCGATCTCCTCCTGAAGGAGCTGCCGGGTCCGGCTGATGGTGACCTGCTTTGGCGGAGCGGGGCTGTCGATGCCGTACTGGCGGCCGTATTTTACCATGTAGTCCAGCAACAGATACCCGGGCGGGTAAAAGAGCTTTGCGCCGTTGTTGTAGGAGGAGCGGTAGAGCTTAAAAGCCGTGTGCCGGCTGGTGAGCCTTAAAATGTTGATGTCCTCGGACAGCCAGCGCTCCGCGTCCTTGCGGCTGATATAGGCCACCACGTTTTCTGTCACCGCCTCGATGGTGACGGAGGTTCGGGGCATCCCGGCCAGAATGGTCACCTCCCCGATGAAATCGATGGCCTTGTTGCTCTCGATCATATAGACATTCCCGTTTTCAAATTCATTGATCACCCGGTTTTCGCCCTGGGCTACGATGCCGAAGTACCCAAGCTCCATATTTTTCTGATGGATAATGGACCCTGCGGCGTGTGTGCGCACCGTGCAGCGGTTGCGGATGTCCTCAGGCATATACCGTGTATATTCCAAAAGCTTTGGAACCTTGCGTTCCAGTTCGGTCAGCGTCATTTCTCTCCCTCGATTCTTTTGTACTGCGCGGTCCCTCCCAACGCGCCCCTCCAACTGCTCTAAGTATACCATCCAACAAATTCCAAAATCAACGTAAAATTTCGTGAAAAGTGCTCATTTGTCCTTTTTTAAAACAGATGATTTGGCTAAAATACTGATTACAAGGTGATTGTGACAGTCGGACGGGGTGAAAAATAACAGCCGGCTGGGAAGGAGGGGCTCTTATGAGCGGAAAGAAAGAAACTTATGTGTACGGTTCGCTGCGGGAACGGTTCGCGTTGGAATGGAAGATATTCGCGCTGGCCTTTGTGTTCATCCTGATCGCGGACAACATCGGGCAGATCAAGATCCCGGTGGGCAAGGGAATGTTTATCCTGTTCCCCATATTTTATGCCATCATTCTGGGCGTGCTCAGCGGACCGCAGGTATTAAAGATCGTGGATAACCGCCACGTGAAGGCGGCTTCCAAGCTGGTGGTGGTGGGGATCTGTCCCTTTATCGCCAAGCTGGGAATCACGGCGGGGGCCAACATCGACACCATTCTCAATTCCGGACCGGCGCTGCTTCTGCACGGCTTCGGCAACCTGCTGGGACCGCTGCTGGCAATGCCCATCGCCATCTTGCTGGGGATGAAGCGGGAGGCCGTGGGCGCCTGCCACTCCATCAACCGGGAATACCATATGGCGCTGATCAACAACATTTACGGGCCGGAATCCGCCGAGGCCAGAGGCAGCCTTTCCATCTATATCGTGGGCGGCATGGTGGGTACGATCTACTTCGGCCTGATGGCCTCTGTGGTGGGCATGACCGGATGGTTTCATCCCCAGGCCCTGGGTCTGGCCTCCGGCGTGGGAGCCGGGATCATGATGGCCAGCGCCAGCGCCAGTCTGTGCGCCATTTATCCGGGCAGCGCCGAACTCATTTCCACCATGGCCAGCGCGGGCGAGACTATGGCGGGAATCACAGGCATTTACATTACCATGTTTATCGCAATTCCCCTGGCGGATAAGCTCTACCGGGTTCTGGAACCGAAGCTTGGAAGGTTTGCATTAAAGGAAAAGAAGGAGGAGAAAGCGGCATGAGATACATAGAATGGCTGGTACTATTTATTCTGGGGGCCTGCGGAACGGGCCTTGCGAACCTGATCGGATACGGCGTGAGCTTCACGGACTCCATTCCGGGCCTGCTGGTGCTGATCGTGATCTCCATGATCGCCGTGTTTCTCACCAAGGTGCTGCCCTTAAAGCTGCCCATCGTGGCGTACTGCTCCATCATCGGCCTGATCTCAGCCTGCCCCCTCTCCCCGGTCCGGGAGTTCGTGATCCAGGCGGCCGGAAACATCAACTTCACCGCCCCCTTCACCATGGTGGGCGCATTTGCCGGGCTGGCCATCAGCGACCAGCTGAAGACGTTTCTCAGCCAGGGATGGAAAATCCTGATTGTAGGTATTTTCGTGATGACCGGGACATTTTTGGGCTCCTGTCTGTGGGATCAGATGATTCTGACCCTCACCGGGGCGATTTGATAGAGGAGGAAATAAGGGAATGCAGAAATGTGATCTGTTGATTAAGGGCGCGGATGTGTTGATAAACAGCGGCGAGCTGAGGGAAAATGTGGATATCGCCATAGCGGACGGGCGGATTCTGGCAGTGGATGCGGGCCTGGCGCAAGCGTATGAGGCGGACGAGGTGCTGGGCGGCCGTTATAAGCTGTTCATGCCGGGGCTGGTGGACAGCCACATGCACACCGGACAGCAGCTTTTAAAGGGGCTGGTTCTGGACGCCAAGCCCATTATCTGGACCAGGGTCATGCTTCCCTTTGAGAGCACGCTGACGCCGGAGAAAATGCGGCTTTCCGCCCAGGCTGCGGCTCTGGAAATGATCAAGTCGGGCACCGCCGGGTTCATCGACGCGGGCAGCTATTTCATGGAGGATGCCGCGGCTGTCTATGAAACGAGCGGTCTTCGGGGCGCGCTCAGTTACTCCACCATGGACGAGGAGGGCCTGCCGGAATCCATCGCCATGGACGCCAATGAGGCGGTGAGGCGCACGGACTCCCTGTTCGACGCCTTCCACGGAAAGGGCAATCTGAAGGTGTATTACTCCCTGCGGGCGTTAAATTCCTGTTCCAACCGCCTGGTGGAGCTGGAGGCGGAGCACGCCCGGGACCGGAACACCATGCTTCAGGCCCACATGAACGAGTACATGGGCGAGGTCAACGGCATCCTGGAGCGGGAGGGCATGCGGCCCTACGAGTACCTGGAGAAAATGCAGGTTTTGGGCGGCAATTTCCTGGGCGCTCACAGCCTGATCCTAACCGATCGGGAGAAGGAGCTGGTCCGCGACCGCGGAGTCAAGGTCTGCCACTGCCCCTTCAGCAACTGCGGTAAGGCGGTACCGGACACGCCCCAGCTTCTGGAAATGGGCATCCCGGTGGGCCTTGGCACGGACGGAGCGGCCCACGGCGGACTGAGCCTGTGGAATGAGATGAAGATTTTCCGCTCCGTGATGAACATTATCCACGGCGTTCCCAACCGCAACCCCAAGGTGATGCCTGCAAAGACCATTCTGCACATGGCGCTGGAGGGCGGCGCTGCGGCCCTGGGCGAGGAAGGGCAGCTGGGGCGCGTGGAGGCCGGGTACAAGGCGGATCTGATCGGCATCGACATGAATCAGCCCCACCTGTGCCCCACCGGGGATAAGATCCACACGCTGCTGGAGTGCGTGAATGCCGGAGACGTCTCCGATATGGTAGTGGGCGGCCGGGTTCTGATGAAGAACCGGACCGTGCTGACCCTGGACGAGGAGCGGATTCTCTATGAGTCCCGCAAATATATGGAAGAAACAGCGCGAAGCTGAGCGGGGAAATACGGATGCGGGCGGCCATGCGGAAGGAATCAGAGCTGGCTCTCCCCGCATCAATAGAGCTAGCTTTGCCGGAATCAATAATTTTTTGGAGGAAATTGTAAAATGGGCTTCTGGATGATCGTAATTTTGGCAAACCTGATTGTGGGCGTGCTGGTTGGGCTGACGGGCGTGGCGGGCTTTCTGCTGCCCATCGTGTACACCGGTCCCCTGGGCATGGGCGTGCCGGAAGGGCTGGCGCTGAGCTTTGCGGCCTTTATCGTTTCCGGGGCCCTGGGTGCAATGAACTACAAGCGGGCGGGAAACCTGGATATTCCCTTTGGAATCCGCCTGAGCATCGGCAGCCTGGTGGGGGCGGTGCTGGGAGTGAAGCTGAACCTGGTGATCCCTGAGGGGCAGGTGAAAATCCTTCTGTACATGGTAGTGCTCCTGTCCGGCGTATCCATTCTCCTGCGCAAGGACAAGGTACAGACTGAGGGCGGAGGGAAAACGGGGTATCAGATCACGGAGCACCTCCCCGCCACCTTGGCCCTGGGCTTTGTGACAGGGGTGATCTGCTCCCTCTCCGGCGCAGGCGGCCCGGTGCTGGTGATGCCGCTGCTGGTGGTGCTGGGAGTGAACGTGCGCACGGCGGTGGGGATTGCGTTGTTCAACTCGGTATTCATCGGCATCCCGGCCTGCATCGGCTACATGACCCAGTGCTCCGCCCTGGATCTGCTGCCCGTGCTGGCGGCCGCGCTGCTGGCCCACGGCATCGGGGTGGTATTCGGCAGTAAAAATGCGGTGAGGATTAATCAGATCGTCCTGAAAAAGGGGATTGCGGTGTTTTCCATATTGATTGCGGTGTGGAAGCTGGCTGTTTAATGGGGATATGGCATCGTATGAACATAAAACAGGGTTTTTCACAAGTCCGGTGAGAGTCCATACCGAAACAGATCACGAGGTCTTTCACGCGCTTCGCGTTTATGGTATAATAGGAGCACTTGACGCTGCATGTCCGGGAAACCGGCGCACGTCGAAGGCATAGAGATACAGATGGGAGAGGCGGCCCCGGCGGCGGCAGTCTCCCATCTTTTTGTTGAGTGCAATGGGCCGCTGGCGCAGCCCCGCCCCCACGCCCACAAGGGAGGAAAGCATGGAGAAAGCAACAAATAATCAACTTCGGCTCAGATACGCCCTGGCCTTCCTGATCTTATTTGCCCTGGAGGCGTTTATCGCGCTGCGGGTGTGGGACCGGTTTGTGAGGCCGTACCTGGGGGATGTGATGGTTGTCTGGGTGGTGTACTGTTTTGTGCGGGCCGTCCGGCCGCGGGGGTGGAAGCGGCTGCCGCTTTACGTGTTCTGGTTTGCCGCCCTGGTGGAATGGCTGCAATACTTGAACCTTTCAGACCTGCCGGTTTTCAACGGAAATCCCATCGCCCGGGTGGTGCTTGGATCGGTGTTCGACTGGGCGGATATCCTATGCTATGGGACCGGCTGCCTGGTGCTGGCTCTGGCGGAGCAGTGGGCGGGCAAGAGCAGAACGTAAAGGAGAAAGCAGGAGGAGAATATGGAATACAACGAATACGACAAAGAAGCATTTTTTAACCAGTACAAGCAGATGTCCCGTTCCACGGACGGACTGAAAGGCGCGGGCGAGTGGCACGAGCTGCAAAAGCTTCTGCCGGATTTTTCGGGTAAGGATGTGCTGGATCTGGGCTGCGGTTTCGGCTGGCACTGCAAGTACGCGGTGGACCGGGGAGCCAGGAGGGCCCTGGGAATCGACTTATCCGCCAATATGCTGGAGGAGGCAAAAAAACGCAATTTTTCCGACCGCATCGAATACCGGCAGTGCGGCATTCTGGAATATGAATATCCCCGGGATGCCTTCGACGTGGTGATCAGTTCCCTGGCTCTGCACTACATCGATGATTTCGCGGCAGTCTGCCAGGGCGTGAACCGCTGCCTGCGGCCCGGCGGGATCTTCGTGTTCTCCGCGGAGCATCCCATTTTCACCGCTTATGGGAGCCAGGACTGGATCTACGGGGAGGACGGGAAGATTCTGCACTGGCCGGTAGACCGGTATTTTGAGGAAGGTCCCAGGGACGCGGTATTCCTGGGCGAACACGTGGTCAAGCAGCACAAGACCCTGACCACCTATTTAAACGGGCTTCTGACCCACGGATTTCGGATTCAGGCCGTGGTGGAGCCAAAGCCGGACCCGGAGATGATGGAAATCCCCGGAATGGCGGACGAACTGCGCCGGCCCATGATGCTGTTGGTCAGCGCGGTCAGGACCGATTAAAACCAGCAAGCTTAAAACAGACGAAGGGAGTCAAGGCATGAAGCAGAGAGAGATCGGAACATCGGGAATATTTGCCAGTGAAATGTCCATGGGCGCATGGGCAATCGGAGGGGGAACCTGGTGGGGGGATAACGACGACGCAGAGTCCATCCGCACCATCCACGCGGCCCTGGATCAGGGGATCAACTGGATCGACACGGCCCGGGTCTATGGCTTCGGGCATAGCGAGGAGGTGGTGGGGAAGGCTGTTAAGGACCGCCGCCACGAGGTGATTTTATCCACCAAATGCGGCCTGCAGTGGTATGACGACGGCGGCGAGTACCATTTCACCGGGGACGGACACCAGGTGCACCGGGATCTGCGCCCCCAGGCCATCCGCCGGGATCTGGAGTTAAGCCTGAAGGCGTTGGGCACGGACTACATCGACGTCTATTACACTCATTGGCAGTGTAAAACCTACGGTCTTGTCCCCATTGCGGAGACCATGGGCGAGCTCATGCGCATGAAGGAGGAGGGAAAGATACGGGCGATCGGCGCTTCCAACGTGCAGCTGCGCCACCTGGAGGAGTACCGGCAGAGCGGCCAGCTGGATGTGATCCAGGAAAAATACAGCATGCTGGACCGGCGGGTGGAGGAGGAGCTGCTGCCCTACTGCGAAGCGAATACCGTTACGCTGCAGACCTATTCTCCTATCGAGCAGGGGCTGCTCACCGGCACGGTGCCCAACGGCTATGTGCCGAGGCCGGGGGAGGCCCGGGAGAACAAGCTCTGGTGGAGGCCCCAGACCATTGCCATCGCCAATGAGATGATGGACGGCTGGCGGGATCTGGCGGATCAATACCACTGCTCCATCGCCAACCTGGTGATCGCCTGGTCCATGAAACGCAGCCCGCAGTTCAACATTCTGTGCGGTGCCAGGAAGCTTCATCAGATTGCGGAGAATGTGAAGTCCGCGGGCGTTGAGCTGACGAACGAGGATTTCGCGCGCATGGAGGCGGACGCGGATCAGGCCATTTTGCGGGCAAAGGCGCTGGGCTGAGCCGGAAAAACGTCTTTATAGTTTCTTTATAGAATCTTTATACGGCCCCCGGAAATTTTGTCTATCTTCTTTATATATTCTGCGGTTAAAATTAAATCAGGATATAGATGAGAGGAGGGCGTACTATGTTATTTCGCAAGGGTAAAAAGATCGTGATTGCCGGTTCCAGTCAATGGGGGGCAAGGTTGGCCGGCCAGCTCTCCGGCAAAGGCTACGACGTTGTGGTGGTGGACAGCCGGAGGGACGCGTTTCGCAAGCTGCCGGAGGATTTTAACGGAAATCAGGTGGAGGGGGACGTGACCGACCCCAAAGTGCTGGAGCGGTGCGGCGCCGGAAAGGCCGTGGCGTTCATTGCAGCCACCCAGAATGACAATGTAAACCTGATGGTGGGCCAGATCGCCCGCTGTCTCATGGAAGTCGAGCACGTATACGTGATGCTGGAGGACCAGCAGCGCCAGAAAATCATCGGCGGTTCGGGTATCAAGACCATCTGCCCGCTGGAGGCCTCGGCTGAAGAGTGCGCGCGGCTGGTGGGCGAGGCCTGCCGGAAGGAGGCCGTATGAAGATCGCGGTTGCCGGAGGCCGGGAGACGGCGGATTATCTGACCGGCCTTTTGAGAGCGGCGGGGCACAAGGTGGCGGTAATCCAGGAGGACCGCGCCTTCTGCGAGCACCTGTCCGCGAAATACGACATGTCCGTGACCTGCGGGGACCCCTGCCGGGAGGATGTTCTGGCGGACGCCGGAATCCGTGGCTGCGGCCTGTTTTTGGCGCTGCTGCCTGAGGACGCCGACAATCTGGAGGTGTGTCAGATGGCCAAGCGGCTGTTTGAGGCCAAAAAGACTGCCTGTCTGGTCCGAAATCCGGCCAATGTGGGGATTTTTGAAAGCCTGGGCGTGGATCATGCCGTCAGCCCGGCGGGGCTTCTGGCCGCATACGCCGGGGAGGGCTGACCGGCCCGGCAGGCATTTGCTGGAGGGAAACATTTTATATGTCTCATGATTACGGAAAAGAAGTGGCGCAGTTTGTGGGAGCGTGGATGAAAATTGCCATTATCTGGGTTTTATCCACGATGCTGGCAATTCTCATGAGCAGAGCGGGACTGCGGGCGGAAAATCTGCTGTTGGTCTATCTTGTGGGCGTTCTGATCAGCATCGTGCTGACCGGCAGCCTGACCTGGGGAATTCTCTCGGCGTTTGTGTTCGCGCTGACGTTCAACTACCTGTTTACGGAGCCGAAGCTGACGTTCCACATGTACGATGCCAACTACGCGATCTCCGTGTTGATTTTCGTGGTGGTGGCGGTCATCGTCTCCACTCTGATGGTAAAATTACAGCGCCAGATGCAGATCGCCAACAAGAAGCGTGAGATCACAAGCAAGATCAATACCATTGGGAACGGCTTTCTCAACGTCTCCGGCTTTGACGAGATCAAGCGCTACAGCGAGGAGAGCCTGGCGGGCCTGACGGGTAAGCGGGTGACCGTGATGCTCAAAGAGAGCGAGCGGGAGGAATTTCCCAACGCGCTGGCCGAGTGGTGCTACAACCAGTCCCTCCCCTGCGGCCACGGGGAATGCCAGTTTCCCGGGGACAGCGGGCTTTACATTCCCATCAAGAACCGGGAAAAGACCTACGGCGTGATTGTGTTTGACTGTACGGACTGGTCCCTCCGGGAGGAGGAGAAGGTCTACGTGGACACGGTGATCTCCCAGATCACCCTTGTGATCGAGCGGGAGCAGCTGAGCCGGGAGAAGGAGAACAACCGCATCCAGATGGAGCGGGAGCGCTTAAAGAGCACGCTGCTGCGCAGCATCTCCCACGACCTGCGAACGCCCCTGACCGGCATCGGCAGCAATGCCGGTTTCCTGTATGACAACATCGGAATCATCGACCAGGACACGGTCCGGGGGATGTTAAAGGACATCTGCAAGGACACGGAGTGGCTGAGCACCATGGTGGAAAACCTGCTGAATCTGACCAGAATCCAGGAAGGTAGGCTGGATATCAATAAAACCAAGGAGGTGGTGGACGATATCATCGGCTCCGCGGTAAAGCTGGTGTCCAAGCGCGTGGGGACCCACCGCCTTAAGACCAAAACGCCGGAGGAGATTCTGCTCTTTTCCGTGGACGGGCGCCTGTTCATCCAGGTGCTGGTGAATCTGTTGGACAACGCCTTCCGCCATTCCGGAGAGGGCACCACCGTGACCATTTCCGCGGAGCGGGTGGGAAATAACATCCGGTTCCAGGTCTCCGACGACGGCGTGGGGATCCCGGAGGGCAAGATGGCGCAGATATTTGACAATTTCTTTACCACCGCGTATCAGGACGGCGACCGCCAGCGGGGGGTGGGCCTGGGGCTCACCATCTGCAAGGCCATTGTGGAGGCACAGGGCGGGACCATCTCGGCCTTCAACAACAGCGCCGGTGGGGCGACTTTTTCAGTAGAAATGCCGATGGAGGACATGAAAGGTGAATGAACTGACTATACTGGTGATCGAGGACGACAAAACCATTCAGAACTTTCTGAAGATATCCCTGCAGACCAAGGGGTATAAATACATTCTGGCGGACAACGGCTTGTCGGGTATCTCCTATTTTTACGCGGACAATCCCGACCTGATTCTGCTGGACTTAGGGCTGCCGGACATCGACGGCATGGAGGTTCTGCGTCAGGTCCGCCAGAAATCCGAGGTGCCCATCATCATCGTGTCCGCCAGAGGTCAGGAGCGGGAGAAGGTGTCGGCGTTGGACGAGGGGGCGGACGATTTTGTGATGAAGCCCTTCAATGCGGAGGAACTGCTGGCCCGAATCCGGGTGGCCCTGCGCCACAAGGGCACGGTGAAGAAGCAGATGTCCGAGTTTGAACTGGACTCCCTGAAAATTGATTTTGAGAAGCGCAAGATCTTTGTCCACGGGCAGGAAATTCATCTGACGCCCATTGAGTACAAGATGATGACGCTGCTGGTGAACAACAGCGGCAAGGTGCTGACGCACCACTATATTCAGAACCAGGTCTGGGGCTACGACACTACGGACGATTACCAGTCCCTGCGGGTGTTTATGGCGAATATCCGGCGCAAGATCGAGGACGACACGGCTAACCCGCGCTTTATTCTCACGGAAGTGGGAGTGGGGTACCGGTTCGCGGACGAATAGCGGGAATTTAAGAAAAACAGGAAGAGGAATTGTCTCGGCAGACGGGACGATTCCTCTTTTGACGTTTATGGGATCTTTATGAACAGCGGAAAGTGAGCAATGGAATCTTTATCAGGGGACGTGCTAACATAACTTATCATAAAACGAGGAGGAAAAAGCTATGGCAATCATGTACGGCCTTGTAGGAGCGGCCGCGGTAGGGATACTCCTATACCTGATTATAATTCTGCTGAGAGGTGATAAACAATGACGAATGTGGCTGTTCAGATGATCGGATATTGTATCATACTGGTTCTGTTGGCAATCCCGCTGGGAAATTACATTGCAAAGGTGATGAACGGGGAACGGGTATTTCTCTCCGGAATCCTGCGCCCGGCGGAGCGGGGGATTTACAGGCTGCTGAAAATCGATGAGAACGAGGATATGGACTGGAAGAAATACTCGGTCTGCACGGCGGTGTTCAGCGTGTTCAGTCTGTTTGTGCTGTGGTTTATCCTGTGCTTCCAGAAATTTCTCCCAATGAATCCCCAGGGGACCGGCAATATGAGCTGGCATTTGGGATTCAACACGGCGGCAAGCTTCGCCACCAACACCAACTGGCAGGCTTACTCCGGCGAGTCCGCTTTGAGCTACTTCAGCCAGATGGTGGGACTGAATTTCCAGAACTTCGTCTCCGCCGCCGTGGGCATTGTTGTGCTGTTCGCCCTGATCCGGGGGTTTGTGCGGGTGAAGAAAACCGGCCTGGGAAACTTTTATGCGGATATGACGAGAACCGTGCTGTATGTGCTGATTCCCCTTTCCGTGATCGTTTCCCTGGTGATCGCCTCACAGGGCACGCCCCAGACCTTCAGCCGGTACGAGGAGACAGAGCTGTTAGAGCCTGTTACGGTGGAACATGAGGACGGGACGGAAACAGTGGTTACAAAGCAGGTGATCCCCCTGGGGCCGGCGGCCAGCCAGATTGCGATCAAGCAGCTGGGAACCAACGGCGGCGGTTTCTTCGGAAACAACTCCGCGCATCCCTTTGAGAATCCTACGCCCCTGTCCAATCTCTTTGAAATGGTCTCCCTTTTGCTGATCCCAGCGGCCCTGTGCTTCACCTTTGGCAGGAATGTGCGGGATAAACGGCAGGGGATCGCCATTTTCCTGGCCATGTTCATCCTGCTGGCGGTATCCCTTGCCATCGTGGGAGCGGCCGAGCAGAGCGGCACCCCGCAGATCAGTCAGAACGGCGCTGTCTACACGGGAACCGACGGGCAGTCGGGCGGTAACATGGAGGGCAAGGAAACGCGGTTTGGCATCGCCTCTTCCACGACCTGGGCCGTGTTCACCACGGCGGCTTCCAACGGCTCCGTCAACAGTATGCACGACAGCTACACGCCCATCGGCGGCATGATCCCGATGCTGCTCATGCAGCTGGGAGAGGTGGTGTTCGGTGGGACGGGCTGCGGACTCTACGGGATGATCGGGTTTGCCGTTCTGACGGTGTTTATCGCCGGATTGATGGTGGGCCGGACGCCGGAGTATCTGTGCAAGAAGATCGAACCCTTTGAGATGAAGATGGCGGTTTTAGTCTGCCTGGCCACTCCGGTGGCGATCCTGGTGGGCAGCGGTATCGCGGCTCTGCTTCCTGCAACCCACGACAGCTTAAACAATCCGGGGGCCCACGGACTTTCCGAGGTTCTCTACGCGTTTTCCTCCGCGGGCGGCAATAATGGTTCCGCTTTTGCGGGATTTAACGCCAATACGCCGTTTTTGAATGTGAGCATTGGGCTGGTCATGCTGTTCGTGCGTTTTGTGCCCATGTTTGCAACCCTGGCCATCGCGGGCAGCCTGGTTAAGAAGCAGAAGGTGGCGGTCAGCTCCGGCACTCTGCCCACCCACAACGCCATGTTCATTTTCCTGTTGATCTTCGTGGTGCTGCTGGTTGGGGCGCTGAGCTTCTTCCCGGCTCTGTCTCTGGGACCTGTGGCGGAATATTTTGAGATGATTGCATAGATCGCATAACGGAAGGAATGAATCGATATGAAGGACCAAAAAAATAAAAGTATATTTGCCGACCGAAACATGATGAACCGGGCACTGAGGGATTCGGTGCTGAAGCTCAGTCCCAAAGTCCAGGTAAAAAATCCGGTGATGTTCATGGTGTTTGTGTCCGCCATCCTGACCCTGGCGCTCTTTGTGCTGGCCCTGGCGGGAATCCGGGACGCCCATCCGGGATACATACTGGCGATCTCCATTATCCTGTGGTTTACCTGCCTGTTCGGCAACTTTGCGGAAGCCATTGCGGAGGGCAGAGGCAAGGCTCAGGCCGACGCCCTTCGGGCGGGCCGCAGGGACGTGACGGCGGCAAAAATCCCCTCCACGGACCGCAAGTCCGAGGTGCAGATGGTGAAATCCACTAAGCTGCGCAGAGGCGATCTGGTGATCGTACAGGCGGGGGAGCAGATTCCCGCCGACGGCGACGTGGTGGAGGGCGCGGCCTCGGTGGATGAGAGCGCCATCACCGGCGAGTCCGCTCCGGTCATACGGGAGAGCGGCGGCGACCGCAGCGCCGTGACCGGCGGCACCACGGTGATCTCCGACTGGCTGGTGATCAAGGTCACCAGCAACCCCGGCGAGGGCTTTATGGATAAGATGATCGCCATGGTGGAGGGCGCTTCCAGAAAGAAAACCCCCAATGAGCTGGCGCTGCAGATTTTTCTGGTGGCCCTGTCCATTATCTTTGTGCTGGTGACCGCGGCTCTGTACTCCTACTCCCTGTTTTCTTCTGTGGAAAAGGGAACCGTAAACCCCACTTCCATCACCAACCTGGTGGCCCTGCTGATCTGCCTGGCGCCCACCACCATCGGCGCGCTGCTTTCCGCCATCGGCATCGCGGGCATGAGCCGTTTGAACCAGGCCAATGTGCTGGCCATGAGCGGAAGGGCGATTGAGGCTGCCGGGGACGTGGACACTCTGCTGCTCGACAAGACCGGCACCATCACCCTGGGAAACCGGCAGGCGGACGCCTTTATCCCGGTGGACGGGGCGGATGAGCGGGAGCTGGCGGACGCCGCCCAGCTCTCCTCCCTGGCGGATGAGACGCCGGAGGGCCGCAGCATCGTGGTATTAGCCAAGGAGCGCTTCGGAATCCGGGGCCGCAGCATGGAGGAGCTGAACGCGGAGTTTGTGCCCTTCACGGCCAAAACCAGGATGAGCGGCGTCAATATCCACGGCTCGGAGATCCGCAAGGGCGCTGCGGACGCGGTGAAGGCTTATGTAACCGGCCGGGGAGGCTGTTTCAGCAAGGAGTGCGAGGACACGGTCACCCGCATCGCCAATCAGGGCGGAACGCCCCTTGTGGTGGCCAGGGACGGCCGGGTGCTGGGCGTCGTGGCGCTGAAGGATATTGTGAAGCAGGGCGTCAAGGAGAAATTTGCCGACTTAAGGAAAATGGGAATCCGCACCATCATGATTACCGGCGACAACCCGCTGACCGCGGCGTCCATTGCGGCGGAAGCGGGAGTGGACGATTTTCTGGCCGAGGCCACGCCTGAGGCGAAGCTGGAGATGATCCGGGAGTACCAGGCGGGCGGCCATCTGGTGGCCATGACCGGCGACGGCACCAACGACGCCCCGGCCCTGGCCCAGGCGGACGTGGCGGTGGCGATGAACACCGGAACCCAGGCGGCAAAGGAAGCCGGCAATATGGTGGACCTGGACTCCTCGCCCACCAAGCTGATCGAGATTGTAAAAATCGGCAAACAGCTGCTGATGACCAGGGGGTCCCTGACCACCTTCAGCATCGCCAACGACGTGGCAAAATATTTCGCCATCATTCCGGCGCTGTTTATGGGGCTTTACCCGGGGCTGTCCGCCCTCAACATCATGGGGCTTCACAGCGCCCAGAGCGCGGTGCTCTCGGCCATTATCTATAACGCGCTAATCATTGTGGCGCTGATTCCGCTGGCCCTTAAGGGCGTGAAATACCGCGAGGTGTCCGCCGCCAAAATGCTCAGCGGAAATCTCCTGGTTTACGGTCTGGGCGGCATCATCATCCCCTTTGCGGCCATAAAGGCCATCGATATGCTGCTCACGGCCACCGGCATGATTGTATAGGAAGGGAAGGAAGAAGATTATGAAAACAGTAAAATCAGTTATATCGAAGATGCTGGGATTTTTCCTGGTCATGCTGGTGATCACCAGTCTCGTCTATCCGGCGGTCATCACGGCGGCCGCCCGGGCCGTGTTTCCGGACCAGGCGACCGGGTCCATCATTGTGGGAAACGATGGGAAACGGTATGGAAGCGAGCTGCTGGCTCAGGAGTTTACCGGCGAGAATTATATGTGGGGCAGAATCATGAACGTGGATACCGCCACGTTCGTCGGAGAGGACGGAGAGCCGCTCCTGTATTCCTGGGCGTCAAACAAATCGCCGGCCGGGGAGGAGCTTGAAGCGCTGGTTGCGGAGCGGGTCAAGCGGCTTCGGGCCGCCAACCCGGAACAGGGGGATGAACCGATCCCTGTGGATTTAGTCACCTGCTCCGGCAGCGGGCTGGACCCGGACATCTCGCCGGCAGCCGCTGAGTACCAGGTTCAGCGGATCGCCGACGCCAGGGGGATTCGGCCGGAGGACGTGCAGGCGGTGGTCGACCGTTACACCACCGGCAGAACCTTCGGTTTATTCGGAGAGCCGAGAGTCAATGTATTGAAGGTGAACCTGGCGCTAGATGGGAAATTGTAAATATTTAGGAAATATTTCCGGGCTGCCGCGGTATGCGGCGGCTCTGTAGTGCGTTATCCAGTTGGAGAAACGTGAGGGCGAGGGAGCGCCGCAGGGAAAATCCCGGGCGCAAAATGGTCCCATGGGCGGCCGTATCTGCCCTTCCTACGGACCTGGCGGCGGACGCAGTTTTAAAAACAGCAGTTTTATAAATAAGACAGGGGTTGTGAATCTATGGATGGCAGACCGGATCCGGAACAGATTTTAAAAAAGAATTTTCCCGAGGGGTCAGAGAGCGGCCACGGGCGGCTGAAAATTTTCTTCGGCTATGCGGCCGGGGTGGGGAAAACCTATGCGATGCTGGAGGCGGCGCGGGACGAGGCGGCGGCCGGCCGGGACGTGCTGGCCGGGTATATCGAGCCTCACGACCGGCCGGAGACCATGGCCCTGCTCTCCGGGCTGGAGGTGCTGCCGCCCCGGTGGATCAAATACAGGGGAATCGAGCTGCGGGAATTTGACCTGGACGGCGTGCTGATGCGCCGCCCGGGTCTGGTTCTGGTGGATGAGCTGGCCCACACCAACGTGGACGGCTGCCGCCACAGAAAGCGCTGGCAGGACGTGATTGAGCTTTTGGAAGCGGGGATCGACGTTTTCACCACGGTGAACGTGCAGCATTTGGAGAGCCTTCACGATATCGTGGCCTCGATCACCCACGTCCGGGTGAGCGAGCGCATTCCGGACCGCGTCTTTGACCAGGCGGACCAGGTGGAACTGGTGGACATTTCCCCGGAGGAGCTGCAAAAGCGCCTGGAGGAGGGAAAGATTTACCGGAAGGAGCAGGCCGGGCGGGCTGCGGCGAACTTCTTTACGGTAGAAAATCTCTCCGCACTGCGGGAAATCGCGCTGCGCCGGACCGCGGACCGGGTGAACCGGGAGGTGGTCCGGGAGCGGGAGGCGGCGGGCAAGGACTATTACACCGGGGAGCACGTGCTGGTCTGCCTGTCTCCGTCCCCCACCAACGCCAGGGTGATCCGCACCGCCGCCCGCATGGCCGGAGCGTTTCGCGGCGACTTCACGGCGATTCTGGTGGAAACATCCCAGATCAAACAGGAGAACGCGAAAATATCCAAAAAAATGGAGGCAAATATCGCTTTGGCCAAACAGTTTGGGGCCAATGTGATCACCCTGTACGGCGAGGACATCGTGGAGCAGATTGCCGGGTATGCCAGGCGCAACGGCATTTCCAAGATCGTTATCGGGCGCACGGTGCAAAAGCCCCATCTGTTCTATGTGAAGCCCACTCTGATCGACCGGCTGATCAAGCGGCTTCCCAATATGGACATCTATGTGATTCCGGACAGCAACGCGGGACCGCAGTCACGGAAACGGGAATTTTTGGAACTATTTCGGGTGAAAAGCAAGAGTGATTTTCTTAAGACAGCCTTGATTCTGGGCGCCGCCACCCTGTTGTCCGCGCTGCTGTACCGGCTTCAGGCCGGGGAAATCAATGTGGTGATGGTCTATATCATGGGCGTGGTGTGGGTGGCCTACGCCACCGGAGGCAGGCGCTGGGGCGTGACGGCCTCTCTGGCCTCCGTGGTGCTGTTCAACTTCTTTTTCACAGAACCGCGCTTTACCTTCCAGGCGGATGCGGCCTCCTATCCATTCACCTTTGGGGCCATGCTGTTCTGCGCGCTGGTGACCAGCACTCTGGCCGGACGCCTGAAGCAGCAGGCTGGAATTGCGGAGCGGGATTCCCGGTACATGCAGGTGCTGCTGAATGTGAGCCGCAGCCTGAGGAAGGGCAGGAGCGCGGAGGAGGTGCTGGAAATCTGCGGGAAGCAGGTGAAAAGTCTGCTTGGCCGGAATATCGTGGTTTACGACACAGCGGACGGCAAGCTCTCCGGCCGCAGAATCTTTGCGCTGGAGGGCCAGGAGGAATCCGCCGCCCAGACCTTCTCCGGCAGCGACGAGGAAGCGGTGGCGGTCTGGGCCTTCAAAAACCGGCACAAGGCGGGGCGCACCACCGACACCCTGCCCGGAGCCAAAGCCCGGTACACCCCGGTCTACAGAGGGAAATCCACCTACGCGGTGATCGGTGTGGAGCTTAAAGGGGACGACACCATCCCGCCCAATGACAAAAACGTACTTAACACCATCGCGGCGGAGGCGGCGGCCCGGCTGACGGAGCTGGCGGGAGAGTGAAGGCGGTGGCGGGACGCCGGGATACCGGGATACCGGGCGGCGGTCGGGGAGGCCCGCTTCGCTCCTTCTCTATTTATAGAAGATTTACGGCAGCGGGGCCGTATGGAATGGAAAATTTATGAGCATCCATGATATCCTTTTATTGAAAGCAATAGGACGCTGGCGCAGCCGGCGGGCGATTGCTATAGAGAGGAAGTGATCTCATGGTAGTGAAATTGAAAATGAACCTGAAAGCTCCGCTGGAAGCATTCTGCGACCGTTTTCCGCTGTTCTCCATGGTAGTGATGCAGGCCGTGATGGCGGTTGTTTTGATGGCGGCGGTGGGAGCCATCGCGCTGGCGGGCGGCACCGTGATCTGGCTGTTTTACCGGGCCGTCGGTCTCATGTAGGGAAAGCCAAAACTGAAAGATCCTGTAAAACGTGAAAATGTACTTGAAAAATCCTCGTAAACTGTATAAACTGTTAGGTATACATGTTCAGGAAAACTGAATACCGGCAGGATTGGACGAGGATACAGACATGAAGATATTGTATAGTAAAACGCTGGATGGAATCTGCATCCGGCGTTGTTTTGGTTTAGACGGAACGGTGCAGATTCCGGACAGTCTGGCGGGGGAGCCGGTCACCCGGCTGGCGGCCTATCTGTTTTCCGGTTCCATGGCGCGGGCGCTGCGGGACCGGGGCGGCTTTGAGGAGCCGCTGTTCCTCTGGGACAGCGAGGAATCCCCGGATTTTCCCGGCGTTTCCAGGCCGGTTTCTCGGGAGGCGGCGGACACCGAGCGATGTGACGGACTTCCCGCTGTCTGCGGCGCAGCGCTGCGGGAGCTATGTCTCCCAAACGGGTTGAAGGCGGTGGGGGCCTACGCGTTTTACGGCTGCGAAGACCTAAAAAAGCTGGGATGCGCTTCCGCCACAACGGACTGGGGCGCGGGCGCGTTCACGGGCTGCACCGGGCTCAAGCGGCTGAGCGTGCGTCTCCTTCCGGGGCGCAAATCCTGCCTTAAGGAGATTCTCTCGGAGCTGCGCCAGGCCCTCACGGTGGACTTAAACGATCCGGCCGGGGAGCCGACGGCGCGGCTTGTATTTCCGGAGTTTTACGAGGATGCGGTGGAGAACACGCCGGCCCGCATCATCATGCGGGAGGTTCACGGCTGCGGCCATATGTACCGCTACTGCTTTGACGGAGGGGAATTTGATTTTTGGGAATACGACCGCCTGTTTCCCTACGTCCGGGCCCAGGAGCCGGAGGAATTCGTCTCAAAGCTGGCCCTTTGCCGCCTCTGTTTCCCAGCGGGACTGAGGCCGGAGGCGGAGGAGGAATACCGGGCCTATATCCGGGAACATCCCGCAGCGGCGGCCCGGGCTGCCATGGCGGAGCAGGATGCAGCCATGACCGCCCGGCTGGCAAAGGAGGCCCGGGAGCGCGGACAGCTCCTGGCGATGATCGGCGAGGCGGAGCAGGCCGGAAACGCCGCCGCTCTGGCGCTGTTTATGGATCGCCTGCACCGGCGCTTTAAGAATGAAGGCGCAGCGGGAAGAAGATTTGAGCTCTGATAAAGGATTCATTAAAATACATTCAGGAGGAAAATACAATGTCAAAGAAAACAAATGGACAGGAACTACAGGAAAAGCTGACCTGGAAGTTCCCGCATATCGCAAAGGAGGCCCCGCAGCAGATGGAGAAGGCGTCCAAGTTCTGCGAAGGCTACAAGGAATTTTTAAACGGAGGCAAGACGGAGCGGGAGTGCGTGCGCCTGGCGGTCCGCATGCTGAAAAAGGCGGGTTACAAGCCTTTTGACCCCAAGGCTTCCTACGAGCCGGGGGACAAGGTGTATTACGTCAACCGCGAGAAGTCCGTTATCGCCACCACATTCGGCAAAAAGCCGCTGACCGACGGGCTGCGCATCAACGGCGCGCACATCGATTCCCCGCGCCTGGACTTAAAGCCCAACCCGGTTTACGAGAAGGAGGACATCGCCTACTTCAAGACCCACTACTACGGCGGAATCCGCAAGTACCAGTGGGGGACCATCCCGCTTTCCATGCACGGCGTGATCGTGAAGAAGGACGGGGAGAAGGTGGAGATCAGCATCGGCGAGAAGGAAGGGGATCCGGTTTTCTGCGTGACCGATCTGCTGCCCCATCTGGCCGCTAAGCAGAACGACCGGAAGCTGGCGGAGGGAATCAAGGGCGAGGAGCTGAACATCGTCGTCGGTTCCGTGCCGTTCCAGGACGAGGATGTGAAAGAGCCGGTCAAGCTTCTGGCGCTTCAGATTTTAAATGAAATGTACGGGATCACGGAGCACGACTTCTACCGGGCGGAGATTGAGATGGTTCCGGCCCACAAGGCCGCAGACGTGGGTTTTGACCGCAGCATGGTGGGCGCGTACGGACAGGACGACCGGGTTTGCGCGTATACGGCCCTGCTGGCGGAGATTGAGACAAAGAAGCCGGCCCGCACCACCGTGACGATCCTGGCCGACAAGGAAGAGATCGGTTCCAACGGCAACACGGGGCTGGATTCGGATTACGTGCTCCACTACATAGAAGATCTGGCGGATCAGGCCGGAGTGAAGGCACGGGATGTGCTGAGAAATTCGCTCTGCCTGTCCTCCGACGTGAACGCGGCCTACGACCCCACCTTCTCCGACGTCTACGAGGCCCGCAACTCCAGCTATATCAATAAGGGCTGCGTGCTGACCAAGTACACGGGCGCAAGAGGAAAGTCCGGCTCCAACGACGCCAGCGCCGAGACCATGGCCAAGGTGATCGGAATCATGGACTCTGAGGGCGTTTACTGGCAGGCCGGCGAGCTGGGCGCGGTGGACGCGGGCGGCGGCGGAACCATCGCCAAATTCGTGGCCGGAATGGATGTGGACACCGTGGATCTGGGCGTGCCGATCCTGTCCATGCACGCGCCCTTTGAGCTGGCGTCCAAGCTGGACGTTTACAACACCTACAAGGCGTTTAAGGCATTTTATAAGTAAATGGGGAACGGTTTAGGCGGTTTATCTTCCCGGCAGGGAAGGCCAGTCGGGAAAGCCGCCTTGGCGCGGCTTCCCGCACCAATTTTCCCGCCGTCGAAACTGTTCTGCAAATAACCTTAAAATTTCATGAAATTCGTGGAAAAGCTTTTTTTTCAACGGCAGGTATGATATAACTAAGTACAGCGCACCGCCGGGGGCGGGCGAAATGAAGGGATAGAAAAGGAACGTTTAAGATGAAAAAGTTTGCTTTATTATGTATCTGCGGGGCAGTGGCCGCCGCTGTTTTGACCGGCTGCTCAGGCAGTGACAAGCTGGCTCAGTATAAGGGAGTGGAAGTTTATGTCGCTTCCCGGGAGGTATCCGAGGGCGAGGTTTACGCCAAGGTCAAGGAGATCATGGACGCCAACCCCAACTACGTTGAGGTGGACCGCCCGGCCAAGGAAGGCGACATCGTCAATATCGATTATGTAGGCACCCAGGACGGCGTGGAGTTTGCAGGGGGAACCGGCGACGGCGTGGATCTGACCCTTGGCTCCAACCGGTTTATCGAGGGCTTTGAATCCGGCCTGATCGGAACCAAGAAGGGCGACCACAAGGTTCTCAACCTGACCTTCCCGGAGAACTACGGAGAGGCCGCTCTGGCCGGCCAGGCGGTGGAGTTCTCCGTTGATGTGAACGCGGTGAAGGAGAAGCAGGAAGCGGTTCTGGACGACGCGTTTGTACAGCGCGTATCCCCCTTCCAGACTGTGGACGAGTTCATGGCGGATACCAAGGCCGATCTGGAGACTGAAAAGAACCGGCAGATCGATACCCAGAAGCAGCAGGATGTTTTGAGTCTGGTGGTGAATGATTCCGATATGAAGCTGAGCCGCAGCGAGGTTTCCAAGCGCTACAACCAGGAGCTGGACAATTACACCAAGCAGGCCAAGGCTTTCGGTACCACGCTGTCCGGCATGGCCCAGAGCTACGGCACCGACGAGGCAGGCTTTAAGCAGATGATCATGGCTTCCGTGAAGCAGCAGATGAAGACCCAGAAGGTGATCGACACCATCGCGGCACAGGAGAATCTGGTGCCGGATGATGCGGACCGTCAGGCGTTCGCGGAGATGAACGGCACGGATATCAACACGCTGTCGGATTCCTACGGCGAGGAGACCGTGGCGGAGCTGGTCAAGAACTACAAGGTAATGAAGTTCCTCGCCGACAACGCGGTGGAAAAGACCGCAGGGGCAGAAGAGGGAGCTGAAGGCGAGACCGCAGCGGCAGAGACCACCCCGGCAAATGCAACAGCAGCAGAAGAGACGACTCAGGCGCAGACAGAATCAAACGCACAGTAGTGCGAAGTTAAAAAACGCGTATCGAAAGAAAAAGGAGGATTCTCTCGTGCAGATTTTAAAAGACAGAATACGGAAAGACGGCAAGATCAAGGCCGGAAACGTGCTGAAAGTAGACAGCTTTTTGAACCACCAGATGGACATTCGCCTGTTTGGCGAGATCGGTAAGGAATTCAAACGCCGCTTCGCGGACTCTGAGGTGACCAAGATCCTGACCATCGAGGCGTCCGGCATCGGCATCGCCTGTATTGTCGCCCAGTATTTTGACGTGCCGGTGGTATTTGCCAAGAAAACGCAGACCAAAAACATTGCCGGAGAGGTGTACACCACCAAGGTGGAATCCTTTACCCACGGCAGAGTGTACGATATCATCGTATCCAAGGAATTCCTGGGACCCGACGATAAGGTGTTGCTGATCGATGATTTCCTGGCCAACGGCAAGGCCCTGGAAGGGCTGGTGGCCCTGGTCAAGGACTCCGGAGCCAAGCTCGTGGGAGCCGGAATCGTGGTTGAAAAAGGCTTTCAGGTGGGCGGCGATCTGCTGCGCTCCGAGGGAATCCGCCTGGAGTCCCTGGCCATTGTGGAGAGCATGGACGAGGACACCCAGACCATTGTATTCCGCGACGACGAGTGACCTGCAGACTGACAACCGGCGCTACTGTTCACAGTGACTGAAAATTTGAGGACTGATCAAGTAAGCATGAAGAATCGCAAGGCATTATTTTTTGACGTAGACGGGACGCTGCTGCCAGAGGGCACGCGGCAGATCCCGGAGAGTGCCCGGAACGCGCTTAAGGAAGCGCGTTCCAACGGACATCTGATCTTTATCAATTCCGGGCGCACCTACTGCAACCTGGATGAAGTAAAACGGCAGATCGAGGCCGACGGATATCTGTGCGGCTGCGGGACCCATATTATTGCCGGGGACCAGGTGATCTACCGTTATTTTATTCCCCACGAGGAGGGAGTCCGCCTGAAACGGGACATCGTGGAGTTCGGCCTGGACGGCGTTCTGGAGGGAGCGGAGAGCTGCTATATGCGCAGCCAGCCCTCGCGTTTTCCGGAGATCGAGGGTCTGCGGGCCGATCTGCGGGAAAACGGCGCGCTCTCGCCCTACAACTGGGATGTGGATTACTATGAGTACGACAAGTGCTATCTGGCTTCCGACTGCCTGAGCGACTGCGAGGGTCTGTTTGCGCGGATGAACCGGATGGATATCATCGACCGCGGGGGCGGTTTCTACGAGTGCGTGCCGTCCGGCCACTCCAAGGCCACCGCCATTGAGCGCGTGCTGGAGTATTACGGTCTTCCGCTGGAGGCGGCTTACGTCTTTGGTGACAGTAGCAATGATCTGGCCATGTTCGAGTACGCCAGCAACTGTGTGGTGATGGAGAAGCACAGTCCGGAGCTGGACCCCTTCGCCACGTTCGTGACCAGGAGCGTTGAGGAGGACGGGATCGCCTATGCTATGGAGCAGCTGGGCATCGTCCGCGGACAGGTGTCTCTGTGATGAAAAAAAGGACTTGGATTATGATCGCCCTGATGTATGCCGCGGTTTTTCTGGCATGCTTCGGGGTTTTACATATTATGGATCAAATTATGGAGCCCGGAGGCCCTGTGATTGCGGAGAGCAGCGGGACGCCGGGGAACGGCAGCCCATCCGAAGCCGTTCCGGCCGAGAGCCGCCCCGTCGCCACCCCGTCTGCGCCTGCGCTGCCTCAGGCGGAGGAGGACTGGAAGCCGGTGGATCACGGGTACGAGGGCTGGAAGCAGCAGATCGCCGGGGCCTGGACGCCGCCGGAGGAACCGCAGCAGCCCTACCGCCCGCCCCGCCTTGTGCTGGCCACGGACCTGCATTACCAGAGCGCGGCGGCGGACGACGGGGGGAAGGCATTTCAGGAATTTGTGGAGCACAGCGACGGAAAGGTGGTTCGCTACCTGCCGGAGCTTTTGGAGGCGTTTTTAGACGAGGTGATCGCAGAGCGGCCGTCGGCCCTGGTGCTCAGCGGAGATATCACCATGAACGGAGAGAAGATCAACCATCAGGAGCTGGCGCAGCGCCTGAAGCGGGTGCAGGACGCCGGGATACAGGTACTGATCATTCCGGGAAATCACGATATCAACAATCACGATGCGTCGGTATTTTTTGGAGATGACAGGACTCCGGCGGAGACGGTGGCTGCCCGTGAATTCTATGAGATTTACCGGGAATACGGATACGATCAGGCGTTCAGCCGGGATGAGAATTCCTTGAGCTATGCGTATGCCCTGGACGAGCGGAACTGGATGCTGATGCTGGATTCCGCCCAGTACGACCCGGTGAACCGGGTGGAGGGGAGGCTTAAGGAGAGCACTCTCGCCTGGATGAACGGGATTCTGGCCCAGGCTCAGGAGCAGGGGGTGTTTGTGCTCCCCGTCGCCCACCACAACCTGCTGTATCAGAGCCGCATGTATACGACCCAATGCGCGATGGAGAACAACACAGAGGTGATCGATCTGTTTCAGAAATACCGCCTGCCCCTGTTTTTCAGCGGTCATCTGCACGTGCAGCGCATACGCAAACACAAGGCGGAGCCGGGAGTGCCGGACAAGGAGTACGGCATCCTGGAGATCGTCACGGACGCGCTCAGCATTCCGCCCTGCCAGTACGGCTTCCTGGAGTGGAAGGAGGACGGCAGCCTGGAGTACGCCACCCGGGCGGTGGACGTCTCCGCCTGGGCCCGTGCCCACGGCGTGGAAAATGAGGACCTGCTGCATTTCCAGGACTGGTCCTACCGGTATATTCAGAAACTGATCAGCGACCAGATTGGAGGCGCGATCCGGAATCTGGGAGACGATATCATGAAATCCATGTCCGGGGTTTACGCCAGGGTCTACATGGATTACTACGCGGGCCGGAAGATCGATCAGAAGGCGGTGCGCTCCAGCCTGGGATATCAGTGGTGGGAGCGGAACCTGCCGGACAGCTATCTGCTGCGGGAGATCGAGGCCATGATGGCGGACTCTGACCGGGACAACAATTATTATCTGTGGGAAGGGGAACCCTGAGGCCAAATGCCAGACACTCAGGCCTTGAGGATTTCCCGGATTTTACAGCGCACCAGGTCAAAAGCCACGTCGTTCATCCCGCTGTTGGTGATGATGTCCGCAAAGGTGCGCGTGGGCTCCACATAGAGGCTGTGCATGGGTTTGACGGTGGTCAGGTACTGGTCCACGATATTTTCCACATCCCGTCCCCGCTCCTTGGTATCCCGAAGGATGCGCCGCAGGATCCGCTCGTCCGCATCCGCGTCCACAAACACCTTGATGTCCAGGAGATCCCGGATCCGTGAGTCGAAGAGCACCAGGATGCCTTCCAGTAGAATGACCCGTCCGGGTTCGATGCGCATGGTTTCCCTGGCGCGGTTGTGGCGGCTGTAGTCGTAGGTGGGGCATTCGATGGTCTTTCCGGCCTTCAAAAGCTCCAGGTGGCGCAGCAAGAGCTCGGTCTCAAAGGCATCCGGATGGTCGTAGTTGAGGAGCTTGCGCTCCTCGAAGGGCAGTTCGTCGTGGGCGCGGTAATAGTTGTCATGGTAGATCACGGTGACCTGATCTTTGAACTCATCCTTAAGCCGGTTGGTGAAGGTGGATTTGCCGGAGCCGGTCCCCCCGGCGATGCCGATGATAACAGGCATTCTATGCTTCATTGATAAATTCCCCCGTTTCTGTGAATTGTTTGACGGTATGTCCGTTAATCAGTATACAACAGACGGGGGATTTTTGGTATAGAAGCGGCGGAGAAAAAATTTAAAAAAAATTAGCACTCAACCCTTGACAGTGCTAATAACGGGTGCTATATTACAGATATAACAAAGAAAACAATAAATTCAAAAGTGTTTTGAAAGGAGATATGACTTATGTTGATGCCTAGTATTTTTGGAGAGAATTTGTTTGACGATGATTGGATGGATTTCCCGTTTGAGAGATTTGACAGAGATTTCTGGGGAAAGAAAAATCCGCTGTATGGTAAGAATGCCAAAAACATGATGAAGACAGATATTCGTGAGCATGAAGCGGGATATGAGTTGGATATTGATCTTCCGGGATTTAAAAAGGACGAGATTACCGTGGATCTTGAAAATGGTTATCTGACCATCTCGGCGGCGAAAGGACTTGACAAGGACGAGGAAGATAAGAAGGGAAAATACATTCGGAAAGAGCGTTATGCAGGTACAATGCAGAGGAGTTTTTATGTAGGCGATGCGATCACTCACGAAGATATTAAAGCAAAATTTGAAAACGGTATTTTGAGCCTGACAATTCCGAAAAAGGATGCGAAAGCAGTAGAGACTAAGAAATCCATTGCGATTGAAGGATAAATTCATTTCTTTTGACAAGTTTTTGACGGTAGTGAACGGGAACGGCGAGTGTGCTGTTCCCGTTCACTGCCGTTTTTACATGCAAGAGCGGATGTAAGGATATTGCAGGAATAAAATCGAGAAAAAGTTTTAGAAAAATCACTTTTCGCGGTTTTTATATCTGTGAGAAAGTGATAATATATAACCTGAAATCTTAGGGAGAGGGTTATATGAGTTATGAAAAAAGAAAATGATTTTGGCAGGGATTCTATTCCTTTGCTTGTATTAAAAATTTCAATTCCGTTTA